>JACDJB010000840.1_pt1 | contig 27693 bp, 11 predicted proteins | sample 7454121 | NCBI WGS metagenome assembly JACDJB01 (sample SAMN14253290, study PRJNA609438) | sludge metagenome | isolation source: sludge after 25d culture with pyrite | collected 2018-12-20
CTTACTCAATTACGCAGGAAGGTGAACCAATGGGAATGTTTTATGGCTGGCAAAATGTTGGTGCAATGTTTAATACCTGGGAAGAAATTGAGCAATCTGCCGCATTTCCCGGTCAGGTCCCCGGAACCCCAAGATTTGTAGATACAGATAAAAGTGGTATTATAGACCAAAACGATAAAACGGTAATCGGAAATCCGTGGGAGGATTTCAGGGGAGGTATGGTTAACCGATTAACTTATAAAAACTGGGACTTTTCTGTTACAATGAGTTTTGCTCATAACTTTGATGTTTGGGCCCAACTGGAAGAAGATGTTTTAAACCTTGACGGCGTATTCAATGTATTACGGGAAGTAAAAGAACGGTGGAGGTCACCACAGGAACCCGGGAATGGCCGCATCGCTGCTTCTTTTCACAGCACTGCATATAACAGATGGGAAACCGATATGTGGGTGTATAATGTTTCCTTTTTAAAAGTTACCAATATAAATTTTGGATATACTTTGAGGGATCTTTCTATACTTAATATTAAGCAACTAAGGGCATCCTGTTCAATCCAAAATCCATTCATGTTTTCAAATTACCCCTATGGGAATCCGGATCAGAATGTGTATGGAAACAGTGCATTAAACAGGAATTTCCATAACTATGATTACCCGTTATCACAATCTGTTGTTTTCGGATTAGAGTTAAACTTTTAAAATTAATTGATTATGAAAATTTATAAATTTTTAATATCCATATTGTTTATAGGATTTATGTTTCTGGGATGCGAAGAAGATTTTCTTAATGAAGCCCCAGTCTCATCAATAAGTACGTTATCCTTTTTCAAAAATGAGAATCAGTTTGAACAAGCTCTAAATGCTTCCTATTCCGACTTGAGAACTTTAGCCGGAAGTGGCTATGGTTATGAGGGTACTTTCTGGGCATTTGGTGAAATGCGCTCAGACAACTCAACATTTCAACACAATTTAACAGACCAATCGGGACACCGTTTTTGGCATTTGGATCAGTTTATAATGAATGCGCAAAATGAAATTCTTAGTACTGCATGGAATGCTTGTTATTCGGGTATTGGGAAATGCAATACAGTGCTGAAGTACTTAGAAGACACTGAAATAGGGAAAAAAGATCGTTTTATGGGAGAAGCCAGATTCGTTCGCGCGTTGTATTATTTCACACTGGTAAGGGCATTTGGTGATGTTCCTCTGCTTACACGTCCTGCAACGTCCTATAATGAAGCATTTGAACTGAACAAACGAGTTTCTTCTGAACTGGTTTATGACTTAATTGTTGAAGATTTAAATTTTGCAAAACAAAATCTACCAAAAAGTTATTCAGGAAGAGACGTGGGCAGAGCAACTGAAGGTGCAGCAAGAACTTTACTGGCAAAAGTATTAATGTACAACCAAAGATATTCTGATGCCATTCCGGAACTTACAGCAGTAATTAACAGCGGCGTTTATGGTATGTTGAATGACTACGCAGATGTGTTTGACATTAACAATGAAAGAAACAAGGAAATTATTTTTGCTGTTCAGTTTATTGATGGCCCTTATGGATTAGGAGGCGCTAATATGTATCGTTTTCTTCCATGGAATTCTGGAGTATCGCTTATATCCCATGGTCAAATGACAGCAAGAACGGGTATGAATATTCCATCTGAAGACTTAATTGATTCCTTTGAGGAAGGGGATAAACGACTTGACATGATTGATTTTTCTTATATTGATGAACAATTTGGAACATACCGGACTAACATAGTCCCTTACACATTAAAACAAATGCATCCGGGACATGCTACCCAGTTAGTTTGTGGAAATGATTGGCCTCTTATGCGTTATCCACTAGTTTTACTCAAACTGGCTGAATGTTACTTGCGCGAAGGTGGTGGCGATCCTGTACCACTAGTTAATCAGGTAAGAACACGAGCCGGATTAGATCCTCTATCTACTGTTACTTTAGATGACATTATTCATGAGAGAAGAGTAGAATTTCATTGTGAAAATGATCGTTGGGATGTTTTAGTAAGAACTGGAAAAGCGGTTGAAGTTATGAAAGCATATGGTGCAAAAGAAAGAATAAGGCGTCCTGATGTTGCCACAGGAAAAGCTTTTCAAACAATCAAAATCTTATATGCAATTCCAGCTAGTGTTTTAGATAATGATCCAACAATGGAACAAAACCCTGAGTACAAATAATTTATTTTTATATTTTAAAGGGATAGATGAAAATAATTTTATCTATCCCTTTTTCCCGTTAATCCAAAAAGAATGAATGATAGTGTTAGGAGTAACTATCTTATGCATTGGTTTTTAAGGTTAATGAATAATATCTCAAGTTATTGTTAAGAGTAAATAGAAATGTAACAGTGTTCTCTGGATTCCCAGCTTAAAGATAAACTGGAAAAAACATTAAAATTATTCAGTCATTCTAAAATATAAATTACTCATTGAACCAATAAATTCAAATCAATTATCAAAAGGCATGAAAGTTTTAAGTAAATACAGGATACTGCTAATTATAGCATTTATAAGTCATTTTATACTTTCTGGATGTAAAGCTGACAAAAAACAATTGTCACCCGAAACAGTAGTAACTGATTTAAATAGTCTCATTCACTATTTCAAAAATCCTCCATCTCACTTCAGATCAGCCCCTTTCTGGGTTTGGCATGAATTAGTTACCAAAGAAAAAATCAGACCACAGCTTGAGGAATTAAAAGAGCAGGGATTTGGGGGTGTTTTTGTACATCCCCGGTATGGAATGATAACGGAGTATTTGTCTGATGAATGGTTTGATTTATTTGGTTATACACTTGAAGTTGCAGAAGAATTGGGGCTTTACGTATGGATTTATGATGAAAACTCCTATCCAAGCGGATTTGCGGGAGGTCTTGTACCTCATTTTATGCCTGATTCATATAAGCATGGTCAGGGGCTTCGATTGCAAAAAATGGAAATATTTAAGCCTGACACAACTTCAAAATATTTACATTATTTTGAAATTGATTCAAAAGGTGAATTTTCTGAGATATTTGAACCAGAGAAAAAAATAGGAGAAAGGGGAGATTTTATTCTTTTTGAGATAATAAAATACCCCCAAACCAAGTGGTATGCCGGCTATTCCTATGTTGACCTTCTGTATCCCGGAGTAACAGAAAAATTTATGAAAATCACAATGCAGGAATATGAGAATAATTTTGGACAGCATTTTGGCCTATTAATTCCCGGAATATTTACAGATGAACCCAATATTGCTCCTCCCGGCAGAGGAAATGTAATAAGATGGACACCCGATTTATATGATGAATTTTTTAAGCGCTGGAATTATAGGCTTGAGGATAATCTTATTTCTTTATTTGAAGAAACTGGCGACTGGAAAAAAGTTAGACATAATTATTTTCAACTGCTGCTTCAAATGTTTATTGACAGGTGGTCAAAGCCGTGGTTTGAATATACAGAAAAACATAATTTGAATTGGACCGGACATTATTGGGAACACGGTTGGCCAAGTCCGCATCATGGAGGCGACAACATGGCCATGTATGCCTGGCATCAGGTTCCCGGGATAGACCTTTTATTTAATACGATGTATACTGGAGAAAGACCGGATCAATTTGGGAGAGTGAGAAATGTGAAAGAACTCAGAAGTGTGGCAAACCAAACCGGACGGAAAAGAACCCTTTCAGAAACCTATGGTGGTTCCGGATGGGATCTAAGTTTTGAGGACATGAAGAGATTGGGGGATTGGATGTACGTACTTGGTGTTAATTTTTTAAATCAGCATCTAACATTTATGACCTTACTCGGTGACAGAAAACATGATTATCCCCAATCTTTCTCTTACCACACACCATGGTGGAACTTGTATAAATATCAGGCCGATTATTTTGCCCGGCTTTCAGTGGCTATGACGGCAGGAAAACAAAACAACAACATTTTAATTTTTGAACCTACAACCAGTGCCTGGATGTATTATTCAGGATATACTACAAACCAATTTTTAAATGAGATTGGCAATAGATTTCATAAACTTCTGGATGAACTGGAAAAAAATAAAATAAGTTATGACCTTGGTTCTGAAAACATTATAAAAGATATAGGGAGAGTTGAAAATCAATTATTTTTTGTGGGTGAGGCTGAATACAATCTGGTAGTTCTTCCTTTTGGCATGGAAAATATTGACAAATCCACATTTGATTTATTAAACAAATTTCTAAATTCTGGAGGTAATGTGGTTTCCCTCGGCTCTCTTCCGGAAAGGATTGATGGTTTAGAAACTGATGCTGTTATAAATCTTTCTAATAAATACGCAAAACAATGGATTGTTGCAGAGTCATTTTCAGCTGTAAAGGATAACAGCCTATTTAAAAATGAAAAAATTGAATTTAGCCAACATGCAAAACAGTCTGAATGGTTTTATTACCATTTAAGAGACCTTGTTGATGGCAAACTTGTTTTTTTGGTAAATTCCGAACCTGAAGAAATTATTGAAGGAAATTTTAAAATAAACGGGCAATTTGTTTCAGAACTGGATCCATTCACAGGGGAGATTTTTTCTTATCCTTTTTCCACAATAGGCGAAAAAGCGAGTATTGATTTCTCCATTCAACCCGCAGGGTCATTATTATTATTAATCACAGATGAACAACTTCCAACAGCTTTGATAACCCGGGATAAAAAACCAATAGCTGGCATTCTATTTGAAACTGATTCAAGCACTGTAACTCCATTGTCTCAGAACTTTCTTACCCTTGATTACGGAAATCTGATTATTGAAGGTAAGGACTTTGGAAAATCATATTATTATACATCTGGGACTAAAGTCTGGCAGTATTATGGATTTGAAGACAATCCCTGGGACCGATCAATTCAGTTTATGACCAAACTGATGAATGCTGACACATTTGCAATAGACACACGCTTTGAGTTTACATACGAATTTAGTATATGGGAAGGGACAGATATGCAATCAATTATAGCAGTAGCTGAAAGACCAGAAATATTTAAATTTTCAATTAATGGTATAAGCATTAAACCTGTCAAGGATAGGTGGCTGATCGATAAAGACTTTTCAATCTATAATATTGGCAAGTATCTTTATTATGGGAAAAATAAAATTAAACTTAAAGTTGAACCTATGAGTATATATGCTGAATTACAGCCAGTTTATCTTAGTGGAAATTTTTCACTAAACAGTTCTGAAAATGGATGGAATTTGACACCTCAAAAACAACTAAATATTGGTTATTGGAAAAATATGGGATATCCATTTTATTTTGATCGCGTTTCATATTCCAAAATGATTTCGATATCTGAAATTCCAAAAAAAACATGGTTGCAACTTGGAGAATGGAATGGAACAGTTGCAGAAGTTATAGTAAATAATAATACGGTAGGTATAATTCAACAGCCTCCTTACCAGATAGATATAACAAATAAATTAATTAGTGGAAAAAATCAAATCGAAATAATCATCTATGGTTCTTTGAAAAATTTACTAGGACCTCATCATGGCACGATTGGTTCAAGCTACAGTAGAGGTATGGTAAGGCCTCCATCATTCAAAACAGCTCCGGATATTCAACCCAAGGGATCAGATTATGATATGATAGAATATGGGTTACAGGAAGATTTTGAAATATTTGTATCGAATTAAAGTACCACATATAAAGTAATATTGATTAGACAAAAATGAAGAGATTATTGTATTTAATTATTTTTTACAACTTTTTTTTGAGTTGCAGTTCTGAACATAGACACACTTTATTAATTAATAGACCCAATATTATTTTCATTTTAACTGATGATCAACGCTGGGATGCCCTAGGCTATGCCGGCAACAATATTATCAAAACCCCTGAAATGGATCGGCTTGCCAGTGAAGGAGTTTACTTTGAAAACGCATTTGTTACCACCCCCATTTGTGCGGCGAGTCGTGCCAGTATTTTTACTGGAATGCATGAACGTACTCATGGTTATACATTTCAACAAGGTGACATAAAACAACCTTACGTCGATATCTCATATCCAGTCCTTATGCGGCAATCGGGTTATTATACAGGATTTTTTGGAAAATTTGGTGTGAATTACCAAAAAGTTGATTCACTTTTCAATGTTGTTGACAATTACGACAGGATGGGAAGGTATCACGACAGAAGAGGTTATTTTTATAAAACAATTGGAAATGATACTGTGCATTTAACACGATATACGGGATGGCAGGCGATGAATTTCATAGAAAATACACCAAAGGACAAACCGTTTTGTTTGTCATTGAGTTTTAGTGCTCCTCACGCTCATGACCCGGCACCCGAGCAATATTTTTGGCAAGAGAAGTCGGATAGCCTGTATAAAGGAATAACCATTCCCTTGCCACCATTAGCCGAAGAGTGGTACTTTGAAGCCCTACCAAAAGAGGTAAAGGAAGGCTATAATCGAACCCGCTGGTATTGGCGATATGACACTGCAGAAAAATATCAAACCAGCATGAAAGGATATTACCGGATGATCAGTGAAGTTGACGATGAAATCAGAGCTATCAGAAAGTTTCTTGAGAAGAAGGGAATAGCAGATAATACAGTGATTATTTTAATGGGAGACAACGGTTATTTCGAGGGAGAACGTCAGTTGGCCGGGAAATGGCTGATGTATGATAATTCAATCCGAGTTCCCCTTATAGTTTTTGATCCCAGAGTAAATCAACATTTTAATGTTGATGACATGGTATTGAACATTGATATTCCATCAACAATTCTTGACATCGCTGATATTGAATCTCCATCAGAATACCAGGGATTTAGTTTAATGCCATACGTAAAAAACGGAAATTACGGCAAAGAGAAGAGAAAATCTGTTTTAATTGAGCATTTATGGGAACTACCACAGATACCATCTAGCGAAGGAATCCGATCAGAAAGATGGAAATATTTCCGATATAGGTTTATTAACGCTCCAGAAGAATTATACGATTTGAAAAATGATCCAATGGAGATACATAATTTGGCGGCCGATCCAGAATATAATAAGGTTTTGCATGCTTTTCGAGAAGAGTTAGAGTACAAAATCTATAAACTCTACGATGCAAAGCTGGTTTCTGATTTTGTACCTACCGAGGAGATGAAGATGGGATTTTAACTGAGTTGCTTGTAAAAAAGCTGAAAATGAAATAAGGAGAAATGATTAACAATTTATTTGCAGCAACACTGCTGTTAGCAATCCTTACAGCATGCGAAAGAAATATTAAATCTAACGATATACCCAACGTTGTATTCGTTTTTGCCGACCAATGGCGTGCCCAGGATTTGGGTTATGCCGGTAACACACAGGTAAGGACGCCTAATCTGGATAAATTGGCCAATGAAGCTGTGGTTTTCAAAAACGCTATTTCGAATATTCCTGTTTGCACTCCAGCAAGAGCATCTTTGATGACCGGTCAGTATCCACTGACTCATGGCGTGTTTTATAATGATAAACCACTGGCAACTGATGCCACCTGTATTGCCGAAGTGTACAAGAAAAATGGATATAATACAGGTTATATAGGGAAGTGGCATATTAACGGAGGAGGAATTGAACACAGAAATGAACCCGTGCCTAAAGAACGCAGGCAAGGATTTGATTTCTGGAAAGTGCATGAATGTACCCATAATTATAACAATTCGGTGTACTATGATGAAGAAAACATCAAACATACATGGGAAGGCTACGATGCCATTGCTCAAACAAATGAAGCCATAAAATATATCAATTCCCATAAGGATGGGCCTTTTTTACTTTTTCTGTCCTGGGGCCCTCCTCATGCACCTTATGAAACAGCTCCAGAAGAGTTTAAAGAGATCTATAAAGATATGGATATTAAGCTTCGCCCCAATGTTCCCGAAGAGTATAAGGAAAAAGCTACTGAGTGGATTCGCGGGTATTATGCTCATATTACTGCTCTAGATAAGTGCATTGAACAATTACAAAATGCAATAGTAAATGCCGGGATTGAGAATAATACGATTTTTGTGTTTACCTCTGACCACGGGGACATGCTTGGTTCACACGGACAGACAAAAAAGCAAAAACCATGGGAAGAGTCTATTGCTGTCCCTTTCATTTTAAAATATCCTGAAAAATTAAAAGCAGGCGAATTGGAAAAGGTTTTTTCATTTCCTGACATCATGCCAACTTTATTAAGCCTTTGTGAAATTGAAATTCCAAAAACTGTTGAAGGTATTGATTTTTCAAAACAACTTCTTGGACAAGAAAATATAGATATTGAAGGGGCATTTATCACCTGCCCGGTTCCGTTTCACCAGTGGTCATATAAGAATGGAGGGAGAGAGTACAGGGGCATTCGAACCGAGAGATATACTTATGCTAAAGATTTAAACGGTCCCTGGCTCCTTTACAACAACCTAAACGACCCTTATCAAATGAATAATTTATGTAACAATCATGAATTCAGTGATTTGCAGTCCTTCATGGAAAATAAACTCCAAAAAATTTTGAAACAGAGAAGAGATGAATTCCTTGAAGGGGAACTATATATGAAAAAATGGAATTACACCTGGGATATGGATGATTCAGTAAAATGATTGATAAATAACAATAATGAAAGTGTTACACTTGATTCAAAAAATATTATCGGGAGTTTTTCTTATGGTAGCTTCCATGGTATATGCTCAAAATAATAAACCCAACGTGGTCTTTATATTGGCCGACGACCTTGGCTGGGCTGATCTCCCAGCTTATGGCAACACCTTTAACGAAGCACCCCATATCGATAAGCTGGCGCGTGAAGGGCTGCTTTTCACCGATGCCTATGCCGCTTGTCCGGTTTGTTCGCCTACGCGCGCAAGCATCCAATCGGGGCAGTACCCGGCAAGGGTGGGAATTACCGACTTTATTACAGGGCACTGGCGTCCTTACGAAGAGGTAGTTGTACCCATAAACCGTACCCAGTATTTGCCGGAGGGAATAGTGACCATTGGTGAGGCTTTAAAAAATGCCGGATATGCTACCGGATATTTTGGGAAATGGCACCTCGGCAATAAACCGGAACACCATCCGCTCAACCAGGGATACGACGAAGCAAACGTGGGGCAGGGCTATTACAACGTAAAATTTGATCCTCCGCGTGAAACCAACTCTCCGAAACGCTTGTCGGAATTGCTCACCGATTTTGGCGAAAGTTTTATTGAAAACAACAAGAACAATCCTTTTTTTCTTTTTATTGCCCACTACGACGTGCATGTGCAGTTGGACGCCGACCAGGAGTTAATTGACAAATATTTGAAAAAGGAACGAAAAGACAATTACCCCGGAAATGCCATCTATGCGGCCATGATTGAACATTTGGACAGAAGTGTGGGGCGGATTGTGGCTAAACTTGCAGAAACCGGGCTGGAGGAAAATACTATCGTTATTTTTTATTCAGACAACGGTGGTTTAATCGGGCGTTTCGATAAAATTCCCCTGCTCGCAAAAGACAAGCTCGGTGTTTACGAGAACAATCCGCTGCAATACATCGCTTCTTCGAACGCTCCGCTTCGTGCTGAAAAAGGAACGGTTTACGAGGGGGGAATCCGGGAACCCCTGATTGTGAAGTGGCCGGAAAAAATTAAAAAGGGAAGTGTCAGCGAAGCTTTGGTGACAAGTGTTGATTTTTATCCCACTTTACTTGAAATTACAGGAGCAAAACAACCGGCAAGGCAGGTTTTGGATGGAAAATCACTGTTGCCTGAACTGCTTGAAGACAGTTACGATTCGGAACGTGCTATTTTCTGGCACTATCCGGTTTATCATCACGATGTGCCGGCAGGGGCAGTGCGTAAAGGCGAATGGAAACTCATCGAAAACCAGGTTTCAGGGGAAGTGAGTTTGTATAACCTGCGGGCAGACATTAGTGAATCTATGGATTTGGCTGAACTTTACCCGGAAAAAACAAGTGAACTGAAAGTGCTCCTGCAGAACTGGCAACAACAGGTTAACGCGGAGTTCCCGGTGCCCAATCCCGAATTTGACGAAATACGACGATACGAATGGGGGGTGCACCCCGACAGAAGACAGTAAACAAATTTTTAAAATATCAATCCAATGCGTTTTCACATCAGTATTTTCAGCAAATCGACCCGAACCATCATGATGTTGCTCATTTTCTTTTTACTCGGTAGTTGTGGGCAGCTTTCGGAAAAAACCGCGCAAACAGATACCGGCCTTTACACAGGTTTTCAAGACCCACCTTCCGAAGCCCGCCCGTTTGTGCGCTGGTGGTGGAACGGCAATCACCTTCAACAAGAAGAAATTGTAAGGCAGTTGGATGTATTGCAAAAAGCCGGGATCGGTGGTGTGGAAATCAATCCCATTGCCATGCCCGAGGAAGCAGATGATTTGGGAATTGAACCGCTCACTTGGATCAGTGAAGAGTGGAACGAAATGCTGAAATTTGCCACGCTTGAGGTACAAGAACGTGGAATGCTGGCGGATTTGATTGTCGGTTCCGGCTGGCCGTTTGGAGGTGAGTTCCTCGAGGAGGATGAAACCATTCAGCGCATAATTGTCAACAAAATACCCTGTTCGGGTGGCCAACAATTGAAGGAGGACTTGCCCGGTTTATATAAAAAGGCAGTAGCCGCGCTCACCCGGAGTTACGAAGCGGCCAAGAGTTACGAGCTGGTTTTTATCCGCTTGATTCCTGCAACAATTCAATCCACTTCCGAAATCATTGACCTTTGGGACGAATTCAATTCAAATAACCGGTTGAACTTTAATGTTCCTCCCGGCGATTACGAATTGGTGTATGGCATTCTGCAACGAAGCAACCGTGAGGTAATGCACGGAGCACCCGGGGCAGCAGGGCCTGTGATGAACCATTACGAACGTAAAATCACGCGTGCCTACCTGAACCGGCTGAACAAAATCAGCGAAGATACCGGAACGCCCCTCGCTGAATTGATCCGGGCACTTTTCTGCGACAGCATCGAACTCGATGGTGCCAACTGGACCGATGGCTTTGCGGAGATATTTTATGAAAACTACCATTACCGGATCGAACCCTGGGTACCCTTTATTTTTTACGATCCTTATTCTGGTTATTCAGTGAACCATTACAACCCTAAATTTCAGGAACAGTTAAAACGGGTGCGGTACGATTACAACAAGCTGTTGGTTTCAGTTTTTTTGAAAAATTTCACACAGGAATTTCAGGATTTCTGCACCGAAAAAGGAGTTCTTTGCCGCTATCAGGCCTATGGGACACCATTTTTAATGGGTATGATGGAGGGAAACATGATTGCCGATATTCCCGAAAGCAACAACTGGATTTATTCTACCGATATGGATGCCGACGAATGGAGTTGGAACCAAGGTCACGGTTATATGATTTGGAATATGTATGCTGCCTCGGGCGGCCACCTCACCGGGAAAAAAATAATCAGCAACGAAGCCATGACCAATACGCGGGGCGTTTTCAAAACTTCGTTGGAAGAGATAAAACAGCACGACGACATGAATTTTATTACCGGTATGAACCACTCGGTTTTACACGGGTACAACTACTCGCCACTAAAAGCTGAATTCCCGGGCTGGATCAGGTACGGAAGCTACTTCAGCGAGCAAAATACATGGTGGCCGTATTTTCACAAATGGGTGGATTACAATGCCCGGCTTTCCTACGTGTTTCAAAATTCACAAGCAGTGAAGAACATTGCCATTTTAGCTCCCGAAGCGGATATTTGGGCCAATTATGGACTGACCCGCAACCAGTTTCACACAGAGCCGTGGTACTGTTACCGACTTTGGGAACCCATCAGTCAGGTAGGGAGTTCCTGCGATTACATCGGGCAAAACATCATTCAGGGAGGAACCAAAAACGAAGGAAGTTTACATTACGGCCCCATGTCGTACCAAACGGTTTTATTGAGCAGTATCCGGTCGCTGGAACCCGAAACCGCTTTAGCTCTGCTGGAATTTGTTCAAAACGGTGGTAACCTGGTTGCCATCGACGGAGTTCCGGGCCGATCCCTTTCTTTTCAGGATGCCGCTGAAAATGACTCCGTTGTTCAAACAGTTTTTGCTCAGCTTCAATCTGAGTTTCCCGAGCGTTTTATTGAAATTTCAAGTCCGGCAACGGAAGATGATTTGCTGCCCTGGACCATGGAGTTGTTCAGGAAAATAGGCATTCAAAAAGATGTTGAAATTGACATTCCCGACAAATCCGTGTATCAGATTCATAAGAAAGCAGGTGAAAAAGACATCTGGTTTTTTACCAATTCAAGCCGGGTTGATCCTGCAACATTTAATGCTGTTTTTCCAACCGGGGAAAAAACGCCCTGGCTTTGGAACCCGGAAGATGGAACCCGTTCAGTATTTTCTTATGAAAAGGACCAAAATGAATTGGAAATTGAATTAAATCCATTGGAATCGTTACTTTTGGTTTTTGAACCGGAGTTGGAAGGAACTCCCCAAAAACAACCTGAACGGGAAATTCAAAAGACGGTACAGGTTGATGGCCCGTGGAAAGTTTTGTTTGAACATGTAAACGGACAGCATTTTTCCAAGGAGTTTGATGCTTTTTTTGATTTTGGCATTTCCGAAGACCAGGTGCTGAATTCTTTTGCGGGGATTGTTACCTATTCAACAACTTTCAATGCAGATGAAGATTCGGGCCTTCTCGAACTCGGAAAAACACACAAAGGCATAACCGAGGTTTCCCTGAACGGCAAAAACGTGGGATTGAATTGGTACGGCAGACCCGTTTTTCAGTTGGATGGTGCGCTGAAAAAAGGGGAGAACCAACTTGAAATTAAATATACAACGGTGTTGAGCAATTACGTGATGAGCCTTGAGGATAACCCGACCGCCGAACGGTGGACCAGGGGATATCAAAAAATAACCGTCGGTTTAGAAGGTGAGGTGGTACTAACTACTTTTTTAGATTAATAAATTTTAATTATATCAATGAAACAAATTATTTTTATACTGTTATTGATGTCAATAGTTCCGGTTACACTCTATGCGGATGAAGGCTGGACGGCGAAAAGGATTACGGCACACGAAAACCAGAATGAATCCAATTCATGGATGGATTTTATTAAAACATTTGATTTGGACAAAGTGCCTCAAAAAGCTATCGCTTCAATTGCCTGCGATTCAAAATACTGGATGTGGATTAATGGTGAACTGGCTGTTTTTGAGGGGCAGTTAAAAAGGGGACCAACACCCGATGATACGTATTATGATGAAGTAGATATTACCAGTTATTTAAAAAAGGGACAGAATAAAATAGCCATTTTACTTTGGTACTTTGGGAAAGATGGCTTTTCTCATAACAGCAGTGGCCAGGCAGGTCTTGTGTTTCAATGTGATGCGATTGACATCGAAAGCAACGACACCTGGCTAAGTCGTATTAACAGTGCTTTTGAACATACAACCAGCCCGTACCCCAATTACCGTTTGTCTGAATCAAACATCCGGTTTGATGCCAGAAAAGGTAATTTTGATTGGGTACAATCCTGGGACGAAAACCGTGGGTTTAGAAAAGTTAAAGTATTGGGAGAAGCAGAATCTGCTCCATGGAATAAGCTCATAAAAAGACCAATCCCGCTCTGGAAGGATTTTGGGCTGAAAAATTATGAACAAACAGTTAGTTTTCCTTATGTTAGCAAAGGAGATACTTTAATTTGCAAGCTTCCCTACAACGCCCACATAACTCCATATTTCAAAATTAAATCTGAACCGGGGAAAGTGGCTGAAATCCGAACCGATCATTATTATGGGGGAGGGCCGCCCAATGTGAGGGCGGAATATGTGACTACTTCAGGTATTCAGGAATATGAGTCTCCTGGTTGGATGAACGGTCATCATGTGTGGTATTATTTTCCTGAAGGTGTTGAAATTTTGGAATTAAAATTCAGGGAAACTGGCTATGATACAGAGTTCTCCGGGAGTTTTAATTGTAATGACAGTTTTTTTAATGAGCTGTGGGAAAAAGCGCTGAGAACTCTATATGTTACGATGCGCGACACCTATATGGATTGCCCCGACCGTGAACGGGCACAGTGGTGGGGAGATTTGGTTAATGAAAGCGGCGAAGCATTTTATGCCTTGTCACCATCGTCTGCACTATTAACAAAAAAAGGGATGCTTGAATTGATGAACTGGCAGCGTGAAGACGGTACCATTTTTTCTCCCATCCCGGGGATGTACAATAGTGAATTACCCGGTCAGATGTTAGCAAGCATAGGCTATTACGGCTTCTGGAATTACTATCTAAATACGGGCGATAAAGAAACTATTGAAAAAGTTTATGATGGAGTAAAACGCTATTTGGATGTGTGGCAAATAAATGAATCTGGCATTCTAAAACACCGGGAAGGCGACTGGTATTGGGGCGATTGGGGTACAAACATCGATAAACAGGGACTGTTTAACGCCTGGCATTATTTGGCTTTGAAAGGATTTCGAAATATGTCGGAGATTCTTGGGCATATTTCAGAAGTAAAAAGGGTGGACAGAGAAATGGTCGAATTTAAAGAAGCCTTTAATAAACAACTCTGGAATGGTGAAGAATACAGGTCGGCAGGCTACCAGGGTGATACTGACGATCGTACTCAGGCTTTGGCTGTGGTGGCTGGTCTGGCTGATGCTGATAAGTTTCCTGAAATATATAAGATTCTTCAATCCCAGTTTTATGCAAGCCCTTATATGGAAAAATATGTTATCGAAGCACTGTTTTTAATGGGATACGAAGAATTTGGGCTCAAAAGGCTAAAAGAACGGTTTTTTGCTATGGTCCACGATTCTAAATTATCTACTCTTTATGAAGGTTGGGGCATAGGTACGGATGGTTACGGGGGTGGCACTGCCAATCATGCATGGAGTGGTGGCGGGCTTACTATTCTTTCGCAATATGTATGCGGAGTATCACCTGTTGAAGCGGCGTGGAAAACCATCCGTATAAAACCACAACTTGGAAACCTTACACATGCCGTAACTGAAAATCTTACTGTTAATGGAAGATTTGCAGTTGAAGTCAGTTTAAATAAAAATGAATATATCATTTCTGCAAGCATTCCTGAACAAAGCAAGGCAATTGTATTTATTCCGGATTCCTACAAAAAAATATTGTTGAACGATCAACTTATCTGGGACCGTAAGGAATTGAAAAACAATAAGGTTGTTTTTATGGGGAAGGAAAATGGATATTATCAATTTAAGGTGGAAGATGAACAATTCAAGTTTACAGCCCAATAATGAAAGAAAGCAATAAAAATATAGATTACGGCAGTTTAATAAATAATTACAAGTCAAAACTTCCTTTCAGGAAATGCCTTCTTTTACTGATGGTCATTTTAGTTTATTTTTCTGGATGCAAAAGAAACAGTAATGACTCTGAATTATACCAGTTAAATGATAACGGAGCCATTGATTGGATTGGCGATGGAAAACCGCTGCCAGCCAACGATTCTCTTTTTTACCTCGACGATCCAGCCCCCATTTTCAGAAAAGAATTCAATCTAAATGGCACAATCAAATCTGCCCGACTACTAATAACGGCTGCAGGTTATTACCGTGCCAGCATCAACGGAATCCGAGTAGGCAAAAACATGCTTGATCCAACCTGGACCGACTTCAGTAAACGTGTTTATTACTCTGAATATGATGTCGCCGAAATGCTCAGTTCTGATAATAACTGCCTTGGAGTAACTTTGGGGAATGGTTTTTATAATCCCTTGCCCTTGCGTATGTGGGGCCGCCGCAACCTGCGGGAAGTAATGAATACCGGACGGCCTGTGTTTATAGCTAAAATTGTGCTGGAATATTTAGATGGGAAAAAAAAGGAAATTGTGGCCGACAGTACCTGGAAATTTTCCTATGGCCCGTTGATGAAAAACAATGTTTTTTTAGGTGAGGTATATGATTCAAGGAAAGAAACAAGTGGTTGGGACTTACCAGAATTTGATGATTCGTCGTGGCAAAATGCGGTTTATTCTGAAGGCCCCGGAGGGAAATTGCAAAAAGCATTTTTTCCCCCAATTCAAGTGACGGAACGGATTACCCCGGTGAATATTTATGAATCACAGAACGGAATATATGTAGTGGACATGGGCGTCAATTTTGCCGGAACCTACCGTATAAAACTTTCCGGAACAGCAGGTGATTCGGTGGTTTTCCGTTTCGGTGAAAGGATATACCCCGATGGAACGCTTAACCCGATGACCACTGTGGCAGGTCAGGTTAAACGTAAAGGAATGGGTGGACCCGGTGCTCCTGACGTTGCCTGGCAAACTGATACGTACATTTTCGGTACTAAAACAGAGGTAGGGTACCAGCCCGAATTTACTTTTCACACTTATCGCTACATGGAAATTTCGGGCTTGACTAACAAACCGGAAATCAGGGATGTGGAAGGATTGGCACTGAATAGTAATGTTGCCGGAGACAACAGCTTTTCCTGCTCATCCGACTTGTTCAACTCCATTCAGGAAGCAACCCGAAGAACTTTCCTGGCAAATCTCATTGGTGTCCAGTCCGATTGTCCGGCCCGCGAAAAGTTTGGTTATGGCGGTGATTTGAACGCTACCAGTGAAGCCTTTATTTATAACTTTGATATGCAGTCGTTTTATCGCAAAACGGTATATGATTGGGTGGATGCCATGAACGATTCCATTTTCGTGGACACGGCTCCTTTTGTAGGAATCCAATACTGCGGCTTGAGTTGGGAATCGGCTTTTCTCACAACGCAATATTACCTGTATCTTTATTACAACGATGTGGAACTGATAAAGGAAATGTACGAATTCAACAAAAAATGGATGGAAAAGGCAGCCCGGCTTCATCCTTCCGGCATCGTGGATTTTGGACTTGGCGATCATGAATCGCTGGTGAGCGTACCTGTTGAACTGACAGGAACGAGCCACTATCTCCAATGCACAGAAATCATGCAGGAATTTGCCTCGATAATGAAAGATGCCGAAGGAGAAGATCGGTATAAACTACTTGCCAATAAGATAAAAACAGAGCTGAAAACGGAGTTTTGGGATAAACCGGTAACCGGTGAAATAAACAAACAAACATTGTTCGCGAGTTTATTATACTATGATGTTGTTCCTTCCGAACAAACCGATGCTGCCGTGGACTCTTTGCTTACCGCATTGAAAAATGCACCATCAGGACATTTTACGACCGGCATTTTTGGAACAAAATATATCCTTGAAGCCTTGTCGAAACATGTTTCTCCTGACGCAGTATATGAAATTGTGAACAGTCGGGAATATCCCGGCTGGGGATTTATGATTGCCAACGGCGCAACCACCATTTGGGAAACGTGGAAGGAGAGTGATAATACTTATTCCAATTGTCATCCAATGTTTGGTACGGTCACGGAATGGTTTTACCGGTGGTTAGGCGGAATCCGACCAGATCTGGAATACCCGGGATTCGAAAAATTTAAACTGGCACCCAATGTGACGGAAGGATTGGAACATGCCAGCACGATCTATCATTCCCCTTTCGGAAAAATTGTTTCCAATTGGAAAAGAGAGAACAACAAGATTATTTACCAGATGGAAATCCCATCGGGATCATCGGCTTTTGTGGAAGTGGAAAAAGAAATTTCACAAGAAATCGAACTCAAAAAAGAAGCTGACCCTTCTTTTGACGCGAACGGAATTACAGGATTGCAAGACGGCATCTTCGAATTAGAGGCGGGGAAATATTGGATTACTGTTTTTTAAGCTGCAAGAAACACAATGGAGAATTAAAAATTGAAACACATGAAAAAGATTACATCATTTATTAGCTGGGGATTCATCGTATTGTTTCTCCCATTAATAGGCTTCAGCCAGCAGAAAACCGAAGGAGAAAACATAGATTTCCGGGAGCTGCGCAAAAATTTTGAAAATCCTGAGAAACAGTATCGGACGGCCCCCTTGTGGGTGTGGAACGACAAAATGAACCGCACTTCCATCGATACCATGTTGAATGATTTTAAAGACAAGGGGTTTGGCGGGGCATTCGTACATCCCCGGCCGGGTTTGATTACCGAATATTTATCGGATGAGTGGTTGGAAATGTACAAATACAGCGTGGACAAAGGCAAAGAGCTTGGATTGAATATCTGGATTTATGACGAAAACTCCTATCCAAGCGGTTTTGCCGGAGGTCATGTTCCGGCCCAAATGCCCGAATCCTACAATCAAGGACAAGGATTGACGATGACAAACTATGACTTACTGCCTGATACACTCTCAAACGTCTTTTTATGTTTAATGGAAGTTGGTGATGAGTATCGGGACATTACGGCGGAGATTAACAATTATTCCGGCAAAACCGGTCGTTTCCGTGTGTTCACAAAAACGTTTTACAAAAAATCACCGTGGTATGGAGGTTTTTCCTATGTCGATTTGCTGGTGCCGGGAGTCACCCAAAAATTTCAGGAAATAACTATGAGTGGCTATGAAAAAGTTATCGGTGATGAGTTTGGAAAAACTGTTCCCGGGGTATTTACCGACGAACCGGAAATCCCAACATCTGGCGGAATCCGCTGGACGCCGGATCTATTCGATGTTTTTCAGGAAAAATGGGGATACGATTTAATGGTGAACTTGCCTTCGCTTTATGAAGAGGTGGGCGATTGGAAAACTGTCAGGCATAATTATATCGAAACTTTATTGCAATTATTTATCGACCGATGGGCAAAACCCTGGTTTGAATATTGCGAAAAAAACAATTTGAAATGGACCGGGCACTACTGGGAACATGGATGGCCAAGCCTTGCTCAGGGAGGCGATAATATGGCCATGTACGCCTGGCACCAGCAACCTGCCATCGATATGTTGTTCAACCAGTTTAACGAAACAAATCCCCGTGCACAATTTGGAAATATCAGGGCGGTGAAAGAACTTCGAAGCGTGGCAAACCAACTTGGCTACAAAAGAACGCTTTGCGAAACCTATGGCGGCGGCGGATGGGACGTTACCTTTAAAGATTTAAAAAGACTGGGCGACTGGACCTACGTTCTTGGGGTAAATTTTATGAACCAGCACCTTTCCCACTCCACATTAAAAGGTGCCCGAAAATATGATTACCCCCCGGTTTTTACCTATCATTCGCCTTGGTGGCCCCACTATAAAATACTGAACGATTACTTTGGCCGCCTGTCGGTTGCACTTTCAATGGGAGAACAAAATAACGATATCCTGATAATTGAGCCCACCACCACACTTTGGAATTATTATTCGTATGTAACCGGCAACGAAACGCTGGAGCAAATCGGGCAAGATTTTCAAAGCTTTGTCACCCAACTCGAAAAATCGCAGGTTGAATATGATTTGGGTTCCGAAAACATCATGAAAGACCGTGGTTCGGTGAAAAACGGAAAACTGATAATTGGCGAAAGATCCTATTCCACCGTGGTAATCCCCGCAAAAGTGGAAAATATCGAAAAGAGCACCTTCGGGCTTTTGCAAGAATTTGTCCGACAAGGAGGGAAAATCCTCTCTTATTCAAATCCCGAAAGAATAAGTGGGCAGATCAACCAACAGGTAGTTGACTTCTTTGATCCTGCGAAGACTTCCGTCACGCATTTAAAGCAAGTAAACGACGAAACCATTAAAAAGCATTTTTCAAATTCCGCGATGCAGTTTAACGCAATAAAAGGTGGGAATATGTATCACCACCGGCGCGATTATAACGACGGGCAGATGTTGTTTTTGGTCAACTCTTCGTTAGACGAAGCAACTAAAGGCTCGCTAAAAACAAAAGGAGCGGATGTACTTAAAATGGATCCCTTTACAGGTGAAATTCAACATTATCCGTTTCAAAATTCTGGCAACGAATTGACGGCAAACTTTGAAATCCCCGCTGCCGGGAGTTTGATGTTGTTCATTGGCAACAAACAAAATCAAAAAGCAAATAAGCCGGCAATCTACAAAAACGAACAAATTGTTGAAGGCGGCAGTCCTTTGGAGGTTTCCGCTCTACGGGACAATGCAATGAAGATTGATTTTTGCGATCTTTCTATTGACGGGGAGAAATATGAAAACATATATTTTTCAAAAGCTGCAGACATCGTGTTCGGCAAATACGGGTTTGAAGGAAATCCCTGGAACCATTCGGTGCAATATAAAAGCCGGATTGTCGATCGCGACACCTTCAAAACAGGCGGTTTTAGCGTTGAATATAAATTCAGCGTAAACGGGAATGTCGTGGGCAACAACATGAAAATTTGCGTTGAACGCCCTGAACTTTTTATAGTGAAGATGAACGGAACCACCGTCAAACCGCTTTCCGGCAAATGGTTCCTGGATAAATCTTTTCCGGTTTACGATGTAAGTTCCTTGGTTCGAGCCGGGGAAAATACAGTAGAAATCAGCGTGAAACCCATGAGTATTTTTGCTGAAATTGAACCTATTTATGTGCTTGGGAACTTTACTGTTTTACCTGCGGATAAGGGTTGGGTTATCGATACGAAAAAGCCCGATTTGGAATTGGGAACATGGGGCAAACAAGGGCTTCCGTTTTACAGTTGGGCGCTTGCCTACAAAAAAACATACAATTTAAATGAAAGCGGGAAATCATACAAAGTGGTCCTTCCCGAATGGCAAGGTACCTTGTCCGAGGTTTTTGTAAACAATAAGCTGGCGGGCATTATCGGTTTTGAACCCTACGAACTCGATATTTCAAAAGCCATTAAACCCGGCAACAATGCAATTGAAGTGCGCGTAGTCGGGAGTCTGAAAAATTTGCTCGGACCCCATTTTAAAGATCCTGCCCCCGGACTTGCCGGCCCTGGACACTGGAAAAATGTGGAGAATGATATTCCCGGTACGGAATACCAAATGATGGATTACGGCCTTTTTAAAGAATTCGATTTGGTAACATTTTGGTAAAAATAAAACCATAGAAATGAACACTTTAAAGTCGAAGTTTAATTTGCTGGTATGGAATATTTCATTGATTCTAAATCTAACGGGTTGTACTAAAACCGACAGCCTGTTAATTTCAGGTACCCAATGCAATCATTTAGCTGATCCGATAGGAATTAATACACTGGAACCGTCTTTTAGTTGGAAAAACAGCTCCAGCCGACAGGAAGCAGCTCAAACGGCCTATCAGCTTTTGGTTGCCAGTGAACTGTCCGGCTTGACCGAAAACAAGGTGAATCTATGGAATTCAGGAAAAGTGGAATCTGATGCTTCCCTTTTTATTCCGTATCAGGGGCAAAAGTTGAGTTCCGGAATAGCAGCATGGTGGAAAGTACGCGTTTGGGATGAGGCCGGAAATGTTTCTGCCTGGAGCGAACCGGCCCGCTTCAGTGTAGGTTTGCTCGATGAATCCGACTGGCAGGCTTCTTACATCGCCTTCAACACAGAAAATGCTTACCGGGATTGCCCTCAGCTTTACGCAACATTTGAAGTGCACGAAACGGATAAGAATTACTTCCTGCATGTAAATTCGCTGGGTTATCATGAAATTGTAATCAATGGGGAAAGAGTGGACACCGGTCCGCTCACGCCCGCTGTTTCGCAGTTCGACAAACGCTCATTAATCAATACCTACGAAGCTTCTTCGCTTCTGAAAGAAGGGAAAAACAACATCATCGTCTGGCTGGGAAGTGGCTGGTACACCGAAGGCTTACCCGGTGTGGTGAATAACGGCCCGGTGGTTCGGGCGCAACTGGAGAAAGTTGAAAATAACCAACGGGAAATTATTCTAACAACAGATGAAAACTGGCAGGGAAGAAAAAGTAGCTACACCCGACACGGCAACTGGCGGCCACACAGGTTTGGCGGGGAGATTGTTGACGGAGCATTGGCTGAAAATGATTTGAAAATTGATAATCCCGAAAATCCCTGGAGTCCGGTTTCGCTGATTGATATTCCCACTCACCAGGCAAGTCCGCAAATGACAGAACAAAATGCAGTTACGGAAACAATCAGTCCGATTTCTATTAAAGAAATGGCGCCCGATACTTTTTTGATCGACATGGGAAAAAACCTGACGGGATGGATTGAAGTTCATTTTTCTAACCTACAGAAATCGCAGGAAATAAAATTGGATTATTGCGATCACCTTATCAACGGCGAACAGTTTAACGACCGGAATCAATGGGATATGTACATCGCTTCAGGCAATTCGCCCGAGACCTTTATCAATAAGTTTAATTACCACGGATTCAGATACGTACGAATAACCGGGCTGAAGGAAAAACCGCTGGCTGAATCGGTCAAAGCTTATCTGATTCAAACTGATTTTGAACCGGCTGCAACATTTGAATGTTCCGATCCGGACTTGAACCGGATCCACGATATGGTTAACTACACCCTGCGCTGCCTGAGCCTGGGCGGATATCTGGTAGATTGCCCTCAGCTTGAGCGGCTGGGATACGGCGGCGACGGAAATGCTTCTACCGTAACGGCACAAACCATGTTCAACATGGCACCGTTGTACCACAACTGGCTGCAGGCATGGGCCGATGTAATCCGTGAAAATGGAAGCATGCCGCACACCGCCCCAAACCCTTATCGTGCCGGTGGAGGTCCTTACTGGTGCGGGTTTATTATTTCGGCATCATGGAATACCTATCAAAATTATGGCGATGCCGGAATACTGGAAAAATATTATCCGGTGATGCAAAAATGGCTAGAGTATGTAGCGGAATATACAGTAGATGGTTTGCTGAAACAGTGGCCCAATACAGATTACCGCAACTGGTACCTCGGCGACTGGGCGACACCGGAAGGCATTGACCAAACCAATGAAAATTCGGTTGACCTGGTGAACAACTGCTATATTTCAGTCTGTTTCGACCAGATGAGCAAGATAGCGGGGGTGTTGGGCAAACCTGAAAATTCAGAAGAGTATTTAGAAAAAAAGGAGCAATTGAACAGGAAGATTCATGAGGTCTTTTTTGATGCGTCAAAAGGGTACTACGGCACCGGTTCTCAAATCGATTTTGTATTCCCGATGCTTGCCGGGGCAGTTCCCGAAAATTTAACGGACGATATTACCGGCACATTAATTCGGCACACCGAAAATAATCACCATGGGCATCTTGCTACCGGACTGGTTGGTATTCCGGTAATGATGGAGTGGGCGGTAGAAGCCAATCAACCGGATTTTATTTATTCCATGCTGAAAAAGAAAAGCTATCCCGGCTATTTGTACATGCTCGAAAACGGGGCAACCACAACCTGGGAGCATTGGGACGGGGCAAGAAGCCGGATTCATAATTGCTACAACGGTGTGGGGCAGTGGTTCTATCAGGCTGTTGGCGGTATCCGGGCAATTGATGGCGAACCGGCATACCGCGAGTTTTTGATTCATCCGCAAATTCCTCAAGGGATTACCTGGGCAAAAACTCAGTTGGAGTCGCCACAGGGTACAATAACGGTGAACTGGGACCTTTCAGCAGATGCTATGAAAATGGAGATAAAAGTGCCGGTAGGCTCAACGGCAAAACTATGCCGCCCGGAAGGTGCCACCACAGTTAAAATTAACTATAAGGCCGCAACCGTATCAGATACAATTCCACTTCAAAGCGGAAATTATTTGGTGGAATACAGTCTAAGCAATTAATCAATACGAATGAAGCAAAAGGAAACCATTACTCGATTAAAAAATCTATAAATTTGAAACTCACAAATAATTCAGAATCAATGTACAAGATTTACTTCGTTTTTTTTCTGGCAATGATTTTTGCCTCGTGTAGCCATCACAACAAATCACAAGTATCTGACTTAACGGTGGAATACCTCACCAATCCCGCAGGAGTGGATGTGGGGCAACCCCGCTTTTCATGGAAAATCAGTTCTGAAGAACGTGGTGTGAAACAAACCGCCTGGCAGGTAATTGTGGGGGAATCCCTTGATGACGTGAAAAAAGAGAAGGGCCCGGTTTGGGACTCGGGAAGAATTTCTGGCGACAAAACGGCTAATGTTGAATTTGCAGGAAAGCTTAAAAGCAACACCACGTATTTTTGGCGGGTATGCACCTGGCTCAATGAAGAAAACGCTGTTTGGAGCACCCCGGCAACGTTCCATACCGGTATTCTGGATGAAAAGGAATGGCAGGCGCAATGGATAACCACGCAGGAAGAAATTGTGGACGCAAGCCCCTTGTTGCGAAAACAATTTCAGCTTGAAAAAGAAGTTGAACAGGCTTATGCCTATGTTACGGCTGCCGGGTTTTACGAATTTTATCTGAATGGCGAAAAAGTGGGCAATCACGTGCTTGACCCCGGGGTTACCGATTACCGCGAAACGATTTTGTATTCCACCTATAATGTGACCGATTTGCTGAAAAAAGGAAGCAATGCAGCCGGAGCTATTCTCGGAAATGCCGCCTGGAATTTCCGGAAAACAGAAGGACGGTGGAGCTGGGGCGGTGGCGGAGCAACCTTTGGCAATCCGGCTTTGTGGGTGCAGTTAATCATCACCTACACCGACGGCAGTACAGAAACTATTGTTTCCGACAACACCTGGAAAACAGCAGAAAGCCCGATAACGTTTAACAACCTTTACGGCGGTGAGGATTACGATGCCCGCAAAGAAATTCCCAACTGGTCAACACCGGATTTTGATGATTCTGCATGGCAAGCGGTGGCAGTGGCAGACAAACCGGGAGGAAAATTAAAATCTCAGTTAACACCTGCCATTCAAGTTACCCAAACCTTAAAGCCGGTAAAACAGACGAATCCCGAACCCGGCGTTTTTCTCTTCGATTTGGGTCAGAACATAGCAGGTTGGTGGAAGCTTGAAGTAAAAGGTACACCGGGACAAGTCATCCGCATCCGTGGTGCAGAAACGCTGAACGATTCGCTGTTTCCCAAACCTCTCGAAGAAGGCGATAAATTCAGCACCAAATTCAGGTATCACGCCGAAACCTGGACTGATTATACGCTGAAAAGCAACGAAACGGAAGTTTACGAACCCCGGTTTTTTTATACCGGATTCCGGTACATCGAAGTAACAACAAATGACAATAAAAACCCGGAACACCTGAAAGTGGAAGGGCAGGTGGTACGTTCGGCTAATGAACGGAACGGTACCTTTGAATCATCCGACTCGCTGCTGAACCAAATTCATAGGGCAGGGGTGTGGTCGCAAATGGGCAACATGCAAAGTTACCCCACCGATTGCCCGCACCGCGAAAAAGGGGCCTACAACGGCGATGGGCAGGTAATTGCCGAAACATCCATGCACGATTTTCAGATGGCGCCGTTTTACACCAAGTGGCTGAACGACATGCGCGACTCTCAGGAAGAAAATGGGCGCATTCCCAACACCTCGCCGGTTTTGGTGGGCGGCATGGGTGGTGGCGTGGCCTGGGGTAGCGCCTATATTCTTATTCCCTGGTGGATGCACAATTACTACGGCGACACCCGCATTTTGGAAGAACATTACCCGGTAATGAAAGAGTACCTGCAGTACCTGAAAAACCTGGGTTCAAAAGATGAAGACCCGTCCGAACCTTTTATCATTGATAATTTCGACGGCTACTGGTATTCACTCGGTGAATGGTGCGCGCCGGGCCAGTCCGATTGTCCCAACCACCCGGTGGTAAATACTTTTTATTACTACTACAACAGCCTGTTGCTCTCGCAAATTGCTAATGAGTTGGGCTTTGAAGCGGATGCCAAATCATTTCGGGCCTTGTCCGATACCATTAAGCAGCATTTTAACCGGAGGTTTTTCAATACCGAAACCGCTTTGTACGGAACAGAGGAAACCTACCAAACCTACCAGTTGCTTGCCCTAATTGGCGATGTAGTGCCCGAAGGCTATCGCGAAAAGGTGTTCCAAACCATAGTGGACGACATCAAGATGCGGGACGGCCACCTGAATACCGGTATCATCGGCACCAAATACCTATGGCCGGTGCTGGTTCAGGGCGGCGAAAACGAACTGGCGTATCGTGTGGCCACACAAACAACCTGGCCCAGCTTTGGCTACTGGATTAAAAACAACTCCACCACACTGCTTGAAAAATGGTCAGGGGAAAATTCGCACAACCACCAGATGTTCGGCTCCATTACCGAATATTTTTACAAGTTTCTGGCGGGGATTCAGTCGCCCATGGAAGGAAATACGACAAAAGGATACCGGCAAATTCACATCGAACCGCATGTTCCGCAAGACCTTGAATTTGTGAATGCTTCGGTTGAAACCGTTTCGGGGAAAGTGGTTTCAAACTGGAAAAAGGAAGCCGGTGCATTCATACATGAAGTTGTGGTTCCTGCAAATACCAGTGCAACGATTGCCTTACCGGTTTCAGATGTTGAACACCTTACGGTTTTTGAGGGAAATGCAAAGATTTGGGAGAACAATGCCATGGTGGAAGGTGTAGAAGGAATCCTGAATAGTGAGAAAAAAGGGGACAGGCTAATAATAAACATTGAATCGGGTAGCTATAATTTCAGGGTGGCTAAACCTTGAGAATTTAGTTGTATTTGCACATCATAAAAAATTAAAAATGAATAAATCTGTTGTTATCTTGTTCTTCATACTGCTACTGCTTTCGGGCAGCGATAGTTTTTCCCAAACAACCCTTACCAGTTTACGGTGCGAACACTTAGAAAACCCCATTGGCATAGATGAATCCCATCCGCGGTTTACCTGGCAGATTCAATCGAAAAATCCGGGCTATTTGCAGGATGCGCTTCAACTGGTTGTGGGAACGGACGAAGGAAAAGTCGCATTGGGAACAGGAAATATCTGGGAAACGGGGACAGTAAATTCTTCCGTCATTCCTGTGGTTTACAAAGGAGTGGAATTGCAACCCTTTACCCGCTATTTCTGGAGTGTACGCGTGCAGGATGAAAAGGGTGAATGGTCGGACTGGTCGCCTGTTGCCTGGTTCGAAACCGGAATGATGGACCAAACCAACTGGAAAGGGAAGTGGATTACCGACACCTACGATTATGCTGTAAAACCTGCTCCTTATTTCAGAAAGGAATTTGATGCGAGCAAAACAGTTGAATCGGCTCGGGCCTATATTGCCGTGGCCGGGCTGTACGAGCTTTCTATCAACGGCGAGCGAATTGGTAACCACCGGCTCGACCCGATGTACACCCGTTTCGACCGCCGTAACCTGTATGTAACGTACGATGTTACCGAAAATCTGCAACAAGGCAAAAATGCCATTGGCGTGTTGTTAGGCAACGGTTGGTACAATCACCAGTCAATGGCTGTGTGGTATTTTGATAAAGCGCCGTGGCGTGCCCGTCCAAAATTTTGTATGGATTTGCGGGTAACTTATTCCGACGGAACTACAGAAATTATTACCACAGGTCAGGACTGGCAAACGGCACACAGCCCGGTGATTTTCAACAGCATTTACACGGCAGAACATTACGATGCACGACTGGAACAACCCGGCTGGGACAAGCCCGGTTTTAAGGCTGAAGGCTGGAAAAATGCCATGAATACAGGCGCTCCGTCGCAAAATATTACGGCGCAGGCCTTGCAACCCATTCGCAACGTTACGGAAATTCCTGCAGTGGAAATGATAAAACAGGGTGAACGTACCTGGCTGTTCAATTTTGGCCGGAACATGGCCGGAGTAAGCCGGATGAAGGTTTCCGGGCCGCAAGGAACCACCATTCGATTGAAACATGTGGAACGCTTAGATTCAACAGGCCGTGCCGACATGTCGAACATCGACGTGCATTACCGCCCCACCGACGATTCCGACCCTTTTCAGA
>JACDJB010000841.1_pt1 | contig 27690 bp, 25 predicted proteins | sample 7454121 | NCBI WGS metagenome assembly JACDJB01 (sample SAMN14253290, study PRJNA609438) | sludge metagenome | isolation source: sludge after 25d culture with pyrite | collected 2018-12-20
CCACCACCGGTCGGTCTCCACTGCCGCCGGTAAATACGACGGATACATCGTCGCGTTCCAGCAGTCGATCCGCAAGAAGGGCGAAGCGCTCCTCCGGCCACAGCTTGGTGGGCCACTGGGCCACGGGGTTGATGGCGATCAGGGGACGGCTGCCATCAACCCCGCTCTCTTTCAGCATTTTCCCCACCGCCGTGCGATCCGCATCGGATACCGGCAGGCGGTAGTCCACCTCCGTCGCCGGGACCCCCAGGGCCTGGACCATCATCAAATTGCGCGTAAGGGCATGCACTTCCATGCTCGGCGGCCGGATGCGCTCGGTGAGCACGTGATAGCTGTGCTCCATATGTTCCAGCCCCCGACCGAAACCGACTTTCCGCCGCCCCCGGGCCAACGCCACCACCATGGCGCTTTTGAGCAGGGCCTGGAAATCAAGAATCAGGTCGTAGCGGGGACTTCGCAACTCGCTGAAGAAACGTTTGATTTCAGCCAGCCCCCCCGGACGCCGCGCTCGGTCCGCCAAATCCCGCATCCATGCCTTGCGCCGCGAAACGATCACCCGGTCCAGATCCGGATGGCCGGCCACCAGGTCAGCGGCGGCCTCTTCCACCACCCAGTCGATCTGCGCGGCGGGCCAATGGCGCCGCAGGGCGCAAAGCGCCGGCAGGGTGTGGATCACATCGCCGATGGCGCTGAGCTTGACGATGAGGATCTTCATGGCCCGCCGAGAATGGCCGCCACCTCCTGCTGGAGACGCGCCACGGTGATGCGCCGCATGCAGTCCAGATGGCCGTAGCGGCAGGTCGGCTTGAGGCACGGGCTGCACGGCACGTCGGTGCGCACCACCCGGCTGCGGCTGCCCCACGGTCCGGTGGTCACCGGGTTGGTGGATCCGAAGATGGCGATCAGAGGCACATCCAAGGCGGCAGCCACATGCATCAATCCGGAATCATTGGTGATAAAGAGATCGAGGCTGCCGATCAAAGCCATGGCTTCGGCCAGTTCGGTGCGCCCGGCCAGGTTCAACGGGCGACAGCGCATGGCATCGGCGATCCGCTGTCCCAGGGATTCGTCCCCCGGGCCTCCAAAAATCAGGATCTGGGCCCCGTATCGATCCGCGATCCAGTCGCCCAGGGCCGCGTATCGATCCTCGGGCCACTGTTTGGCTGGCCCGAAGGTGGCGCTGGGGTTCAATCCCACCAACGGCAGGGTCGGATCGATGCCTTCATCGGCCAATCGCCGGGCGGCGTGTTGGCGGTCCGTTTCGGCCAGAACCAGCTCCAGCCGCGAATCTCCCGTAACCAGACCGGCGCCGCGCAGGATCTGCAAATAATAGTCCGTCTGATGCCGTTGCTTGATTCCCGGCGGCCGTCGCACCGGGTGGGTCAACAGAAGACGCCGGCCATCGGTGTCGAAGCCGATGCGCACGGGAATGCCGGCCGCGGCGGTGATCAACGCGGCTTCGAAGGCGTTTTGCAACAGGATGGCGGCATCGAACCGCTTGCGGCGGATATCGTTGACGAGTCGCCAACGACCGGCAAGGCCCCCATGGCGGCCATGGATGTCATAGGCCAGAAATTCATCCACGTGCGCGCTGTGCGCAAAAACCGGCACCACCCAGGGCTTGGCCAAAAGAGTGACCCGGGCGCCGGGAAAATTGCGTCGGATCGAACGGATCGCCGGCGTGGTCATCACGGCATCGCCGATCCAGTTGGTCGAGCGCACCAACAAACGCCGTATCCGGCCTGTAGGGATCATCGGTTTCATCTCAATCCGGCCTTCCTTCCGCCATCGACAAGCAGTGGGGATAAATAGAGGCTTGCGCCCGGCGTGTCAATCGTTCGATTTCGATTCGGTGCCATCCCGGTTCGATCGAAGATCCCTCCAGGGTCCGGCGTGACGGCCCGCGATCCCCTGAAAATCCTTCGGCAATGTTCAGCTTTTTGAAAAGGGCTGAAAAACGGACGGAGGCTGCTTGATCTGAAGGCCAAGTCAGGATAAAAGAGGCAACCCTGATTCGATTTCGATGGAGGTGGACATGATCCAGGATTCTGTTCTTCGACGCCTCGTGGCCTGTGCCTTGGCAGCCGTCGCTGTACTTTTTATCACTCTGGTGGCCGTGGAGAATGCCGAGGCCCGGGCGCCGCGGGGCGGGCGCAGCTTTTCCGGCAGCCGGACTTTTTCCCGGCCGAGTGCGCCGCCGCGCAGCGCCCAGCAACCGCCCGCCGGATCGGCGACGTTCAATCGCCAGCCCTTCGGCTCGAGCAGCTTCATGCGGGGCATGGCCGGCGGACTGCTTGGCGGCATGATCGGCGGCATGATCTTCGGTGGTCCGGCCCATGGCGGGATGGGCGGATTCGGCGGCAGTGGGATCGGTCTGATTGAAATTCTGCTGCTGGGCGGACTGATTTGGTTTATTTTTAAAAGATTCATCCGCCCGACCCGGCAACAGGCCAGCGCTGGCTCCCATGGTGGGAGCGGACCGTATCGTGCGTTCGATACCACGGCTACGCCTTATGACGATGGGCCAATGCCGGACATCGCGCCGGTCTCGACTACCGCCTCGAGGATCGCGGTGGTGCGCCGCAGCGACCCTCATTTTGACCCGGATCTGTTTCGCGAAGGGGCCCAGGATATCTTCTTCAGAATCCAGGCGGCCTGGATGCGCCAGGACTTGTCCCTCGTCGATGGATTGATCGGTGAGGACCTCGCGTCTGAATACCGCCGCCAACTGGAAGAGATGAAAGCCCGGGGAGTGATCAACCGCCTGGAAAACATCGCCGTGCGTTCGGTGGAAATCATCGATGCCGGCTGCGATCGCGGCTTTGCCTGGATCACGGTGAAATTTACCGCCAACCTGCTCGACTACACCGTAGACGCGAAAACGGAAAAAGTGGTCGAAGGCGATCCCACCACGCCGGTCAAGTTCGAAGAAAACTGGACCTTTGCCGCACCCGAGGGCACTTCCGACTGGAAGCTGGAAGGCATCGGCTGACTCGTGATGCTCACCGGCGGGCCATGGGCGGTGTTTTTCGGCATCTCGTCCTTCGAGATGCTCGCCATGTTCCGCCGGGGGCTGTTTTACGCCTACCTGTCGGTTTACCTGCGCCATTTTCTCGGTCTCAGCGTCACCGAGACGACCCTCTTTGCCACCCTGCCGATGTTGCTCAACGTGGTCTTCCAGACGTTCTGCTGGGGGCCTCTGTCGGATCGCCTGCAGAAACGGCGTACCCTCATCATCGCCGGCGAGATCCTGGGGGCCATCGGTACCCTGGCCGTATGGTACGCCCACATCCTGCCGGCAACCCGCATTTTGGCCGGCTACGTAATCATCGGCGGACTGTCGGTTGTGGAGATTTTCTGGTCCATGTCCAACGTGGGCTGGAGCGCGCTGATCAGCGACATCTACCGCGAGGCGGACCGCACCGCGGTTCAGGGACGTCTGGCCAGCCTCGGCGGGGTGGGCCGCATCTTCGGCGTCTGGATCGGCGGGCTCTTCTACGACGGGTTGGGGGCTCGCTACAACGGATGGGGGTTTGAAAGCGGGACCTTGTTTTTCGTGGCTTCCGCCGTGATGCTGCTTTCGGTGCTGCCCATGGCCATGGTCCCCGAGGGCGGCGCCGGCAAAGGCACCGGATCAACGGCAACAAAAACGGCACCGGATCAAACCGCTGACGACTTCGGCCGAATTTTCCTGATATTCCTGGCGGCTATGGTCCTGATCAACTTCGGCCGCAACGCCGTGACCATTATGGTTAGCCAGTACCTGACCATCGCGTCTGGCCTCAACGTTTCCAGCCGGGTATTGAGCCATGTCTTCAATACCCAGTCGGCGGCCATGATCGCCACCGGTCTGCTCACCGGCCGGATCAGCCGCCGCCTGGGCAACGGCAACACGTTGATGCTGGGCACTCTGGCCGCCATCGCCGCATTGCTAATCCTTGCCTTCAGCATGGATCTGCGATGGGTCTACATCGCTCACGTGCTGCGCGGCATTGCCGACGTCACCATCCTGGCGGCATCCTACACCGTGGCGTCGACGCTGATGCCCGAGGCGATACGCGCCCGGCGTTTCGGCTGGTTCAACGCGACCTTCTTTCTCTCCTGGGGTCTGGCCGGCACCCTCATCGCCGGCCCTCTCACCGATCTGCTCATCGCCCGCGGGCTGTCGGAAATTTTGGCCTACCAAGCCGCCTTCGGCACCGCGGCCCTGATGACCTTCGCCGGGTTGGTGGTCATGGGAGTGCTGAATTTTTTCATTCTTTCTCGAACATGAGTTTCAGGATCGTTGTTCAAATTCACGGATCATTTACGATGGCCGCTGCTCCAACTGGACAATTCGGGGTGTAATAAAAATCATCAGTTCGGATTTATCTTTCAACTTGCTGGACATTCCGAACAGCTTGCCAAGCAGTGGAATCTTTCGAAGACCGGGCAACCCGGTTTCGCTGTTGGTTTCCTTTGTTTTGGAAATTCCACCGATAACCACCGTTTCGCCATCATTGACCAGCAGCTTGGTGGTGGCCTGGTTGACCATGAAAGAATAGTTTGTTCCGACCCTCTCACCGATATCGTCTTTGGCAATCATTATTTCCATTGACACCCGTTCATCCTTGGTCACGTGGGGTGTCACCTTGAGTTCGAGCACGATTTCCTCGAATTCAGTAGTGGTGTTGCCGGCTTCATCCAACTTGACGATTGGATAGCTGACGCCTTGCTTAATCGTTGCCACCTCATGATCCAAGGTCAAAATTTTCGGTGCACTGATAGTCTTGGTTTCTCCTTCGGTTTCCGATGCATCAATGGCAGCATTGATCGCCAATGGCGATCCCACAAGACGCGAAAAATCAAAACCGACGCCTGATTTTGCCGCCTGATTAGGGAAGTTCGATTCCAGACTGAGATCCCAATCACCCCCCAATCTACTACTGTTAAATTTATTGCCAATGCCCGGACCAATGCCGAACTGGGTTCCGATGTCTCTTGAAAAACTCTTTGTGGCTTCGACAATACGTGCTTCAATTAAAACCTGGGCTGTTGGCTTGTCGAGCAGTCCCACCAAATAACGAGCCTTATCGATCAAGCTTTTTGTTCCTCTGATGACAATCTGGTTTTTGGGATCATAAACGGACAACACCCCTCGAAACTCCGGCGGTGCCGTCGGGTCGTCCTTGTTTATCCTGAAATCTTGATCTCCAGCATATTCTTTTAAAAGTTCCATCAGTTTTGGCAGGATGTCAACTTGAGCGCTCGAGTAATTAATGTCGATGGTTTCCGTGAACAAAGGTTCCAATTTCTCCTGAGACTTTAGAACATCCTCTCTGGCCTCTATGGCGTCCTTGAGCGCTTTTTCCTCTCTGGCCAAAGTCTCAAGTGTTGCGACACGGATGACGTTTCCCTCCATGGTCTGACCCAGTTGATTCATTTTCAATACCAAGTCCAGCACTTGATCCCAAGGGACAGGCTTATCGAGGCTCATGGTCACGGTTCCACGAACATCCGAATCAATCGCGAAATTTTTCCCGCTTACTTCTCCCAAAATCCGAAAGACATTCTTGAGGTCGGTTTCATAAAAATCCAGAGAAATCATTTCTCCTGAATATTTTCTTTTGAAAAAGAAACTCCTCGTATCATGTATTTCTTGCCGTGGCGTTTCCAAATCGACCCGTTGGCCTTGGTGAACCGATCCCCGGGGATTGCCATCGACCGGCGCCCTTTCCTGCCGCTTGGAGACCGGCCGGGTCATTCCCCCCGTCACCACAGATTTGCCAGTGGGATCAGCGGGAAAATCGCCCCCATCGATCTGGGATAGGGGCCGGCTTGCCGTCATTGTCGCTTGGCCGCCGGTATTTTCGCGGGTCTCTTCACCCACTTGAACCAAAAGCCCTTCTTCGATCGGCCTGGCCGCGGTGGCTTGAAACTGCCCCGCAGCGGTGTCCAGCACCACCCTCAATTTTTCCGGGTCGCCGTAGTGTCGCACCCGGCTCACCCACGGGGTCCCCACCTCGATGACCTGCTCCCGAAGAAAAGGGCTGGTCACCCCGTAGATGTCGTAAACGATCCGATCCGGATCGTTGAGGGTGAACACGCTGTAATCCTTGATGGGCCCGTCGGCGCGGACCCGGATCTCGACCCCGTTTTCCAGCCGCTGCACCGTGACCGCCTCGAGACGCGTGGCCACCGGGCCCATCACATCGTCGGCCGCCCTGGACGCGGGCGCCTCTCGGGCGGCGGTCAGGTCAACCGGAGCCGCTTCGGTTTCCGGGGTGTAAAGGGGTCTGACGAAAGTCACCACCACCTCGTTCCCTTGGCTCACCGCGTCGTAAGGGGCATCGACCTTCAGGTCGATTTCGATCAGCGCCGTCGCCCCGTCGGCGGAAGGCACGCTGGACCTCACATCGGCAACCACACCGGCCGTTTCCAGCGCCGTCAAATCCACACGGGCGGCTTCCAGGGCCAGTTGCGTGCCGGGAAGATGGAGCGTCACCCCTGACGGCGACGAACTGCTCACGGCGGTGAAGGTCAGCGGCCGATTGCCAAGGATGCGAACCCGGTCCGTGACGGCATCCGACTCGAGAACGATCCCCACGATTTTCCCGGGATCGGGGTCCGGCGCTGTTGACGCTGCCTTTTTCTGAGCGGCGCAACCGATGACAACCGTCGCCAGCCAGATAAGGGCAACGGTCGCCGCAGCCCTGCCCGTGAAGTGTTTCGCGGTGGTGGTCATATCATATCTCTCCAGGCGGTTTGGGAAGTTGGATCTCGCGAACCTCGCTCATCGGCTTCCCCAAGTCATCGATGCCCTGCTCGGTGATGATCAACCGATCGGGAAGAATTTTCGTCACCCGTCCCTCGCGATTGCCGATGTAGGTGTCCTTCTTCACGATATATCCCTTGCCCGTGGCATCTTCGACCATCGCCAGATTGCCGCTGGGCGCCAGGACCACCGCGGTGAGTTTTAACTGACTCAGGTCCACCATCTCGATGGGCGAAGCAGGAATGCGCTTTTTGCGCTCCGCCGTCTCTTGTCCGCGCCTGTCCGAGGGCGACTCCGGGGTGTCGCTGCCGAAAACAGGCTTGAATGGATCGATCTTGTCCTTGGCGTCATAGGAAAAAGCGGTATCCAGGCGCAACAGCCGCTTGAGTTTCGCCGCGGCCAGCAAGCCATCTTCCATTGGGACCGTCTCGCCATCGTCTCTTGTCCCGGGCGATTCTGGTTCAGCCGATCCGGAAGATTCGTCCTGCCGAGACGCGGAAACCGTTTCCTGGGGTTCGTCCGGCTTTTCGGTCTCACTTTTGGGCGCTGGCGTTGCAAAAACGGGATCCGGCGTGTCTTTGGCCGACTCAACCCCTAGGGCGGGCGCAGGCGATTTGGTCGTCTCGGTGCCGGCAGCTAACTGCACGGTGGGAACCTTTCCCTTGACAACCTTTTGGGACGCTGGGGGCGTCTCATCCGAGTCGCCGCAGCCGAACAATCCACTGCCAACCCAGAAGCAACACAAAACGACCAGACACCATGGGCGCAATCGAACCATTGAGCACTATTTCCTTTTTCGGGATGCGGACTTTTCCTTGGACGGAATCGACGAGCTGTCGATGAATTTGTAGGTCGTCGCCGTACAAGAGGTGATCAACGCGCTGCCCGGATGCTTGGAATGGCCTCCCGGGGCCAGGTGGAGATCCAACACGTTCACGATCCGGGGCAGCTTGGCGACCCGGTCCAGAAACAGCCCCAGGCTGTGATAGCTGCCCTGCACCCGGATGGAAACCGGGATTTCCGCGTAGAATTCCCGGTTGACTTCCGGCTTGGGTTCGAAGAGCAAAAAATCAAGGCCAAGGTCTCGGCCACACTGGGAAACGTTTGCCAGCAGAGAGGGAATTTCCTCCGTTTCCGGCAGGGCCCGCTGCACCGTCTTGAAAGAAATCGTCACGTTGTCGAGATGTTGGCGCAATTTCGGGAGCTGCGCCGCCGTCCGGCGGGAGATGGCCAGCCGCGTTTCCAGATCCTGGCGTTCGGCTTCCAACTCTGCCAAACGTTGACTCTTGGGCCAGTAGGACAAAAAACCGAAAAGGGCGATCACCAGTAAAAATGTGCCCGTGCAGATCAGGATACGCTGGACGGTGGACAGCTTGCCGATACGGCCGAAGACCGGTGCCAGCCTGTCGCCAAGACTGGTCTGCATCATCATTTCCCCGCCTTGTCTGTCGCCGCCTCCGGCTTGGCGGCGCGTTCAATCGGTTTGCGGTCGGTGCGAATGCTGAATTTTTGCAACACCCGCCCGTCTTTCAACGGATTGGCCGAGGTGGATTTCAGCACCACCTTTTTGAACAGCTCCGAGTGCTCCAGCCGTGTCATGAAATCGGCAATGGTCTGATTGTCAGCGGCGATCCCGGCGACTTCAACCCCCTTTTCACCAATTTTCAGATCGGTGAGATACATCTGGTCGGCAATCACTAGTTGCGCCATCACATCGAGCATCCGCACCGATGACTGCCGCGATAACTCGAGGTTTTCAATCACGGCCGTCTTGCGCTGGATCGTCTCCAGCATAGTTTTAATTTCCTTGATTTCCTTGAGTTTCTCGTCGAGCCGCGCCAGTTCTGCCTTGGCCTCGGCCACCGCCAACGCCTTGGCGGCCACCCGGTTTTTCAGCAGGAGATGATACCCGAACAAACTGACGGCCAGCAGCACGACACTCAACACAAAGATCGAGATCTGCCGTCGGATGTTTTCTTTTTTACGGGCACTGCGAAAGGGAAGGAGATTGATCCGTATCATTTGTCATCGACCTTCCGGCTAGCCAGTCCCATGCAAATCGCCGCCTGGGGAGCGACCTGCTCCAGAAACGCCTCGTCGAATGCGCCCTTGTCGATCTCCAGTGCCCTGAACGGATCGATGGTTTCCACCGTGGCACCGGTTTCGCCTGACAGCAGTTGCCGAAATTCGCCGATGCGTGCTCCTCCGCCGCTGAGCAGGATGCGCTTGATCTGATCGTCCGGATAGGTGGAATGGAAAAAATCAAGGGCACGGCGAATCTCTGTGCACCAGTCGCTCACCACGCCGGCAATGATTTCGGTGCGATCCGAAACGGAAATGGCGACGGTCTCTTGACTCCGCTTGATCCGTTCAGCCTCTTGGGCGGTACAACCGGTAACCGAAACGATGCGCTGATCGATCTGACTGCATCCCAGGGACACGTCGCGCATGAACACCGAGCTGCCTTCCTTGAGAATGTTGAGGCTCGTCTTGCCGGCGCCGATATCGATGAGGGCAACGCTTTCTTTCTCATCTGGATAGTTGATTTCAAAAACGTTCTGCAATGCAAAGGCATCCACATCGATGATACAGGGATTCAGCCCGGCCAGTTGCACCAGATGGACATAATCGCTGATCATTTCCTTCTTGGCGGCCACCAGCAACACATCCATCTGGCCGGAGTCGGCTTCCTTTTCACCAAGAATCTGAAAATCCAGGTTGACGTCGCTGATGTCAAAGGGAATGTACTGTTCGGCTTCAAACTGGATCGTCTCATGCAACTGATCTTCACTCATGGTCTGGACGGATATTTTCTTGACGATCACCGAATAGCCACCCACTGAAATGGCGACATTCTGCTCCTTGAGACCGTTGGCCCGAAACAGCTCCTGAATCACCCGGGCGGCCGCCGATGGGTCTCTGATGGCACCGCCCTCTATCACTCCAGGAGGCATTTCGGCCATGGCGAATCGACGCAGAACGTTGCCTTTCCGGGTCTCAACGATCTCACCCGCCTTGACGGCGCGAGAACCGATATCCAGCCCGATCAACTGGTCTTTTTTGGACTTCCACCCCATGGCATCTCTACTCCCCATCGCCGAACAGCTTGTCCCGCTCCGAGAGATTCAACCCCAACGCCAGCAGGATCTTGCGTTGGGTCTCCAGGCGGCAAGGCATTCCCTTTTCGATGCGGGCGATGGTGATGGGGGACACATCGGCCTTGCGCGCGAGCTCAGCCTTACTTATCAGGAGGGATTCTCTGATTTTTTTTAACGAATTCCGCCGCACTGTCATCTGGCTGGACTCCTCTTGCCGGCGGAATTGATCACGAGCGCGCGTGATCCTTCAACCGGTCACCGGATATGATGCTGCAGGTAACTTGCATCCCCAACAATGCAGGGATTGTCAAGTAAAATTACGCATAATTATGTATCAATTAATTATAATTACCATATCTGGTGTCTTGTTCACCGGTATTCCGCATATCTGGTACCGAAAATTGCAACGGGTTTCTCCGTCCCATCCTTCTCCCGGCAACGAAACCGGGGACTGACCGCGGTCTGGGCAATCGCCCCCGACCGGCCACCAATTCCCCTCTACAGCTTGACTTTGCCAGGGGCATTACCTAACATGACGCCTGTTTGAAAGGCCGAAGGCCGATCCGCCAATTCGCGGCCACCACACCGACATCGACCCACCAGCGGTTGGAATACCTTGCCAAACAAGCAATCCGCCATCACTGAGCGCACCAAGCCGTTTCGGTTGGTCAAGTATTTCACCTTCACCAGCCTGGTCCTCGTTTTCCTGGGAACGCTGATGCTGTCCATGTTCAACACCCATTGGGCCAGGGCATTGTTGCGTCAAAAAAGCGAAGCCTACAGCCAGTTGCTGGTGGAAAACCTCAATCACCAGGTGTTCATCCAGTTTATTCTGCCCGTGGCCGTGCGTTACGGCCAGATTGAACTGCGGCGCGAAGAGCAGGCCGAGCGCATGGACAAGGTGGTACGCAGCACCCTCCACAGTTTTCAGGTGGAAATGGTCAACATTTACGACCGGGCCGGCACCATCGCCTACAGCTTTGATGCGGCACGGGTCGGCGTCACCGATGCCGGCGGACGCGAACTGGCGGCGGCATTGGCCGGAGAGACCACCATCCGTCTGGTTCAACAGGGCAACTGGCTGCGGATTTTTCTGGGGATTCCCGAGGAGAGCCGCCTGGTGACCTTCGCCCCGCTGCGGGCCGAAAGACCTCTGTCGACATTGAGCGGCCCGGTTCTCGGCGCCGTGGAAATCACCCAGGACATCAGCGACGACTACCGGGCGATTTTCGATTTCCAGGTCTCGGTAATCTATACCTCCACCGGCGTGATGGGCCTGCTGCTCTTGATCCTGATTTTTATCGTCAGACGGGGTGAGCACCTCATCGAGCAGCGCAATCAGGAACGGCTGCGGCTCAAGGAAGAGTTGAGCCGGGCCGCGCACCTGGCCAGTTTGGGCGAGATGATCGCCGCCGTCAGCCACGAGATCCGCAATCCCCTGGGAATTATCCGCAGCTCGGCCGAACTGCTGAAAAAGAAACTCGCCGGCACTCCCCGGGACACCGCCATTGCCGACATCATCGTGGAAGAGGCCACCCGTTTGAACGGCATTATCACCGACTTTCTCAACTACGCCCGTCCGGCGGCCCCCCACCTGACCCCCTGCCGTGTGGAAACGGTGATTGAAAAGGCCATTGTCAACCTTTCACCGGAATTCGAATCCCGCGACAGCGTCATCGAACGCCGCTTCGATCCGTCCCTGCCGACCCTCCAGGCGGATGCGGACATGCTCTACCAAGCGTTCCTCAACCTTCTGATCAATGCATTGCAAGCCATGCCGTCAGGCGGTAAGGTTGAGGTGGACGTCCGCTTGGAAAACGCCGCAGTGCAAATCTCCATCCAGGACCAGGGGGAAGGATTCTCCGAGGAGGTAATGGCCAAGATCTGGGATCCTTTTTTTACCACCAAGGAGCGGGGCACCGGCCTGGGGTTGGGCATCGTGCGAAAGGTGATCGAAGCCCACGAGGGTGAGATCCATATCGAAAACAGCCCCGCCGGAGGGGCCCGGGCTCTGATTCGCCTGCCGGTGAAAGCCCCCGAAATCAACAATCCGCAATCTGCATCCTGATTTTTCTGGAACAAAGAGGGCCCGAATCTAAACCGGGCCGGGAGCATCGGTATGGAAACCGTCCTCATCGTGGACGACGAAAAGAATTACCCCTTGATTCTCAGCGCCGTGCTTGAAGACGAGGGATTCGAGACCCTGGTGGCCAACAGCGGCCAGGAGGCCCTGGCGGTGCTTGAATCGGCCGACATCGACCTGGTGCTCACCGACATGAAGATGCCCCAGATGGACGGCATCGAGCTGCTGGCCAAGATCAAGGAACGTGACCCGGACTTGCCGGTGATCATGATGACCGCCTACGGTACCGTGGACAAGGCGGTGGAGGCGATGCAAAAGGGCGCCTACAACTACATCCTCAAACCCTTCGACAACGCCCAGCTCGTTCTCTACGTCCACAAGGCCACGGCCGGCTACCGGGTGGTAAAGGAGAACCGGCGGCTGCGCACCGCGGTGCTCCGGCGCTACAGTTTCGGCAACATCATCGGCAAAAGCAAGGCGATGCAGGAAGTTTTCGAGACGGTGGCCAAGGTGGCCCCCACCAACGCCACGGTGCTCATCGAAGGCGAAAGCGGCACCGGGAAGGAATTGATCGCCCGTTCGATCCACTTCAACAGCGACCGTCGGGATGGCCCCTATGTGGCGGTGAACTGCAGCGCCCTGGCGGAAAACCTGCTGGAAAGCGAGCTGTTCGGTCATGATAAAGGGGCCTTCACCGGGGCGCACGCCATGAAGAAGGGGCGCTTCGAATTGGCCGACGGGGGCACGCTGTTCATTGACGAAATCGGTGATCTGCCCCTTCCCTTGCAGGTCAAGCTGTTGCGCGTCTTGCAGGAGAAGAGTTTCGAGCGCGTCGGCGGCACCAAACCGATCACGGTGGATATCCGCGTCATCGCCGCCACCAACCGTCGCCTCCGCGAAGAAGTGGCTCGGGGGCGATTCCGTGAGGACCTCTTCTACCGCCTCAACGTGGTCCACATCGACCTGCCCCCGTTGCGCCAACGCAAGGAGGACATCCGCCTGCTCGTCTCCCATTTCATCAAGAAATACGCTTCGGAGCGCAAGAACGCGGTGCCGGTCACCGGCCTCTCGCCGGCGGTGAGACGCCTGCTGGATGCCCACCAGTGGCCGGGCAATGTGCGCGAGCTGGAAAACCTCGTGGAACGGGCCATGATCCTGTGCCCGGGGGATACCATCGACGTGGAAGACCTGCCGGCCGAATTCCGCGACACCATCGCCACCTCCCTGCGCATGGGGGGAATTCCGGCGGAAGCCAAGCTCTATGATACGCTGGCCAACGTCGAACGGGAGATGATCGTCCGGGCGTTGCGCATGGCCGACGGGGTTCAGGCCAGGGCAGCCGAAATTCTCGGCATCGGAAAAAGTGGGCTGAACCAGAAGTTGAAAAAATACGACATCGACGTCACCGCCCTCAACGAAGTGGACAAGATGACGGGAAGTGGACAAGATGACGGCGGATCCAGGGAACGTTGACGGACAAGGCTGAAAACTGCGCCGTTGCCGGCCGCTGGGGTGGCGGTTCGATCAGACAACCGCCGCCCCCACCACGTACCTGTCATCCACAGAAACGCGAGTCACGGAGAACTTCCTGGAGACATCAAGGCGCCTCATCGATGGTTCAAACGACGGCAATTCACCTGATCAGCGTCCAGCCATCCAACCGGTTATCCTTCGACCCGTTCCCGGGCCACGGCGGCATAGATGGAATCCCCGAACTCATCGAGAAGCTTGCGATACGCCGCAGCAGCTTCATCACGGCGGCCTTGGGCGTCGTGGATACCAGCCAGGACAAACAGGGCCTTGTCGCGTAGCGGTGCCTCGGGGATGGCCACCACCCGGGTGAGGTAACCCGTCGCCTTTTCCCAGTCCTGTTGGTCGGCATGGGCGTAGCCGAGGCTGTTCAATATCAGAGCGCGATAAAACGGTACGTCGTCAAAATCGATCAATGCCCGTTCGTAGAGGGCGATCGCCTCATCGACACGCCCGGCCTGGTAACAGATATCCCCGTAGCGGATGCGCGCCAGCTTCCCCCCTACCCGATTGCCGTAATCGGCGATGAGGGTCTCGAATCCTTCACGCACCGCTTCCCGGGCCTCTTCGGATGAATTTTCGGTCGCCGCGCGTTGGGCTTGGTATTGGGCCGTGTACTGATCCAGGAGGGCAAAGGCCCGATTCTCGGCGCGGGCCGTCCAGTAGCGCACGGCGGTAAAAACCACCAGCAGACAGGCAACCGCCACCACGGCGTAGGTCAAGGGACGCCGATGGCGCTGACCGAAGGCGATCATCTTGCCACTGAAGGTGATAAATTGGTCCGGCTCCTTGAGCAGCTCCTTGCGGCTCGGTTTTTTTTCGGCGGCAGCCATCTATCGCTTTCTCCTTGAATGGGGTTGGGAAAAAGATAGGTCGAACAGGACCTATAGAAAAACAAACAGCAGTTCTCCCGGTGCTTTCAATCATACCGCACCCGTGAGTTCTGCTTATCGTCTTACCACACCAGCGACCCGGCCAGCCAGCCGGTCTCGCCGTCGGCGTGCTCAACGCGGAGCCACTGGCCCTCACGCCGGAGGACCTTGAACGGTACCCCCGCATGAACCACCATGACCACCGGGTGGTCGGTGCCGGGCCCGGCGCGCAGGTTGGAATCGTTTTTCTTCGTGACCACCGTTTCCTGCTTGTCCAGAAGCGATTGATGCAACCAGCCCCGGTCTCCCTCAAAATCCTCGAAACGGCACCACGGCCCCTTGCGCTCGATCACCTTGACCGGGTAGTACCGTTCCGCCTGCCAAACAACGGCGTGTTCGGTGCCCGGCCCCACTCGCACATTGGCCTTGGGCGCCTTCACGGCCAGTCGTTCGGCCTGGGCCAGCCCCGCCGCCATGAGCCAAACCGTCACGGCGGCAAGGAGAAGACGCGGCGCCTTCATCGGGTCAGAATCCTCACGTCGCACACCCCCTTCAGCCCGTCCCTGAACCGCTCGGCGTCGGCCCGGGACCCCACCAGGGTATCGTAGTGCATGGGAATGGCCACCCGGGGGGTGAGTCGGCGGGCGGCCGTTACGGCTTCCTCGGCGGTCATGACGTAGGTGCCTGAAACGGGCAACAGGGCCACGTCGCAGCGGATGTGGTCCATTTCCGGAATCAGGTCCGTATCGCCCGCGTGGTAGATCCGGATGCCATCCAGGGTCACCACGAAACCCAGCCAGTTCTTGGTCCGTGGATGAAACTTCTTGTCGATGTTGTAGGCGGGCACCGCTTCGATGGCAACGGCACCCAGCGTCATGCGGTCACCGGGTGCCATGATCCGCACATCCCCCTGGAGCTTGGCGGCCGATTCGGCCTCGGTGACGATCACCGTTTGGGCATGGCTCACCCTGGCGATGTCTTCAGGCGAACAGTGGTCGTAATGGGGATGTGTCACCAGCACCAAGTCTGCGGAAAGGGGCGCCGCCACCTGGTACGGGTCGAAGACGAGGGTTTGCCCGGCGCCGGCCACAGCGAAGCCGTCGTGTCCCAGCCACCGCAAGTTTTTTAAAATTTCTCCGAGCATGGCCGCCTCCTTTCTGTTGGATTGAAGATCCCGTCAAGATTCGACTAGCGCGGCCCCCCCCGTCAGGAAAGGCCCAGCAGCCGGCCCCCCTGATAGATGCCCACCGCCACCAGCCAGGCCAAGCCGGTGCTGTAAACGACGGAAAAGATCATCCATTTATTGCCGGTCTCCCGTCGTACGGCCGCCACCGTGGCCAGACAGGGGATGTAGAGCAACACGAAGGCCATCATCGCCAGCCCGGCCAAAGGAGTCATACCCGCCGCCCGCAAGGCCCGCCCCAGGGCGTCTTCGGAATCGGTTTCCGCCGCATAGAGCACCCCCATGGTGGAAACGACGATCTCCTTGGCCACCACCCCGCTGAGCAGCGCCACCCCGCCCCGCCAGTCGATGCCCATGGGGGCCACCAGCGGCTCCAGCGTCTTTCCGATGCGCCCCATGTAGCTTTGGGCAATCTGCTCGGTGCGTTGTTGACGGCGCAGTTCGGCCAATTCTCGGGACAGTGCCAGCTCCAGCACCGGCCGTCGCGCCGGATCAGCGGCGGCGATCTGCTCTACCCACCGGCTCTCGGCCGCCTCCCGCAAGGCCCCGTAGTCCTGCTGGTAATCCACCTGCCGCGGGAAGGAACTCAACACCCAGACGATCACCGCGCCCACCAGGATCACCCCCCCCATCTTCTGAATGAACATCCGGGCCCGGTCCCACATGTGGATCATCAGGCTCTTGAGCATCGGCATGCGGTACGGCGGCAACTCCATGACGAAGGGTGCGTCAGCGCCGGGGAGCAACGTCTTGCGAAACAGACGGCCGGAAAGCATCGCCACCACGATACCCAACAGATAGATGCCGAAGATGACGGTGCCAGCCCGTTGGGCGAAAAAGGTCCCGGCCAGTACGAGGTAGACCGGCAGGCGGGCCGAACAACTCATGAACGGGGTCACCAGAACCGTGAGAATTCGATCCTTTTCGCTTTCGAGGGTTCTGGCGGCCATTACCGCCGGCACGTTGCAACCGAAGCCCATCAGCATCGGGATGAACGACTTGCCGTGCAGCCCCACCAGATGCATGATGCGGTCCATCAGAAACGCGGCCCGGGCCATGTAGCCGGTGTCCTCGAAGAGGGAAATACAAAAAAAGAGAATCAGGATGTTGGGCAGAAACACCGCCACGCTGCCCACGCCGGCCACCACCCCGTCCACCAGCAGGTCCCTCAGGAGCGATTCAGGCATCCAGCGTTGGATCAAGGCGCCCAAGGCCTCGAATCCCGCGCCGATCCAGTCCATGGGGTAGGCCCCCAGGGAGAAGGTCAACTGAAACATGGCCCAGATGAAGAAAACAAAGATCGGAAACCCGAAAAAACGATCGGTGAGGACCTTGTCGATGGTACGCGACATGTCCACCCGCTGCCGGCGGGCGGTGGTGAGCACTTCGCGCATGATGCCGGCGATGAATCCGTAGCGCTCGTCGGTCATGACGATTTCCGGTGCATCGTCATAGCGGTCGGCCAGTTGGCGGCGCAACCGGTCGGTCTCCGCGACGATCGCCGGTCCCACCGGCCCCGCCGCCGCCAGGATCCGTTCCCGCACGATGCGGTCGTCTTCCAGGAGTTTGATGGCCGTCCAGCGCGAATTGTAGGGAAGCGGGCCGGTAACCTTCTCTTTTATGAAGGTGCGCAAGCGCCCGATGGCGGTCTCGATGTCCTGGCTGTAGCGCACCCGGCGTTTCTGCGGTACCGGCGCCCCGGATTCGGCCAGGTCGATGGCCTTCCGGAGCAGTTCGTCGACCCCTTCCTGCCGGTTTCCCACCGTGAACACCACCGGCAGATCCAGCAATTCGCCGAGCTTGGCAGCATCGATGCGAACGCCGTTGTTGCGGGCCAGATCGGCCATGTTGAGAGCGAAAAGCACCTTGCAGTCGATTTCACGCAACTGGGTGGCCAAATAGAGGCTGCGCTCGAGATTGGAGGCATCGATGATATCGATGACCACGTCGGGCCGGGCGTCCAGGACGAAATCCCGGGCCACGATCTCTTCGATGGAAAACGGGGTGAGGCTGTAGGTCCCCGGCAGATCGATAACGGTCAGTTCATAGCCGAAGCGCTGGACGTGACCTTCTTTTTTTTCCACCGTCACCCCGGGCCAGTTGCCCACCTTCTGCCGGGTTCCGGTGATGGCGTTGAAAATAGTGGTTTTACCGGAGTTGGGATTTCCGGCCAGCGCGATGGTCAAATGCTTGGTAGACGGCATGACGGGTCCTGTAAGGGAAGGCATGCAACATGGATTCGGCGGAAATGAAGGATCAACGCCGGCGACGGCCGTCAGTTGGCAGGGGCGACAACCTCGATCTGCGCGGCTTCCTCCACCCGCAGCGAGAAGTGCATTGCGTTGATCACCAGTTCCAGCGGATCGCGCAAGGGGGCATATTTTTCGATGCGGATCCGCACACCACCGCGCAACCCCATCTCCAACAGACGCCGCCGCAGGGCGCCGTTGCCCCCCACTCTGACAATGACGGCCTCCTGCCCTTCTCTCATATCTTTGAGTGTCATCATTTCGGTTGCTGTCAATCCTCTGCGTTGTGGCTCAGCGGCCGCCCCGGAGTGGCACGGTCGGGGCGGACGAGAATCTTTTGCGCCAACCCCCGGCCGAGTACCAGGCGCCGGTTTTCCAGCGCCAGGGCAATTTGTCCTTCATTGATGTTGGTGATCACCTCGACGCTATCCCCCACACGCAACCCCATGGTCATCAGGCGCATGCGGGCTCCGGCGCCGCCGGTAAAATCGATGATCGTCAATCGCTCCCCGGGACGGGCCATATCCAGAGGCATGCGATCGATGCGTTCCTTCAGACACTCGGCGCAGATCCCGTAGAACTCGACCCGATGCTGGAGCAGGTGAAATCCATGGGACTCGGCGATCTTGATCTGAAGCGCTTCCAGCGGATCGCTTTGAAACTCGTAGATGCGGCGGCACTTGGTGCAGATCATGTGATCGTGATGCTGACCGAGGTGCAGGGGTTCATATCGGATCTCTCCGTTGCCGAATCGGCTGCGCCGGGCGAAGCCGAGCTGACACATGAGCTTGAGGGTCTCACGGACGAAATCGGCATCCAGCGCCACGCCATCTTCTGTCAAGCCCTGGTGGACCTGGGAAGCGCTGGGGTGTCCACCGATCTGCAACAGCTTATCGAGGATTTTCAACCGGTCTTCAAACCGATCGATCCCTTCTTGGCCGAAGAGCTTCTTGAACTGCTCCTTTTCCTTGTTCTGCAAGGTCTTCATCGCCCCTTTCCAAAGGGTCAAAACTAAATCCGGGCACCTTGGCTGTCAACGCCCGCCCCAACCGGGTGCAGGCCACTGGTCGGGAAGGGCCCTCATGGACAACCCCACGGCCGGCGTCCTTCAAGGGTGCCGGATTCAATCCGGGCCGGGCAAGGTAAGTGTCGAGCAGGATCCGGTGGGGCAATTGTGGCTTTCCACCTTGGCGCCGCCGCTCTGACCAGAACGAATCTGGTGACTGGCGGTGCTCATCACCCGCTGGAAGTTGGTTTCGTGGCAGTAGGGGCAACGAATCTCGGTTTCGTCGTTGCGATCCATGACGAGCACCTCGAAAAACGCGTTACACGAAAGGCACTTGAATTCGTAAATGGGCATGGGAACCTCCTGCAATCGAATACGGCCCGCACCCCGCGGCGGCACCGGAGCCGGCCCGATGAAAATCTTTCAAATAGTACCCGTCAGGATGCGGTGTCAAGCAATTAAGCCAAAGGTCACCGGCTCAGCAATGGTCGAGGAGCTCGCGGGCATGGGCCAGGGTCCGTTCCGTAATGATCTCGCCGCCGAGTAGCCGGGCCAATTCTTCGAGACGTCCCGCGGCGTCCAGGGGCTCGATGGTGGTGCGGGTCCGTCCCTGAACGACAGCCTTGGTGATCCGAAAATGATGATCGCCAAAACGGGCGATCTGGGGCAAATGTGTGATGCAGATCAACTGATGGTGGCACGCCAAGTCAAGCAGACGGCGGCCCACCACCTCGGCCACGGCGCCGCCGATGCCGGCATCCACTTCGTCGAAAACCACGGTCTCAACGGCATCGTTGGCGGCCAGAATCGCCTTGAGCGCCAGTACCACCCGGGACAGTTCGCCACCGGAGGCAATGGCGGCCAGCGGCTTCAAGGCCTCCCCCACGTTGGGGGCCAGCATGAAGGTGACCTCGTCGATGCCGGCCTCGCCGGCTACGGCGTCATCCACCACCAAATACGGATCGGCGTCCGCACCGGCCGCCGGCCGGCTCAGCGCCACTTGGAAACGGGTGCCTTCCATGCGCAGCCCCGCAAGGGCCGCCTCCACGGCCCGGGACAGGTCCCGGGCCGCCGCCTGGCGTCCCGCCGACAACCGGCGGCAGCACTCGGCCAGACCACCGGCAGCCGTATCGAGGGCGCGCCGATTGGCCTCGATGCGCACGTCGATGTCCTCGATGCCGCCGAGTTCCTTTTGAACGACCTCCAGGTGATCCATGACCTTGGACAGGGTACCGCCGTATTTCTTCTTCAGACGCCGCAACACTTCGAGACGCTCTTCCATCTGCGCCAGTCGTCCCTCGTCGACATGCAAGGTCCCCAGATGGGCCTGCATCTCCGCCGACAGATCCTGGATCAGGATCCCCATCTCATCCAGGCGTTGCGCGAAGACGGACAAGTCCGGATCGATGGCCGCCGCCCGGGCCATTTCCTTGCCCACCACCGCCACCTGCTCCAAGACCGCTCCGTCACCGCTATAGAGGACTTCAAGGCCCCCATCGAGGGCCTGCATCAGGGCCTCGGCGTGGCGCAGGACCTTGCGTTCGCGTTCCAACGCCTCGTCTTCGTCCAGTTCAAGGCCCGCGGCCTGGATCTCGGCCTGCTGAAACCGGAGCAATTCGATCTTTTCGCCCTGGCGCGCCTTGAGCGCCTCGAGCCGACGGCCCTCGGCCAGCAACGGCTGGATGGCGCGATAGGCATCCATCACTTCCTGTCGTTGCGGCAGGAGTCCGCCATAGCGATCCAGGATCAACAGGTGGGTATCCTCCCTGAGCAGCGTCTGGTGGGCATGTTGACCCGAAATAGAGGCCAACGCGCCCGTGAGCTCGCTCAGCACGGCCACGGTGGCCAGGGAACCGTTGATGTAGATGCGGTTGCTTTCGTCACGGTGAATGATACGGCGCACCAGCAGGCCATCGTTGGGTTTATAGCCCAGAGCTTCCATGGCGCGGGCCGTGGGACTGTCGGGCGTCACTTTAAACAGCGCCTCGAGTTCAGCGCTTTCGGCCCCGGTGCGAATCAGCCGTGACGAGGCCCGGCTCCCCAGCAACAAGTTGACTGCATTGATGATGATGGATTTGCCGGCTCCGGTTTCGCCGCTGAAAATCGTCAGTCCCGGCGCCAGTCGAATGCGCAGGTCCTCAATAATGGCGAAATTTCTGATAGCCAATTCCTCTAACATCTTGTCGTCGACCTCCGAGCCGATGGCCTGCAAACGCCTAACCAACCTTGATCAAAGGAAATGTATGGCACAGCGGCCGACGCTTGTAAAGCCTGTCCCCGTCGCTGGGGATGGACGGCGGGCTCCGGCCAACCATCGTTTCCCTTGCACCGGGTGGATCCAGAGGCTATAGCCACCGAAAGGAATAGACACGTCCACAACCTTTTTGGGGCCACGATGCCACGGTGCCGATACGGAAACGGCGCATCGCTGGCAATCCATGGCCATCTGGAGAAAGTCCCATGAGTTCCTGGATTCCTTACGATGAAGGCGAATACGCGGTGGAGGAAGCGTTTCTGTACGTCTCTTCAGGCCGGGGCCTCCGTGTATCGGAGGTGGTGCTGGAGGTCTACAACGACGCGCGGGGCAAGAACCTGCGCGGTTACGGCCAAGTGGTCAACGCCTTGCTCGTGGAGCTGCTCGACTGGGGCGAGGACGTGGACCTGCTCCTCGCCTTGGCGCCGGAACACCACTACCGCCTGCCGACCCCTGTCATTCGTGCGGGAAAGGTCTTTGCCCCGGGCGTCCGGTCGGCGTTTCATTTTCAGCCCCGAGCGCCTTGGATATCGCTGAACAATCGAGATTATGCAGATTTGGTGACGCGGACCCTCTTTCTCGACATTGTCTAAAATGTCGGTTTGTCTAGACGATGAAGCAATTCTTATGCGGTCTGCAAATTATTTATTGCATTTGATGTTTACCCTTAATTTCTCAAGCAAAAAAATGATGAATTCACTTCAAATGAAATATTTTTATTGCGCTTGAAAATCGATACGTGGATCACGACTTGACTTTAAAAAAAGTCGGGCGGATCATTTTTTATTTTATCCCACTGTAAATAAAGCACTTTTTATAAGATTTACCCAGTCTTCCGCACACCATTTCAGGTGGCAGACGAATGGCATAAGCCTTGCTTCTTTCTCGGAATTGTCTTTTGCCAGAAAAAGGCATGCTTTACGTTGTATTCCGGCCGCAGCTCCGATCCGAAAGTTCCGGGGAGGGGGAGAGTTCTGCGGCAGTTTATTATTCATTTCATATTTTTAATTCTTACCATGGAGGGGGAAATGAACAAACGTTGTGGCAAACTGTGGGTATTACTGCTCCTGTTGGCACTGATCACCGCCCCGCTGGTGGTGGCCAATACAGCATCGGCCGATCCCTTGGCGGATGCCATTGCCGCCGCTCCCCAGGGAACGGACAAGGGGCAGATTGATCCCAACGGCAAACCCGGGTTCCTCGGCATTCCGGGTGGCCCCCAGCTCAATCCTCTGGTGGGCTTCCTATGGGCGATCTGGGTGGGCTGGATTTTTTCCACGGTGGGCGCCTTCGGCGGCATCATGGCCGGTGTGGGGCACATGACCATCTATGGGCTGGGGGACTACGCCAAAAGTTTCAAAGAGACATCCCCGTATCTCAACAAGGCCATCACCGACAGCATCCGAGTGTCCAACCAGTGGCTGGTCGGCACTTCTGCCCTGGTGGGCAGCTACAACTATTACAAGCAGAAACGGCTGGTTCCCTCCTTGGGGTTCTTCTTGGGCATCGGTGCCCTGTTGGCCACCCTGCTGGTGGTGTTCACCACCGCCGGCAAGGTCAGGTTCTCCCAGTACCAGGGGTGGTTCGGCCTGGTGATTTTTGTCATCGGCGGCTTCATGATTTACGAAATGAGCCCCAAGGGACAAAAGGGCAAGAAAGCCGCTCAGGAGGCCGCCAAGGCTTTTGAAGCCGCTACCAAGGCCAAGAAGTCCATTGAAGATCAAGGGGTCAAAACCCTCAAGTGGAGCATGGTCAAGACTGAGATTTCCTTTTTCGGTCAGACCTTTTCCTTCAGCCCCCTCTGGGCCCTGTTCGGTGGCTTTTTCATCTCGGCGTTGGCTTCCTTCTTGGGTATCGGCGGCGGGTTCCTCTACGTGCCGTTTCTCACCAGCGTGGTCGGCCTGCCCATGTTCGTGGTGGCCGGTACGTCGTCTTTGTCAGTGCTTATCGGCATGATTTTCGCTATCTTCAATTTCATGGTGCTCAAAGGCGTCATGGTCCACTGGCCCCTGATCGGCGTTGAACTCCTTGGGGTTTTCGTCGGCTCGATGATCGGTCCGCGCACCGGCAAGTACATTCCCGCCAAGGTGCTCAAGGGCATCTTCATCGTTCTGGCCATTGCCCTCGGCGCCCGCTACACGATGCTGGGTTTTTTCGGGATCAAATTGTTCTAACCTCCCGACCGCCCTGTGCGGTTTTTTCTCGGCAGCGAGTCGCGGCGCTTCATGAATCGCGGCTCGCTGCCGGCTTTTTTTACGACTATCGGAAACGGATCAAATCGGATGCCCATGGCAACGTTATCCACAGCCGCATTCACCTGGATCGACGCCATCTTGATCGCCGGATACCGGCTCACTGGCTTCCCCTTTGTCAATTTTTTGATCGGTACCTTGTATTTGAGCTTTTTATGCGTTATCGCCGGTGAATTGACGGTGGCCTTAGCGCTTAAAATCAACCGTCGCTATTTCAACCAGTTAAACGCTGCGGTGAGCGAGAAGGAGCAACTCGCCTTAGGGGCTTACCAAACCGGAAACATGGAAGCCTACAAAGGGTTGAACAAAGAGGCCACCGATGCCTGGGGAAAACAATTTTTCACCATGTTCGGCTATTCGGCAGGCATGTTCTGGTCCCTTCCATTTGCCTTGGCGTGGCTGCAGACGCGTTTTGCTGGAATCCGATTTGCCGTCGCGCCACCGATTTCATGGATTATCGGTGCCACCACCGGGTATTTGATCATTTTTATCCTTCTTTACATTCTGGCCCGAATCGTGTTCAAATATCTGCGGCCTTGGCTTCCCTTTTTCAATAATATCCAGCGAATGCTTGACGAGGGATTCAGCTCGCAGGCCCGGACTGCACAGGAGCGGCCCACCGTTTGACCCGCCGGCAACGTCGCCTGGCAAATGCAAAGTGCGCCTGTGCGGCTACTCTTAAGGCCATTTCCACCGCTTTGTATCGACTATGAAAGTATTTTCGGCTCTTCTTTGCCTGGCGCTTCTCATCGTTGCCGATCCGGCGCTGGCCACCCAGACCCACGGCGAACCCGAAGGGTTGGTGGTCCACCAGATCGCCCACCTGTTTTTCCTGCTGTCCATGGGAACGTTGGCCTACTGGATCCAAGCCCGTGGTTTATCGCGGCAACACGCTTGGCGGTTGATCCGCTATGCCGCCATCATGCTGATGGTATGGAACACCGATGCCTTTCTGGCTCACCTGCTCGACGAGCAGACCCGGCTGATCGCCGTACACCACGTGGACTCATTTCACCTGTCCATCGTTCCGCGTCCCGGGTTTAAGTTTCTGGTCCCTTTCTACTACCTGGTCAAGCTGGATCACCTGTTCTGCGTCCCGGCCTTGATCTTTCTGTATCTGGGGTTGCGCGCGCTGCTCAACGACACCAGCAACGAGATTAAAGATTCCGGGGCGTCATGATGACCCTCAACTCGGTTCCCATCCTGCTGGTGGATCTGTTCGGGTCGATCGCGATGATCGTGCTGTCGTTTTTCTGCCTTTCCATCGCAGCCCGCCTGCGTCGCCGGTCCCCGGACGAACTCTTGTGGTCCTACCTCTGGTGGATGTGTCTCGGTCTGGCCGGTTTCGCCATCTCCCGCTCCGCCGGTCACATCCTGCGCCAGTTGCTGATCCTCGGCGGCCACCGGGAAATCTGGCGATCCATCAGCCCGTTCAGCGGCGCCTTCAACACCCTGATGTTCGTCGTGGTGGCCTCGGTGACCCTCTACTTCGAGCAGGTGTGGACCGCTTATCAACAAATCCAGAGAGACAAGGCCGAAATTCAGGACGCTCACGCCAAACTGGTCCACCTGAACCAGAACCTCGAAACCCTCGTGGCCGAAAGGACCGAAGCGTTGAGCCGCTCGGAGCACAAATACCGACGCATCTTCGAACTGTCGCCGGACATCGTGCTGGTCACCAGCAGCGAGGGGCGCATTCTCGATCTCAACCCCGCCGGCTACGAGGCCCTGGCCGGGAACCTTCCATACCAGCTCGGACCGGTGGGCGCCCATATCCAGAACTTCCTCGCTGACGAACAGACCTGGGACGCCATCCGCGCGGCCATCAACACCAATCGTTTTATCACCAGCGCCGAGATCATGCTGCTGCGCCCCGATGGAAGCCACCGCATGGCCCTGATCAGCGGTAGCCGCGATCGGTCCGTGGCCGGCGTCGAGACCTTTCATCTGCTCCTCAAGGACATCGAACAACGCCGGCAGATGGAAAAACAGATGGCCCAGACGGACAAGCTGGCATCCATCGGCGAATTCTCCGCCGGCATCGCGCACGAAATCAACAACCCCCTGGGCATCATTCTTGGCTACACCCAACTGTTGCTGCGCACCGAAACGCCGGGCACCAAGCGCCAGGCAGACCTGAAAACCATCGAAAAACATGTGCGCAGCTGCAAGGCCATCGTGGAAGACCTGCTCAACTTCGCCCGCAGCTCACCACCGGTGAATGCCCCCGCCGATATTCACACGGTCATCGACGATGCCGTCAATTTTTTTGCCCAGCACGCGCGCCCCGAAAAGGTGATCATCGAGCGTTGCTACAACGAAAGTATCCCGCCGCTGCTGCTGGACGAGAAAAAGATGCGGCAGGTGATCCTCAACCTCATCGTCAACGCCCGCCACGCCGTTGGTGAGCAGGGAATTATCGGTATCGAAACGGTGCTATGCCCCGATGGTGATGCCATCGAAATCCGGGTCTCGGACGACGGCTGCGGCATCGAAAAGAAAAATCTCAGCCGGATTTTCGATCCTTTCTTCACCACCAAACCCACCGGCGAGGGGACCGGTTTGGGATTGTCGGTGAGCTACGGAATCGTCAAAAATCACGGCGGCGATATCGCCGTGCGCAGTGTCCCCGGGGAAGGCTCCACCTTTACGGTGACCCTGCCGCTGCGTCGTGGTCGGAAGGAAAACAGCCCATGAAGCGAACCATTCTGGTCGTCGACGATGAACAAGATATGCGCGAGTTGCTCCAACGCAGCCTGGAACCGGATCTCAACTGTAAGGTCGTCACCGCCGGTACCGGCGAGGAGGCCCTGAAAAAACTATCGGGCAATCCTTTCGACCTTGTTTTGGCGGACATCCGAATGCCGGGCATGGATGGTTTGGAGTTGCTGGAGTTGATCAAGAGCCAACATCCCCAGCAAACCGTGGTGATGATGACGGCCTACGGCGGGGTGGACACGGCGGTCACCGCCATGCGCCACGGGGCTTACGATTTTATCATCAAGCCCTTCGAATACGACGCGCTTTTGGTGCGTCTCGAAAAGGCGCTGGAAAGGGCCCTGCTCATCCGTGAGAACCAACAACTGCGCATGGACTGCGGCCAAAGGGATGGGCTCCAGGATTTGGTGGGCAACAGCGCCATGATGAAACGGGTCTACGAAACGATTCGCACCGTGGCACAGACCGAACTGACGGTGCTGATCACCGGCGCCTCGGGGGTTGGCAAGGACCTTTCGGCCCAGGCAATCCACCGGCTCAGCCCCCGACGCAACGGTCCCTTTGTGGCGGTCAACTGCCCCACCGTGCCGGAACAAATCCTGGAAAGCGAACTCTTCGGCTACCGCAAGGGCGCTTTCACCCACGCCACCCAGAACAAGATCGGTCTTTTTCAGGAAGCATCGCAAGGAACCATTTTCCTGGACGAAATCGGGGATATCAGCCCCCCGATCCAGGCCAAGCTACTTCGGGTCCTCCAGGAAAAGGAGATCAAACCCCTGGGGGACACCCGCACCATCTCCGTGGATGTCCGCATTGTCGCCTCCACCAATCAGGACCTGGCCGCCAAGATCGCCTGCGGAGAATTTCGGGAAGACCTCTTCCACCGCCTCAACGTCCTGCCGGTGCGTCTGCCTTCTCTCCATGAACACGTGGAAGACATCCCCCTCATCGCCGGCCATCTGCTGCGCAAGCACTGCACCGCTTTAGACCGTCCCCTGAAGCGTCTCTCACCGGATCTGATGGATATTTTCAAAAAGCACGCCTGGACCGGCAACGTCCGGGAGATGGAAAACCTAATTATCCAGGGAATCCTGTTTTCCGCCGGGGCCGAGATCCAACCCGCCGATGTGGGATTGGCCGGGATCCAGGAAGCGGTTCCCGGAATCCCGGCGGAAATGGATGCGGGCCTGTTCACGTTGACTTACAAGGAAGCCAAGGCCAAAGTCCTGGAAGCCTTCAACTCCCGTTACATCGGTCGCCGTCTCACCGACACCGGCGGTAATGTCACCCAAGCCGCCCGCGACTGCGGTCTCGAGCGCCAGGCCTTGCAACAGATCATGCGTCGCTACGACATCAGCGCCGACAGCTACCGCCAGTAATTTCAACTCGCGGCAGCGGCATAGACATCAAAAATCTCCGGCAGCAGCGCCGACGGTGCGCTCTGGTAGGCCAACCCGCCAATGCGGCGTGCCAGGGCCGCCACCGGATTGGGATCGGGGTTGATGTCCACGATGCGTGCCCGATGGTTGTGGGTAAATTCCCAGGCCACCTTGTTGGCCAGGTTGGTATGCCCTGAAAAACCGGCCATCACCAGCAACTCGCTGCGGCGGGCCGCTTCCAGAACGCTGTTGACGCCGTAGAAGGGTTCGTCGTAGCTCTCGTCACGCCAGAGGATGTGGGGACGGGTGGGC
>JACDJB010000847.1_pt1 | contig 27637 bp, 20 predicted proteins | sample 7454121 | NCBI WGS metagenome assembly JACDJB01 (sample SAMN14253290, study PRJNA609438) | sludge metagenome | isolation source: sludge after 25d culture with pyrite | collected 2018-12-20
ATTGGTTGCGTAACCAAACATCATTCCCTGGTCTCCGGCTCCCTGATCTTCTGGGTTTTCGCGTTCAACACCCCGGTTGATATCACCCGATTGTTCGTGAATGGCAGAAAGAATGCCACATGCGTCCCCGTCGAATTTATACTCACTTTTTGTATAGCCGATTTCGTTGATCACTTCGCGCACTACAGTTTGAAAATCAACATAGGCCTCTGTTTTCACTTCTCCCGCAATTACCACTTGCCCGGTTGTAACAAGAGTTTCGCAGGCTACTTTAGAATTGATGTCCTGTGCCAGAATATTGTCCAGGATGGCATCTGATATCTGATCGGCCAGTTTGTCCGGATGACCTTCAGAAACAGATTCTGATGAAAATAAATATCCCATTTTAAAGAAAGTTTAATGATTTATAAAATAATATTTTTACATTTGTCCTCTGTTTGTTTACGAACATGCATGCAAAAACCATAGGGGCAGAAATGAACCTGAAAATCAAGGAAAAAAGGCAGGAAAATACTATTTAGCATTTTTTTCTGTGGTTGCAAGCGGCTCAAATCTTTCCACAAATAGTTTCGAATGCAAAGATAACACATTTCATAAACAAACACACCCCTGAAATTGTTTAATTTTCAAAATAATTTGCCATAATCTAAAAAATCTGTCTTATGAAAAAAATCAACTACCTCCTCATGTTCCTGTTACTGGGTTTATTCTTACCACTAACCGGACAATCCCTGAATGTGAATGACCCTGCAAACAAAGAGTCTTTATCCCAACTGAAAAAAGTAAGGGAAATGATTATGCGCAGTGATAATCCTGTGTTCAAAACAAAAGCACTGAAACAGACGAATGAACAAATGGAAGAACTGTTGTTTGGTCAAAAATCTGTTGCGGAAAAGAAATTTACATTAGTAAATAAGAAGACAACCAATCTGAAAAACAATCAGAAATTTTTCGATGATCATCGTGTTTTGCAGAATGGTTTGAGATCGAGCGGACTAGCTGCCAGGAAGAGCACGAAAGCCCCGGTTTCCGGTGTTATGAAATACAGGCTGGATAGCCTGATATTTTATGGAAAATATGGTACAGAATGGGTTCCGGAAGACAAACAGGAATTCACGTATAATTATAATGCCATGGTTACATCCAACAATATGTATTTATACGATACAACCCTGATGGTATGGCAGGGAGATGAAAAAACCACGATAACCTACAACGAGGCCGGAGATGTAACCCTCTATTATTATCAGTGGTGGAATGGTGAGTTGCAACGCTGGATAGATGAAAATGAGTATATAATAGAATATAACGCCAATGGTGAAGTGTCGAAAGAAGAAATGTACAGTGAAGGATTTGATGTGGATTCCCTGAGGTTTATCAAACGTGGTGACTTTAAACATGAATACTTCTTTGATAGTAACAACAACGAGATTGGCAATATTTATTATGTGTGGAGTGGCGAAACGGGAGACTGGATACCCGACAGTAAAAATGAGTATTTCTATGAGGATGGATTCGAACTCATGTTTGCGGCTTATCGATGGGATAATGAAACTCAGAAATGGATTGGACACTGGAAATTTGAACATCAACTGGTACCGGGCTTTGAACTTTTAGGCTCAATTTATTACAACTGGAGTGAAGAACAGAACAACTGGGTTATAAATAGCAAGACAGCTTATGAAGTATCATCAGAAAATGGAGTGACGGTTACAGAGACAAACTGGAATGTTGATTATGAGAGCGGAAATCTGGTTCTGGAAACCAAATCGGTATATACCAATCAACAAGTAAACTCGCATAATTTGTATAGTAGCTTTAAAAATATTGTGGATTACAAGTGGAACCCTGTGAATGAATCGTGGGAATATGATTCTAAAAGAGAAAATACCTTTGACTCTTTTGGTAATATTACGCAACAGTATGATTCGATCTGGAAAAATTTGGGAGAAGGTTACATGTGGATACCCGAACTTGAAATTATATCTAATGTAAATACAAAAGGTTTAGTCTCAGATTATATTATGACAACCTGGTATTATGATGGTATATCTAACTTAATCACAGCTAAAAACCTGTATCAATATACTTATGATGAAAATGATAATTTGGTTTTAGAGATTGCTCAGACATGGGATTTTACAAATCAGAAATGGAATAATACGACCAAAGTAGAATATACTTACAGTAATTCCGGTAAAGTAACAGGGGAGATATGGTATAATGGCTATAATGAAGACACAATGGAATGGATAAAGTCCAGAAAAGTTGAACTGGATTACAATATTGATGGTACAAGTGCCCTCTATGCAGATTATGAATGGAATATAGTGAATCAAAGTTGGAAACTTACCTATAAAACGGAAAACAGAATTGATGCCTATGGCGAAACGGTTTTGGAACAAAGCATTCAGTGGAATTCATACCTGAAACAGGAAGTGATTAATTACAAAAGAGAGAAAATCTACGATGAGCAAAGGAATTTGTTGTCAGAAACTTATATCAATACGGAATTATATTGGGATGGAGACCAGTATCAAGTGTCAACAGACGGAGAAAAAACCGAAAATACCTACAGTGCTGCCGGTCAGCTGTTGACGAATATAACGTATTACTACTCTAATGGTCAGTTTATCGGGGATGAAAAGTATGAATATGTCTACAATACAACTTATCCGGAAGCAGTTGAGACGGAATATGTCTATTCCTGGAACGAATCAACTTTAACCTGGAATAAAGAAGGTAAAGGAGTGCTGACCAGTAACTTCGAAGTAAGCCGCGATAATATGATATTACCTTTTGGCGATGAGGGGGAATCGAGGGAAGTGGAAATGTATTTCAGTTATATGGCAACAGAGTTGGTACAATATGAATGGTCCGGAGAAGTCTCAGATTGGGTGGAAGAGTCAAAAGTAAAGGTATATTTCAGTCAGTCGGAGTTCTCTTCGGTTGATGATGTAGATGCAGATCATGTAACTGTTTATCCGAATCCGGTTTCTGATTTTATCTCTGTTCGCCTGAATGAAAATACGGCAGCAAACATCAGGTTGTACGATTTGCAGGGTAGAAAAATATACGAATCTCCCGTGAATAATCAGTCGAAGATTGATCTCTCTAATCTGGCAAACGGTGTATATTTCTATCAGATTATCCGGGGGCAGGAAACAGTTACCGGAAAATTATTGAAAAAATAATTGCCGGCGGATTATCCCGTTTGGCAGAAACTTTATACAACAGGATTCAGGTTAAAATCTGAGTCCTGTTTTTTGGTTATGTTAATGGTTTACACGATAGAATCAGGTGACACAGCAATATAATGTAATTTTTCTTATCTTTGCACTCCCTAAAATGTAGTTAATTATCATCATGAATTTAGAATCTTCCATTCAGTCGATCGTAAAAGATGCCGTGTCGGAGTTGTACGCCCTGGAACTCGAGGCCGCACAGATACAAATACAGAAAACCAGAAAAGAATTTGAAGGTGACCTGACAGTGGTGACTTTCCCTTTTGTGAAGGCAGCTAAAAAATCGCCGGAGGCAACGGGGCTGGAGATAGGGGAGTATCTGCAGGAAAATAACGGACTGATTACAGATTTCAATGTAATCAAAGGTTTCCTGAATCTTTCCATCAGCAAAAATTACTGGTTACAACTGTTGAATAAAATCCGGAGCGCCGAAAATTTCGGATTTAATATGGATGGTGATTGCGAAATCATGATGGTGGAATATTCTTCTCCGAATACGAATAAACCGTTGCACCTCGGACATATCCGCAATAACCTGCTCGGGTATTCCATTGCGCAGATTCAACGAGCAAACGGATGGAAGGTGGTGAAAACCAATATCGTCAATGACCGTGGTATTCATATTTGTAAATCGATGCTGGCGTGGAAGTTGTTCGGGAACGGCGAAACACCCGAAACTTCGGGTATGAAGGGTGACCATCTGGTAGGAAAATACTACGTGGAATTTGATAAAGCTTACAAGGCTGAAATAAAAGGGCTGATGGCAAAAGGCATGTCGGAAGACGATGCAAAAAAATCGGCGCCGCTGATTCAGCAGGCACAGCAAATGCTGGTAGCTTGGGAAAACCATGATCCGGAAGTATATGGTCTATGGGAGATGATGAACGGATGGGTGTATGCCGGCTTTGATGAAACCTATAAGCAATTGGGCGTTGATTTCGATAAGATATATTACGAATCAAGGACTTACCTTGATGGAAAAGCCAAGGTTGAAGAAGGGCTTGACAAAGGCGTTTTCTATAAACGTGAAGACGGTTCGGTGTGGGCCGACTTAACCGCTGATGGTTTGGATGAAAAATTGTTGCTGCGTGCCGATGGGACTTCTGTTTACATGACACAGGATATTGGTACGGCGGCCCTGCGTTATAGCGAATACGACATCAAAAAGATGGTTTACGTGGTAGGTAATGAGCAGAATTACCATTTCCAGGTGCTCGCTTTATTACTCGATAAATTAGGCTTTGCATGGGGAAAAGACCTTGTGCATTTCTCCTATGGCATGGTGGAACTACCCGAAGGCAAGATGAAAAGTCGTGAAGGTACGGTGGTGGATGCCGATGACCTGATGGAAGAAATGATTGATACTGCCCGTGATACAGCCCGAGAACTCGGAAAGCTCGATCAATCGTCGGTGGAAGAAATCGAAGAAATCGCCCGTATGGTGGGATTGGGTGCTCTGAAATACTTCATCCTGAAAGTCGACCCAAAGAAAAATATGACTTTCAACCCGAAAGAATCCATCGATTTCAATGGTAATACCGGTCCTTTTATCCAATATACCCATGCCCGTATCAAATCGGTGCTACGTAAAGCTGCCGAACAGGGCATTATTACAGAAGTGCCTGTGACAGAAAACCTGCCTTTGTCGGACAAAGAAAGCAATCTGGTGCAGTTGCTGTCGGCATTCCCCTCTATTGTAAGGGAAGCTGGACAGGAATTCAGTCCGGCTGTAATTGCCAACTATGTGTACGAGCTCGTGAAAGAATACAACCAGTTCTACCATGATTTTTCTATCCTGCGGGAAGAAAATCCGGAACTGAAGTATTTCCGTCTGGTGCTTTCTGCCGCAGTGGCAGATGTTATCAGAAAAGGGATGAACTTACTGGGCATCGATGTGCCGGAACGGATGTAATAAAAAATCAGTTCGTTTTGCCTGAGTTTGAAAAAATATGGTTATTTTAGTCCGCTGAAATCCAAACCATGAAAGTATGTTTATCCGCCTCGTTCTGTTTTTACTGCTGTTACTGACATCCTGTGTCCAACAGGATGTAAAAAACGATGAGCTGCCTCCGGCCGGTCCATCCGCAGAAGAACAGGTACAAGACACTATGCATGTTGCCACATTGTATGGCTCTTCCTCATATTTTAATTTCCGGGGCGATGAAATCATGGGGTATGATTATGACCTGGTTAACCATTTTGCTGAATTCAGCGGTGTTCCGGTTAAGATGCACCTGGCGGATTCACGCGAGGAAATGCTGAATATGCTCAGGCATAACCGGATTGACCTGATAGCCTACAGTATGTACGAAACAAAAGCACTCAAGGATGAGTTTGATTTTGTAGCTTTTCAGGAAGATTCATATATGGTGTTGGTGCAGGAAATCGGTATGCAGACTGTGAGCGATATCAACGAACTGAAAGGCAAAACCGTGCATGTCATCAAAAATTCCGTTTACCATCAGCGCATGCAGCACCTGAACCGGGAATTGGGTGGCGGTATCGATATTCAATTGCTGGATGATACAGTTTCCGTGGATCAGGCCATCGAGATGGTTACCAAACGTAAAATTTCTTATACCATTGCCCATTACAAGACCGCGGTGCAGCACAAAGATTTCAACCGCCGGCTCGATTGCCGTATCCCGGTTGGTTTTATGCAACGTAACGGCTGGCTGGTTAACAAACAAAATGACAAGATCAAAGAAATGATTGCCGACTGGGAAAGCAGTTCTGAAACCGAGTTAATAAGGTCACAGCTATATGGCAAATATCTCATCAAGAACCCTTATTTTGTAACAAAAAAAATAGCCATACCCAAAGGAGCCATTTCTCCTTACGATGCCTATTTCAGAAAATATGCAGCAGAAATCAACTGGGACTGGCGTTTACTGGCTGCACTGGCATTTCATGAGTCCAGATTCGACTCTTCACAAGTATCTCGCAGGGGAGCTTCGGGACTGATGCAATTGATGCCCCGTACCGCAGCCAAGTTCGGCCTCAATATGAATGATATTCTGAACCCGGAGAAAAATATTGAAGCCAGTGTGCAGTATATCAAGAGTTTAAATTTGCTTTTCAGAAAGATAGAGAATCAGGAAGAAAGAAAAAAGTTTATTCTTGCCTCCTATAATTCCGGACCGGCTCACATCCTCGATGCCATGGCACTCGCAGAAAAACATGGTAAAAATCCGTACATTTGGTTCGAGCACGTAGAGTATTTTCTATCAAAAAAACATGAGCCTGAGTATTACAACGATGAGGTGGTGAAATACGGCCGGTTCCGTTCGGGTGAAACCATCCGTTACGTGCGGAACACGTTGGATACCTATCAGAAGTACAAAGGAAAAATGTAAGCTGTTATGGATTACCACGCCTTTTTTGAAAACCTGCAATCCCGTTATCACCTCGAAGAATTGCTGTTGCACATCTACCATCATCCGCAGGATTTTGATGCTTTATTTAACATGGCTTTCGAAGCAGATAATAAAAAAGCCTGGCGGGTACTCTGGGCAGTCGAGAAAATTAGTCAGCGTAACCCGGAGTGGTTCGATCAGAAAAAAATCGACCGCATTACTGAAATGGTACTGACAACCCGACACCAGGGCATGCACCGGATCGGATTGTCGATATTGAATTCTTTTCCTGCCCCCGATCCAATTAATGTGGATATGCTGAATGCGCTGTACGACTGGATGCTTTCTCCTGCCTTTGCAATTGGCGTACAAAGTCTCGCGATGAAACTGCTTTATAAATACGCCCTTACCAATGAAGACCTGCTTCGCGAATTTATCATTACAATCGATCAGGCAGATGAAAGTGAATATACAGCTGCGTTTACGGCATCTAAAAGAAATATCCTGAAGAAATATCGCTGATGTAGTGCAATTTTTTACCCTTTTGCGTTTTTATTGAAATATTTTGTATCTTCGTCGTCCTTTTAAATATTTACAATTATTTCAATTATGAAGAAAAACTACATTGTCACATTTCTGCTCTGCATCATTTCAGTAAGTGTATTTGGTGCTAAACAACCTTCAAGGACTATTCAAAAAGAAAAATTTCATGCTGTAAACGTACAACGTGTCAAAGCTTTGAGTTCATCTGCTACACCGGTAGTGTTGTTAGCTGAAAACTTCAGTAAATTTACGGCAGGTAGCGAAGTCACTCCGGATGCAACCGATATTACCAGTGTCGAAGACGGTTCAATTGCGGGTACATTTACCGCACAGGAAGGCTGGTCCGGTTGGGGAGTTTACCAGGCAGGTGGTTTAGCATATATGGGCTGGGTTAAATACAGTGAAGTTGACCCGGAATGGGAAGATGGTCCCGGCTATATTGTAACACCCTTGTTTGATGCTTCAACTACCTCTACAGGATATACCATTAAATTCAGAGCCCGTTCTAAATCCGCTACCGGTGATGTTCTCGCTGTTTACTGGAATTGGTACGATGAAACACTGGAAGATTTTGATTATGATGGTATCGAGGATCTTGCTATTACCAATCAGTGGGCAGAATATACTGTTCAGGCTACGGTTGGAAATGCAGAAGCTTATGTTGACATTTACGGCACAGCATCGGAATTCTTCATCGATGATATTGAAATATATACTGAAGGAGGAGTCGTAGTTACCCCACCAACTGGAAATGTGGTTTTTCTTGAAACATTTGGAGACGTAGGTGGAAAGAAAAGTGTTGTTGAATATACGGATTATGATAATGGAAGTCCGGTTGTTTTCTCGAAAACTACATCAGATTATCCTGATGTCCGTACTACAAGTACGATGGATGCACATGTCTGGTTTCCGGCTAACAAAGAAACCGACTTGGTTATCAGTAATATTTCTGCTGCCGGTTACAGTGATCTCAAACTGTCGTTTGATGTGGCAACCGCTGCGTCAATCGCTTCAAATCTGAATAAAATAAATATCCAGGTGAATGATGTGTCAATCACGGTGCCTTCTGTTGCAATAACAACTCAGAATAAATATGTCAGCTCAGGCGATATAAGTTTAAATCAGGCCAGTACCATTAAACTGCGTTTTCATTATACCGTTGCCAATAACCCGACAAACTTCGGTTACCGCATTGACAATGTGAAAATTACAGGTACACCTCCTACAGGGGTTGACAATCCCCGGGCAGCTGGTGTTTATGTGGCAAACGGACAGTTAATCATTGAAGATAACGCATCAGCCGAAATAGAGATTTATAATATTTCAGGTGTTATGGTTCGGAAATACCCGGCACATACAGCTAAAATTGCCCTTGATTCTTTCCAAAACGGGGTATATTTAGTTAAGATTGGTTCTAAAATACAGAAAATTTTGTTCTGATAAGCAGGTGACATCAATAGGTTCTTCGCTTAGCTCATAATGACAACATGTCGTAATGAGTTTGGCAAACATAGGGTAGTTTGACGGTAACACATCAAACTACCTTATGCAATATTATAACTGATTGATTGTCTTTTCGAACGAAGATAGAGAACTCTGATTTGCACATTTTGAAGAAATGTGTGTAGCAACAATGAAAAAAAATGTATTAACTTTGTGCGCGTTTAAAAATCAAAAACGGTAAAATTGATATTTAATTAAAACCAAAGTTTATGACTTTAAAGAAAAACATTATCGCATTGCGACAAAAGAAAGCCCTGGTTCAAATGGGTGGTGGAAAGAAAGCCATCGAAAAACAGGCTGCAATGGGTAAAATGACTGCCCGTGCACGTATCCTTTATTTGTTGGATGTGAATTCATTTCATGAATATGATTTATTTGTGGAACATGAAGAACGCAATTTCGGGATGGACTCGAAAGAGTTGGCCGGTGATGGTGTAATTACCGGCACCGGTACCATCAATGGCGCTCCCGTATGTATTTATGCACAGGACTTTACCGTGATGGGTGGTTCGCTGGGTTTGAAACATGCCCGTAAAATCACTAAAATCATGGATCACGCCTTGAAAATGAAAATGCCTTGTATCGGGATCAATGACTCGGGTGGCGCCCGTATTCAGGAAGGTATCGGTGCGTTAGCCGGCTATGGCGAAATCTTTTATCGCAATACAATGGCTTCCGGCGTAATACCTCAGATCTCGGTAATCCTCGGCCCATGTGCCGGTGGTGCGGTGTATTCTCCGGCGTTGACCGACTTCGTGTTCGTAGTGGAAAATATCTCGAAAATGTTTATTACCGGTCCGAATGTAATTGAAACGGTATTGGGTGAGAAAATTTCTCAGGAAGATCTGGGTGGCGCCCGTGTACATGCGGAGATTACCGGTAACGCGCATTTCTATGCGCAGACTGAAATTCAGTGTCTGAATCAGATTAAAGAACTGATTGGTTTAATTCCTCACAGTAACCAGACAAAAGCAGCTAAAATTGCCCCTAAGAAACCAACGTTCAATAAGAATCTGGAAAATATAATTCCTTCAGATCCGAAACAGCCTTATGATGTGCGCGAAATCATTTACGCACTTTCCGATGAATCTAAATTCCTCGAAGTGCAGGAACTCTGGGCGCCTAATATTGTGATCGGATTCGGTCGTATGGATGGAGAAACCGTTGGTTTCGTAGCTAACCAGCCGATGTATCTGGCCGGTGTGCTCGATTGCGACGCCTCTGATAAAGCTGCCCGCTTCATTCGTTTTTGCGATGCTTTCAACATTCCAATTGTTACGCTGGAAGATATGCCGGGTTATCTGCCGGGTGTTGACCAAGAGCATGCGGGTGTGATTCGTCACGGCGCCAAGATGTTGTACGCCTATTCAGAAGCTACTGTGCCTAAAATCACGGTGATCTTACGCAAAGCATACGGTGGTGGTTACATCGCCATGAATTCTCGTCACTTGGGCGCCGACTTCATGTTCGCATGGCCAAGTGCTGAAATCGCAGTAATGGGGCCTGAAGGAGCAGCGAACATCATTTTCCGCAAGGAAATTATGGAAGCTGAAGATCAGGATGCAATGCGTCAGCAAAAAGTAGAAGAGTATATCGAAAAATTCGCCAATCCTTTCGTAGCTGCTGCCAAAGGTTATATTGACGCCGTGATTGAACCACTCGAAACCCGTGAACTGATCCTGCATGCGTTGGAAGTTTCCAAAAATAAAGACGACTACCGTCCGTATAAAAAGCATGGAGTTCCTCCGTTCTGATTGGTTTTGGTGTATTTATTTTTAAGAAGTAGAATTTAAAACAAATCATCATGGCCAAAAAAAAGAATCAGGATCTTGTAGAATTTGCAGTTACCGCCAGAAAATACAAAACATTACTGACCAATAAATATAAGAACCGTAAGGCATGGATCGATCCGAATCCTTACGAAATTCAGTCATTTATCCCGGGAACCATCATCGAAATTTCGGTGAAAGAAGGTGATGTGGTACAGGAAGGCGATCCTCTGCTCATTCTCGAAGCAATGAAAATGCGTAACCGCATTCAGATGCCTTTTACAGCTAAAATCAAGAAAATCAATGTAAACGTAGGAGACCGTATTCCGAAGGATATGTTGATGTTAGAGCTGGAAGCGGCGGAAGAAGAGAGTGAATAGTTAAATAGTGGTTAGTGGTTAGTGAGTGGTTATTAATTAATCTAAATGCTAAAGACTAAAGACAAAAAACTAAAGAATCTAATAATATTAAAAGCGAGTAGCTGTATTTAATAATACCAGTTACTCGCTTCTTTATTTCAAATCACTATAATATAAGCAATTAACTAACCACTAACCACTATTTAACTATTCTCACTGTCAACGGATATTTCACTTGTTTTGAGAATTGTTGTACGGCGGCAAGCCATTCTTTTTGGGTCGGGAATTTCCACTGGCTCCAGCCTCCGCCGAAGTAATAGGTAAATTCTTCGCCGGGCACGTAGTTCTTCATCAACAAGGCATGCAGATTCTGAATTTTGTAAAGGTCTTCTTTGTCAGGTAAAACAACGCCTACATAGTTTCTTCCTACATTCTTTTGGTCTTTGTCGGCAATAGCGTTTTCACCATATACAATCAGTCCGGTGCCTTTTTGTAAAGAACCTTTGCCATCGTGCAGGGTAATACCGGCAGCCAATTGCATGGGTTGTTTTTCTCCGTCCAGTTTCACCACGGCTTTATTCATCACAGTTCCTGCATCGGTATGGATGGTAACTTCCTGTTTATATTTTTTTCCGTTGATATCAATCTCATTATAAGTCAATGTGAAACTCGAGCGCAGGGGGCCGTTATCCAGTACTTTGTACGTGTCGAAATGTTTGCCGACCAGTAACTCTCCATTTACATACGGAGCGAAACCTCCGGCGCCCAGCGTATTGCCCACTTTGTAGCAATCGAGTCCCTGACCGTGATCTTCGTGATAAGATTTACCATATTTCAATTCTCCTCTGTAGAAACTGTCAACCACTAATTCTTCTGTTCTTTTCAACCACAGATCGACTCCGTTGGAAGCATTTTCAGCGGCAAGAGCCGGACCGTACATGCGATAGGCGGCAATGTCGTTTTCCCACGCGAAATCATCTTTCCTTTCCGGAACGAAGCGAGCCGAAGTTTTGGCTTTAACAGCTTTAGGAGTGCCTGCGTTTAAGGTATAAACTACTTTGGTTCCTGTTTTTACCGTTGTAGGGAAAATGAGTGACTGAATCTTTTCAGTACCGTTATAAATCAACTGATAGGGGATTTCCTGGCCACTTTCATCTGTAAGAACATAATTGGTACCGGAAAGTCCGCCCAGTTCGGATGCTGCAATTTCAACGATTTCATCCGCTCTGTCGAATGGATACTGATTGACTATTTCAATGGTTGTCTGCGCACAGCCTAAGGCTGCTGTTGCTAACAATAAAATAAGGATACTGAATTTGTTTTTTTTCATGCTATAAAAATTTAATGAATATTATGATTGAATATTGTTTTGCAATTATTATGTTGATCAGGAAACTGCAGAATCCCAACCTTATTTTTAACCTTATTTTCTTACTTAAACAACCTTAGTAGCAAAGGAATACCACATTGTACCAAACCTTATTTTAACCTTATCAAAATAAATAAGGTAATAAGGTAAGAGAGGCTGTGTTAAATATTATATTTTCCTACTAAGGTTGTTTAAGTAAGAAAATAAGGTTTATAAAATAAGGTTTTGTCATTATGCTTAAAATTAGTTCTGCGAATAATGGGTAATGTTATCTAATTATAGTTACCTGTTATTACGATTATAATAAGGAATCTGATTCATATAAAAAACTCATTCCCTGCAAATATAACATTTTACAGGGAATGAACCGAAGCCATTTTTTATTATAGCTATGTTTTTAGTTTTTTTTAAAACTATAAGACGGTGTTTCTTGCTTAAAAATACTTTTGATACGGCTTCATGATAAAACTTATTTCGGTTGCTTGCCGATATAAGCCAGGATACCGCCATCGACATACAAAATATGTCCGTTTACGAAGTCGGATGCCGATGAAGCTAAGAATACAGCCGGTCCTTGCAAATCTTCGGGAGTTCCCCAGCGTGCTGCCGGTGTTCTGCCGATGATGAAATCATTGAACGGATGTCCCGGTTCGCGTAAAGGCGCAGTCTGAGGCGTTGCGATATAACCCGGACCAATACCGTTTACCTGTATGTTGAATTCCGCCCATTCGCAGGCTAAGTTTTTGGTCAGCATTTTCAAGCCGCCTTTGGCTGAAGCATAAGCCGATACGGTTTCACGTCCCAGCTCGCTCATCATCGAGCAGATGTTGATGATTTTACCACCACCTTTTTCGATCATGCCCGGTGCAACAGCTTTCGACACGATGAACGGACCGTTCAGGTCGATGTCGATTACCTGACGGAAATCTTTGGCCGACATTTCAATGGCCGGGATGCGTTTGATGATACCGGCATTGTTTACCAGAATGTCAATGATACCCACTTCTTTCTTTATTTTGGCTATTGTTGCATATACCGCGTCTTCGTCTGTAACATCACATACATAGCCGTATGCTTCGATACCATCCGCCTTGTAAGCAGCCAGTCCTTTGTCAACCATTTCCTGATTGATGTCGTTGAAAACTATTTTTGCACCTGCCTTTGCAAATGCTGATGCCAACGCGTATCCGATACCATAAGATGCCCCGGTTACCATGGCGATTTTTCCAGTTAAATCAAATTGTTTCATATTCTTTTATTTATGTCTACAGTCTACAGTCTACAGTCTACAGTCAACCGTCTTCGGTCTACAGTTTCCGGTCTTTTGTCTGTAGACCGTAGACGGTTGACATTATTATTATCTTAACTCCGTATGTTTTCTGAAATCTTGATCACTGTAATCCAGGTTTTCACCTGCCATACCCCAGATGAAGGTATAGTTGCTGGTGGCGGCGGCAGAGTGAATCGACCATTCGGGAGAAATCACCGCCTGATCGCCCTGCATCCAGATGTGGCGGGTTTCGGTAGGTTCGCCCATAAAGTGACATACCACTTCACCTTCCGGCACTTCGAAATAGAAATAAGCTTCCATGCGGCGACTGTGTGTGTGTGCCGGCATGGTGTTCCATACGCTACCTGTTTTCAATTCGGTCATACCCATTTGCAACTGGCAGGTTTCTACTACCTCACGAACCATCATCTTGTTGATGTTGCGGTGGTTAGCTGTCTCTAATGAGCCCAGTTCCATCACGATGGCATCAGCTTTAGTGATTTTACGGTCGGGGTAATTGCGGTGTGCCGGCGCCGAGTTGAAGTAAAACTTGGCCGGATTGGCAGCATCCACACTTTCGAAAACCACGTTGCGGTTACTTGCACCAATATAAAGAGCTTCTTTGTAAGCCAGTTCAAATACTTCACCTTCAACAACAACCTTACCCGGGCCGCCCACATTGAACATACCCAACTCTCTTCTCGACAGGAAAAATTCTGATTTCAACGGGTCGATAGATTCGAGTTTCAACGCTTCTTTCACCGGCATGGCGCCTCCCACAACCAGACGGTCGTACAGAGTATACACCATATTCACCTCATCAGCTGCGAATAATTTTTCGATTAAATGTTCTTTACGTAAACGAGCTGTGTCGTAATGTTTTGCATCTTCCGGATTGGAAGCATAACGAACTTCATAATTTGTTTTCATATTTTGTTTTTTTTGTCTACAGTCTACGGTCTACAGTCTACAGTCTGTGGTCGGAAGTCTGTTGACAATTGACTGTTGACCGTAGACTTGAATTTCAATCGCAAAGATAACCCAAATAAATTGGTTTACCAATTGTCAAAACGATATTTTTTATACTTTTGTACGATGTTAGGTAATTATTTGTACGATATTATCACGAAGGAGCTTCCGTTTGAACCCACGGATCAGCAACATGAGTTAATCCGGCTGTTAGGTGGTTTCATGACTGATCCGGCAGTTGAAAAGGCTTTCCTGCTGAAAGGCTATGCCGGTACGGGCAAGACTTCGGTAGTGAGTGCTCTGGTGCGTTCGTTGCACAAGCTGCAACAGAAAACGGTGCTGTTAGCGCCAACCGGAAGGGCTGCCAAGGTGCTGAGCAGTTATGCGGGATTTCCCGCTTTCACCATCCACAAGAAAATATATCGCCAAAAATCCATGGCTGAAAGTGAGTTTCAGCTGGCTGATAACCTGCATACCAATACTCTTTTCATTGTCGATGAAGCTTCCATGATCTCCAATACGGGTGGTGATGCCGAATTTGGAACGGGTTTTCTGCTCGATGATCTGATACGTTATGTGTACAATGGCGCCGATTGTAGTCTGCTGTTGCTTGGTGATACGGCCCAGCTTCCTCCGGTGATGCAGGAAAACAGTCCCGCGCTCGATAAAAACAAGTTGGAAGGTTACGGACTGAAAATTACGGAGTTTACCCTCACACAGGTCGTGCGACAAGCCCTGGAGAGCGGCATATTATATAATGCGACCCTGTTGAGAAAAGCGTTGGAAGACGATTTGACATCGGCTATGCCCAAGCTGAAATTATCTAAATTCACCGACATTAAAGCTTTGAGCGGAATGGATCTGGTGGATGAAGTGCAACAATCATACGATGGAGTGGGGGTGGAAGATACCATTGTGATTACCCGCTCCAACAAAAAAGCCAACATGTATAACAACGGCATCCGGGGAAGGGTAATGATGCGGGAAGAAGAGATTTCGAACGGTGATTTGCTGATGATTACCCGCAACAACTATTTCTGGAATAAACCTTATAAGGAAATTGATTTTATCGCCAACGGCGACATTGTGGAGGTCGTCAGAATCCGCAAATTCAGGGAGATGTACGGTTTCCGGTTTGTCGACCTCACCCTGCGTTCGCTCGATTTTGACTGGGAAATCGATGCCCGGGTATGGCTCGAAAGCCTGCAGTCAGAATCGCCTGCTCAGGCTGCCGAACTAAGTCGCAAACTCTTCGAAGCCGTTGCCGAAGACTATGCTGACATCAAAAACAAACGCGAACGCTACAAACAGATGTTCGAGAATGAATATCTGAACGCCCTGCAGGTAAAATTTGCTTACGCTGTCACCTGTCACAAAGCCCAGGGCGGTCAGTGGAAAAAAGTCTTTATTGATATGGGTATGATGCCTGATGCCGAAATCGACCGCAATTATTACAGGTGGCTCTACACGGCACTGACGAGGGCTACGGAAAGCGTGTTTTTGGTGAATTACGTAAAATAGTGAATAGTGGTTGTAAAACTGTACGCGTTTTTTTAAAAGGAATCCTGGTGTTATTAATGATTTGATCTTTGAAACAGATAAAGCTGAATTTGCAAGGCTAAATGTAGAAGCTAATTTGCAAAAAACTCCGTTTGTGTGGGAAGGCCGTTTTTTAATTAATGGTAGCATCATTTGGATACAATTTAAATCAACTCCCCGCGTACTTGAAAATCAGGATATTATATGGACGGGCATTATAGATGATATTACCTTGCGTAAGCAAACTGAAGAAGAAATAAAACGTAAAAATGCCGAACTTCAAAGATTAAATACCGACAAAGATACTTTGATGTCAATCCTTGCACACGATTTAAAAAATCCCTTCAATTCGATACTTGGCTGTTTAAATCTATTGCAAAATGACCTCCATCAGTATGATATGGATATGATTGAAAAGCTGATAACAGCGGTTAATAGTTCTGCCATAAATGCATTTAATCTATTGGAAGACATTCTGTTGTGGACGCGCTCTCAATCGGGTGCATTGCCATTTGAACCCAGAGAAATCGATTTGAAATTATGTTGTGATGAGCTTGTTAAATTATTCAGGCAAAATGCAGATGATAAAAATATAACAGTTAATATTGTTGTAGCGGAGAAGATTAAGGTGTTTGCCGATATTGATATGTTGAATACTATTTTGCGTAACCTGATCTCGAATGCCCTGAAATTTACTGGTAAGGGAGGCAATGTTAACATTTATGCAGAACAATATCAAGCAGATGTTAGTATTACAGTTTCTGACAATGGCATTGGCATTGCATCCGAAGCTTTATCGAAACTTTTTGACACGACACAAATTTATTCAACCCGGGGAACAGCCAATGAAAAAGGTACAGGATTTGGTTTGTTGCTTTGCAAAAAATTTGTAGAGAAACACGGCGGCGAAATTCATATAAAGAGTGAGTCGGGTAAAGGAAGTGAGTTTAAATTTACGTTGCCGTTTAATGTTACGTAGTAAGTGCTCCCAAAATCAGAAAAATCAACATCCTAACGGAGATGCCCAACTTGTTGACGATAGATGCCCAACTTGTTGACGATAGATGCCCAACTTGTTGACGATAGACGCCCAACTCGTTGACGATAGATGCCCAACTCGTTGACGATAGATGCCCAACTCGTTGACATTAGATGCCCATCTATTTTCAGATAGATGGTGTTCTATCTTCAGCAAAGTCCTGTTTTATCGTTAACAAGATACTGTCCTTGCTGAACTCAAGTCCTGTTTTGTCTGTAACAGCTTCTAATTCTGTTTTATACCCTAAACTTCCGGATGTCAGTTCCAATTAGGTTATTTTGTTTCTCACCGTGCACTAAATAATATACTCGAAAAGTTATGCATCTAACAGAAAAATTTAAACAATTCCGAATCTGCTGATGTTAATAATAAATATAACTGGCGGATATTTCGGTGATTATTTTAATCCACGTCTGAGTTCAACCATACTTATCATTTTAAATTACTTCTATACTTCATATTCATGAATCAACTCTTTAGCATATTCAGGATTGATGCGGCAAGGGCAAACGAAATTGCAGCCATGCCTGATGAGCCGCACATACACGATTTTGAAGAGTTGATCGTGGGCATAAAGGGCGAGCTGGAACATTTTATCGATTTTAAAGCTTATACCGTCCAGGCTCCATTGGTTAGTTTTATCGCCAAGGGGAAAGCGCACCGGGTTGTTACCAAATTGCAACATGGTGATTTTGATATGTGGGTGTTGCGTTTTAAAAGTGAATTTATTTCCGAAACCATTTTTCAGCTATACAATAGTTTCCACAACAATGCCAATCAGGTATTGCAGACCGGCGCTTGTTTCAACCGGTTAAGCGCCATGTGCGAAATCATCGACCAGGAAATGAAAAGTGCAACACCTGACTTGTCAATTGTAAGGCATCTGTTAAGCGCTCTGTTTATCATGATTGAGTCGGAAAGAAAAAAACTCACTGAAAATGACAATGCCAATAACATCATACAAAACGAAACCTTTGTAAACTTTTTGAAAATTTTGGAAGATAACTTTCGCCGACCGCTGGGCGTTGAATTTTATGCCGAAAAATTATTCATGTCATCCCGTAACCTGAACCTGATTTGCCAGAAGATAATGAATCAGAGCGTTTCGGAGATAATTGAAACCCGAAAACTTACCGAAGCCAAAAACCTGCTCGCCAGCACAAATAAATCCATTTCCGAAATTGGTTTTGAGCTGGGTTACAACGAAAAGTCGTATTTTTCCAATGTTTTTAAAAAGAAATCGGGGCAAACACCATCCGAGTTTCGCGATGAAATGCAAAACCTCATTGCGTAAAATTACAACCCTTCTTCTGAAAACTATTACCCACAGCTTTTTGTCGGGTTGTATCTTTGCATCGTAAACAATATAAAACAATCAGAAAATGGAAAATGTAAAAAATAACGCAGCAAAATGGGTACTTGACCCGACACACAGTGAGCTTACCTTCAAAGTAAAACACTTGATGATTAGCAATGTGAAAGGTGAATTTGAAAACTTTACCGCCGAAATTGATCATGAAGATTTTAAAAATGCTACTGTTAAAGTAAGCATCGAAACTTCGTCAATTTTTACCAATAACACCGACAGAGACAACCACCTGAAAAGTGCTGATTTTTTCGATGTAGAAAATCATCAGGCAATGACTTTTGAAAGCACTGATTTTAAAAAAGTGGACGACGATGAGTATAAACTCAAAGGATTGCTTACTATTAAAGGCGTAAGTAAAGAGGTGTTGCTTGATGTTGAGTTTGGAGGAACCAATAAAGATCCCTGGGGAAATATAAAAGCCGGATTTTCTTTTAGCGGAAAAATAAACCGTAAGGATTGGGGGCTGAATTGGAATGCAGCTTTAGAAACCGGTGGTGTGCTGGTGAGTGATGAAGTTAAAATCGCCGGCGAAGTGCAATTTGTAAAACAAGCATAACGAAATAGCCATAATGACAGAGAAGAATAATCCCTTGTTGTGCGACCTGGAAACAGGTATGTGTGAAATGCCTGCTGATAAGGAAGATGCTGCGGCTAACCGTGAAATAACCTTCACAAAAAAAACGGTGAAGGTTATTTACTACACCGACCCTATCTGCTCATCGTGTTGGGGCATAGAGCCACAATTGCGCAAACTGAAGCTGGAATATGGCAACATCGTTGAAATTGAATACAGAATGGGTGGTTTGTTGCCCGATTGGAGTTACAACGGGGGAGGTATCAGTCAGCCTTCTGACGTGGCCCGCCACTGGGATGAGGCAAGTCTTTATTACGATATGCCCATCGATGGTGATGTTTGGCTGGAAGATCCGCTGAATTCTTCTTATCCTCCTTCCATTGCTTTTAAAGCGGCACAAATGCAGGATAATGAAAAAGCAATTTCCTTTCTCCGTGAGATCAGGGAGATGGTCTTTCTGCAGAAAAAAAATATCGCAAAATGGGAGCATTTAGAAACCGCTGCAAAGTGGGTCGGGCTACATGTAACCCAATTTAAAATTGATTATGAGGGAAAAGCAAAAGAACTTTTCAATGAAGATTTGAAATTGGGAAGAGAACTGGGAGTCAGAGGCTTTCCTACCTTGTTTTTCATTCACGATGAAGGAGCAAGCACATTCGTTTATGGTTCAAAACCCTATGCAGCTTTTGAAAATGCTGTTCTGAAATTGGTGCCAACAGCTATAAAAAGCGAATACAGCAAAAAACCGGAAGCATTATTTGCCATTTATCCGACACTAACAATTAAGGAATTCTCAGAGCTTTCCGGATTTTCAAGAAACGAAAGTAATAATTTGCTCGAAGAGCTTACGGCGAATGGAAAACTGGTAAAACAGACAACGAAGAATGGAGCAATCTGGAAATTATTTGAACACAATACAAATAATTAAGGGATTATTATAACCGGAGGATGATCCATGTATGAGCATTGATATCTCAATTTGCTGATCCAATACGAATAAAATGAACAGGTTACAGTTTTTAAAATTATTATCAATTTTACCATTAGCAGGAGGAATTATGAAACTTAACTCTTTAAATAAAATTACTGAACCATTAAGCAGTACGCCTAAAATGCCTGTGCTGTTTCTTGGTCATGGTAGCCCGATGAATGCTATTGAAGAAAATGAATTTGTTGAAGGGTTTCGAAATATAGGTAAATCAATACCCAGACCAAACGCCATACTGTGCGTTTCTGCCCATTGGGAAACCCGGGGTACATTTGTTACGGCTATGGAGAAACCTAAAACCATACACGATTTTGGAGGTTTCCCAAAAGCGCTTTACGATGTACAGTACCCGGCGCCTGGCAACCCGCAGCTGGCCAATGAAGCAAAATCGCTTATAAAATCCGCCAATATTGAATTAGACCATAAATGGGGACTCGATCATGGCGCCTGGAGTGTTATTAAGCACTTATACCCGGAGGCCGATGTGCCTGTAATTCAAATGAGCCTCGATTATTATCAGACACCTCAGTATCACTACGACTTAATGAAGGAGCTGGCCTCGCTTCGAAATAAAGGAGTGCTTATAATTGGTAGTGGTAATATGGTTCACAACCTGCGTGAAGTGGCCTGGAATAAGTTTGATGCCGATAACTATGCTTTCGATTGGGCTTTGGAAGCCAGCGATAAAATGAAAAAATACATCCTGAACGGTGATCACAAACAACTTATTAATTACCGTTGTCATGGCAAAGCGTTCGAGCTTGCTATACCTACCCCGGAACATTATCTGCCTTTGTTGTATACGCTGGCATTAAAAGAAGAAAACGAGGGTATACATTTGTTTAATGATAAAGCTGTGGCAGGTTCATTAACAATGACATCAGTAAAAATCGGTTAATAATGCAATTATTTTTTTATCTTTGTGAGTTTTATTCAACAAGGGTAATATTATGAAAAGAATTCATACAGCCATCCGCTACGTGGTATTGTTCTGTTTACTGGGTGCCGGCGCCATTCAGGCACAGTTGATTAATAATATGTATTTCCTGGATAATTCGCCGTTGCGTCATCATTATAATCCGTCGTTTCAGCCGATGAATAATTTCTACCTAGATTTTCCGCTTCTGGGAAATTTGCAGTTTAGCCTGAATACGGATATTCCTACGTACAAGCAAGCCGGATTCCCGCGGCGACATGTGTTTAATATCGAGGAGGATAAGGCACAGATGCTGTCGGCGTTGCGTCCGATGTCGAATATATTTACCGAGGGACAAGTGAACCTGCTGGATTTCGGGTTTCGTCATAACCGCAATTTTTGGTCGTTTACTGTTACCCAAAAAGCCGATCTGCTGATCGATTTGCCTAAAAGTTTCTTCGATGTGTATTTTAACGGTTTTCAGCTGACTGATGGATATTCGGCCAGTTTTAAGGACTTTAATCTGAGTGGTTCTACTTATACAGAAACGGCGCTCGGCTATTCGAGGGACGTGAACGGACGTTTTGGCTTTGGCGCCAAAGCTAAATTGCTGTATGGAAACAACTATGTTGCCATGAATGTTTCGCAGGCTAATTTTGCGTATGCCAACAACCAGGTGGATGCCGTGGCGAATATTGCTGTGCTGAAAGCTTCTCCTTTCAATCTCAATGATCGGCTCGGACTGGAAAAACCGGCCACTTTCTTCGACTATATCTTACCTGAAGGTTTTGGCGGTGCGCTGGATCTGGGTGTGCATTACAAACCTATTCAGAATCTGATTCTGGCAGCCGCGGTTACGGATTTGGGACTGATGCGCTGGGGAAAACTGAATTCTATCGATTATCAGTTGAATTATAAATTTGATCAGGACGATGCCATAGCATGGAAAAGCAGTCACCCTGAATTTACAGGTACAGATGTGCCGGTTGATAGTATCATCGCAGATATCAGAAATAATTTCGGAGTGACACGTGGCGATAAACCAGGTATCAGCAATTACCTGACTCCCAAACTGAATGTGTCTGCTGAGTATAATATCCTGAATAATTTGCTGGGTGTGGGCGTGTTATCGCGCAGCATGTTTCGTGAAGATCGGTTCCTGCATGAATTAACGGCAGCGTTTAATATTCGTCCGGCTAACTGGGTAAACCTGGCTTTATCCTATTCTATAACCAATGGCAAGGCCAGCAATTTCGGATTCGGCGCTAACTTTAGTACCGGCAAGTTTAATATCTTCCTGTCGGCGGATTATATTCCGTTCCAGTATGTCGGGCTTGACCTGCAGCAGTTCGATCCCGTTATCCCGGCCATTTCTTTACCGCTTGGTTATAATTCCGACCGTATTAATTTCGCCCTGGGCTTTAATTATGCGATTGGTACGAAAAAGGATACAGATAAAGATGGTATCAGCGATAAGTTTGATAAATGTCCCAACACACCGCTGGGCGTAAAAGTTGATAGCCGTGGTTGTCCGATTGATTCGGACAGAGATGGTGTGCCTGATTACCTCGATTTATGTCCGGGTACTCCGAAAGAAGCCCGCGCTTTTGTCGGACCGGATGGTTGTCCGCTTGATACCGATGGTGATGGTGTGCCCGATTATCTCGATAAATGTCCCGATTCTTCCTCCAAAGCCCGTGGACATGTAGATTCGATTGGTTGTCCCATCGATACCGATCAGGATGGGGTGATGGATTACATGGATAACTGTCCCGAAACCCCGATGGGTATCGCAGTCGATTCAGTGGGTTGTCCGGTTGATACCGATCAGGATGGCGTACCCGATTACCTCGATTTATGTCCCGGTTCTCCGGCCGCTTCCCGTGGTTTTGTAGATCCGAATGGCTGTCTCCTCGATACCGATGATGACGGTGTCCCCGATTATCTTGATTTATGTCCCGATACCCCGGTTGAAGCCCGTGGATTTGTGGATATCAATGGCTGTTTGATTGACGAAGATGATGACGGTGTGCCTGACTATCGCGATGATTGTAAAGATACTCCTTTTGCTGCCCGCGAAATGGTAGATCACCGCGGTTGCCCGAAAGATTCTGATTTTGATGGGATTCCGGATTATCTGGATGATTGTCCGCGCGTGCCGGGTCTGCCAGAGTATCGTGGTTGTCCCGAGATAAAGAAAGAAGTCAGAACTCTTTTCCAAAAAGCCATGCAAAGTATTCAGTTCAGGGAAGATACCTTGGAATTTACACAGTCATCTTATGCCATACTCGATCAGATCGTGGTGGTGTTGAAAGTGAATGACAATTTCAGCCTCGAGATTCAGGGACATACCGATAACATCATCAGAAATAAAACGGCTGTTGCCGATGGAATTGTGAAAGATTCGGTTGCGCAGCACAAAGCTGATTCCCTGCATAAAATTCAGATTTCAGAAGGATATGCGAATTTGGTGAAGAAATACTTGACTTCAAAAGGAGTTAATGAGAATCGTCTGATTGTAAAAGGTTTCGGAGACACCAAGCCGGTAGCATCCAATCAAAGTCCGGCCGGTCGCAATAAGAACCGGCGGGTTGAATTGATGATAGTTTTTGAAGAAATCAAACAAGACTAAACAAAAACGGGATTGTCATTCACAATCCCGTTTTTGTTGTTTATCTCCTCATCATCATGTGCATCAGTCCGCCGCCATTCTGCACTTTACTGTAACCCAGCTGCATCAGCATGCGTTGTGCGTAGGCCGAACGAGCTCCCGAAGCACAGTAAAGCGTAATCTCACGGTCCTTATTGCCTAATTCATCTAATCTCGCTTGCAGTTCATCCAGTGGAATGTTTATAGCGCCCGGGTAAGCGCCTCCGTGGAATTCTCCCGGAGTACGTACATCTATTACGAGTGGCGTGTTGTTGTCGGAACTTTGTTTTTCATTAGCAGTTTTAACTTCTTCTTGTTCGTCTTCTTTAATTGTTCCGATTTTCTTTTCTTTCAAAGGTAATAGAGGCAACTGGATGGTTTCAAAACCAACTGCCACGGCATGTCGCTGCATCGAAATATGCCCGCCCGAGATATTCCATACTTTATCGATACCGGCACCTTTCAACATCCTCAGTGCCTGGTGACCTTTCTTGCCGGTTTCATCATACACGATGATATTCAGTTCTTTGGGAATGGCTTGCAATTGCTCTGGTAATGCTTCCAGGGGGATGTTGTAGGATCCCTGAATGTTTGATTTATCGAAGGCGAACATATCCCTGACGTCTATCACCACAGGATTGATTTGTTTGATTAGTTCGTCCAGTTCAGCAACGGTAACAGAAGGACTGTAACCTGTCTTTCTGTTTTCAGCCGTGTAAGCAGCCATATTCATGGCATCGTTGGCGGTGCCGAGTGGGGGAGAATAGGCAAAATCCACATCGGCCAGGTCGTGGATAGTTAATCCGCCTGCCATGGCTGCGGCAATCACATCTAATCTGCGGTCGGCGCCTTTGTATCCGGCAGTTTGTCCACCTAAGACGGCTCCGGTTTCGGTGTTGTACACCAACATGACCGTTACGTTTTCAGCTCCGGGGTAATAAGATGTATGATGTTCTTTGTGTACTACTACTGCGTCGGCAGGCAGGCCGGCTGTCCGTGCCTGTTTCAGCGATAGTCCGGTAATGCCGGCCACTGCTTCGAACACCCGCACAATGGATGTTCCGGTAGCTCCTTTGTACGGATGCTTCCCTCCGAGGGCATTCTCGGCGGCAATGCGTCCCTGGCGGTTGGCCGGACCGGCAAGCGGAATTCTGACTTTCTTTCCGGATACCCGGTGTTGGATCTCCACCATATCGCCGGCTGCATAAATATTCTCGTCGGATGTTTGCAGGTATTCGTCAACCAATAAACCTCCGGCTTCTCCAATAGATAGTCCGGCATCTTTCGCTAATTGCAGGGTCGGACGAACACCTATCGACATGATGACCATGTCGGATTTTAATACCGTACCGTCATTTAATTTTACTGAATTAGGGTTGATGGCAGTTACGCCCTTGTTGGTGTGTATTTTTACGCCATAAGAAAGCATCTCCTGCTGAATAAATCCAGCAATTTCCGGATCCATGATGCCCATGACGTGTGGCATCATTTCTACCACGTGGACTTTCATACCTCTTTTGACCAAGGCCTCCACCATTTCCAGTCCGATGAATCCACCTCCGATAACAACCGCGGTGGCTGGTTCCTCTTCCTCAATAAAGCGGTGGATGTTATCCATATCTTCCAGCGTCCACAACGAAAATACATGTTCTGCGTCCGCTCCAGGTATTTCGGGTTTCACGGGGCGTCCGCCCTGTGCGAGAATCAATTTGTCGTATTCGTAGTTCTGTGTTTCCCCACTGCGTATGTCCAGAGCTGTAATCTTCTTGTGGTTCCGGTCGATGGCCGTAACCATGGTGTGGGTGTGCACTTCCACATTGTACTGCTCGTTAAAGCTTTCCGGACTTTGCAGAATAAGCTTCGAACGACTTTTAATATCGCCACCTATATAATAAGGTAGTCCACAATTGGCAAATGAGATATCCGGACCAGCCTCCAGCATGATAATTCGGGCTTCCGGTGACAGTCTGCGTACCTTGGCGGCTGCTGTTGCTCCTGCGGCGACTCCGCCGATGATGATTATTTTTTCCATTTTGTTTTTTATGTCTATAAAGTCTGAATGTCTACGGTCTACGGTCTACGGTCTACAGTCTACAGTCGCACCAACTCCTAACTCCTGAATTTCCCTCTATTAGTTATTCGCTCTTCGCTTTCCGCTTTCCCTTTTCCGCTCTTCGCTATTAGTTATTCGCTTTTCGCTTTCCGCTCTCCCTTTTCCGCTCTTTCGATGCTGCAAAAGTAATACATTAATCAATACGATGCAATATATGTACATATATTCATATATTAAAAAATGTGAATGAAGATGATTGACACATATAACTTGTGGAAATTGCAGCTTAACCAGCCTGTTCCGTGATGATTAGTTTTTGTTTGGGAAGGATTTTATCTCCGGTGAGTTTGTTTTGTCTTTTCAGGGTATTCACGGTTATGCCATACTTTCTTGCGATTGAATAGAGTGTATCTCCTTTTTTGACATGGTGATAGACAGCAGGCCTGGGTTCCGGTTGTACGTTTTGAATTTCAGTCTTTCCTGTATTGTTTGTGGATAACTGGTCCGGTGTGTTAGCCGTAGTTTCTGTTTGCGCAACTGTTGCCGCGTTTTCTTCAATTACCCTTCCGGCCTTGATGTAACGTTTGGCGTAATAATTCTCATCTGAATTGGAAATCACGATGCCACTCTGGTTGGATGAATGGATAAAATCAAATTTGCCGTTTTCGTACGCATTAACCACGATGCCCACATGTCCGACATGCCTGTTGTTTCTTCTGCCTGAAAAGAATACCAAATCGCCTGTTTTGAGTTGTGTTCTGTCGATTTTGCGGAATTGTTCGGCCTGCTCTGCCGATGATCGTTTGAGTTTATAGCCGAAATGATCGTAAACATACGAACTGAAACCGGAGCAATCGAACCTGACTTGTGGATTAGGTCGGTAATGATAAGGTTTCTTCAGGTATTTCTTTGCAAAACTAATCAGGGAGTCGGTGATGTGGCCGGATTGCTGTGTATGCAGCGGGTTGAAAGTGGTATCTGTGGAAATTGTTGTGATGAGAGTTGAATCGACTTGTTGTGCGTATGTAACTGAAAACAAGCTTAACCCTGTCATCAAAATCAATATCTTTAAATAAACGTGCATGTCCGGCAATAATTTTTTGTTTGGATTTACAAAGATAAGATTCCCGGTGAAATTACCATAGCTATTAAATTATTTTTTACCTTTGTATGCAACCTTTTTATATTTATGAATACCATTGCCTGGATAGGTTTTTGTCAGGGACTCTTTGCCGCCCTGCTCATGTTCACCAAAAAGGACAGTTCGCTGCCGGATAAGATTTTATCGGGGTGGTTGACTTTGCTCGCAATTGAGTTTCTGACCTGTGGACTGGATTATGAGGTCTTCGGGGAGCCTTTGTTGTCGAGTTCTTTTCTCTTGTTTAATCCTTCTATGTTTTTGTATGTTAGTTCGCTGACACGCTCTGACTTTAAAATCAGGTGGTTACAATTGTTACATCTGGTACCTTTTGTTGTCTTTGAAATTCTTGCTTACAGCATCAGGGAGCCTTTTTCTATGGATAGTTTTTTTGTCAGAGATGAGAATTTTCTGTTCCGGATCAGCTTTGCTGTTGTCAATGTTATTTCGTGGATGATTTATAATCCGTTAAGTTTGGTTTATGTGCACAAACACCGGATGCACTTGCGCAATGAGCAATCGAATATCGGGAAAAATGAAAATCTGGGCTGGGTGCTGAGTGTCGCAGTCTTTTATTTTGTGTATTGCGCTATTGCTTTTATCATTTCAGTCGTAGTTTATTTAGCAGATGTGCAACCTTTGCTTCCACATATTTATAATTATGCAGCCTTGCTTTTCGTGGTGTTTGTGTTGAGCTTTTACGGGCTTCGTCAGCAAGGGTTACCTAAAGAGTCGCTTGCTTCCATTCAGACTTCCACTTATAAGAACTCTCTGTTAAGTGATGAGAACAAAGAAAAGATAAAAAATAAGATTCTGCATTATTTTGAAAATCAAACGGTTTATCTGAATCCGGATTTGAATATGGATGTGTTATCCAAAGCCCTGAAGATTCCGAAATATCAGCTGACTGAAGTGCTGAACACGGTCATCGGGAAAAACTTTTTTCAGTTCGTGAATGCATACCGCGTAGAAGCGGTCAAGAAAATGC
>JACDJB010000849.1_pt1 | contig 27590 bp, 16 predicted proteins | sample 7454121 | NCBI WGS metagenome assembly JACDJB01 (sample SAMN14253290, study PRJNA609438) | sludge metagenome | isolation source: sludge after 25d culture with pyrite | collected 2018-12-20
CCTTTGGTGTGCATGCGGACAAAGTGCCAATGATCCGTTTTGTGATTTGAAAACCCACAAAACACTTGGTTTTGTACCCAAAAAATTCGAGTTGACAGAAAAGAAAAAGGTAGCGCTGTGTGGGTGTAAGCAATCGAAAAATGCACCGTTCTGTGACGGAACACATGCAAAGTTGTAATTGACGACCTTTTTTAAATTAATTCATCAGGTTTGTGTTAGCAGGCCTGATGTTTTTTATTCCTGAAATGATGACAGACAGGCTGAATCTGGAAGTATTATTGTATCTTTGTGTCACAGCATCAGGTTTGGGTTTTGTTTCAGCATACATCGTTGTAAAGCTGGTAACTCTCCCGAATTTTATGCTGATTTTTATTGTGTGTCAGTAGATTATAAATGAATAAAATTATTGTTGTAGACGACCATCCCCTGTTTCGTGAAGGGATAAAACTGCTTATTGAGAACGAAGGATTAGGTGAGGTAATAGCTGAAGCCGAACATGGACAGGCTTTTCTCGATCTGCTGGAGATACATGTCCCGGATCTTGTGATTATGGATATTGAAATGCCAGTCATGAATGGACTTGAAGCAATCAAAAAAGGATTATCCATAAAACCTTCGCTTAAGTTTTTGGTACTTACCATGCTTAATGAGAAAGCTAATTATGCTGAAATAATCTATGCCGGCGCAATGGGTTTCGTGCTGAAAACAGCCGGAAAGAAGGAGTTTGAACGTGCTATAAATATTATTATGGAGGGCGAAAGCTATTTTTCAACTGAAATACTTCGCCAAATGCTCATCAACACAAAAAAAACATCAGAAATAGCTCAAAATGAAAAAGAAATTACGCTTACCTTACGTGAAAAGGAAGTGTTGAATCTTTTATGTACCGGTTTATCGGTTTCGGAAATAGCCGGTAAAATTTTTCTGAGTGTAAAAACCATCGAAGCACACCGCGCTTCTTTACTCCGTAAAACCAAAACCCGCAATACCATCAACCTGGTAGTTTACGCCATTAAAAATAAATTGGTTGAAATTTGATTTTTGTTGTATTCTAAGGGTTTCCCCTTGTGTTAATTTCAGGGTTTCTCCTATGCGTTTTTCAGGGTTTTTCCTGAAAATAAAATGCCTCTTTCCTTTTAATTTTGTGGATAATTCATTCTAACCAGCGTGAATACAAACAATCATCAAAAATATCCATTATGAATTTTCCCAAAATTACAAAAAAATCAATGCGATCAGCCATCGCCTTATTTACAGCTGCATGCTTTTCTTTCACGTTCACAGCCTGTGATGAACCAGTACAGGAACCAGAAGAACAGTTTTCAACTTCTCTCAATGAGCATTTTAAGGCTATGAAATCAATTGAAGCTGAGATGCCGGCAATTAGCGACCCTGTAGTTGAAAGCAGCGAAAAAGACACCACTGAAGAGTATTATTATCACATCGATTACTACCAGGCTGCAGCCGGATACGATGAACAAATGGTTCTGAATCCACAGACAGATGTAATCTATCCCGGTGCACTGATAAAAGGCGAATCGATTCTGGATGGGACTTACACTCTGATTGCAGCCAAACGTAAACCGATTACTATTTCTACCTCCCTGCTTGGTGGTGCAAACACTTCTATCGAGGTGAACGACCCCAAACTTTCAACCATTCGCGAAGCTGTAAATTCCCTTATGAAACAGGATTACGATGTGCCTTACGCTAATCTTAGCTTTACGATCGAACAGGCTAACTCCGAGCAACAACTCGACATGGCGCTGCGTGCAAGTTACAAAGGTGGCGGTGTAAATATAAAAAGTGGTTTCGACTTCTCGAACAAGAAAGTAAAAACCAGGTTGGTTGCCAAGTTCATCCAAAGCTATTACACACTCGATATGGATTTGCCCAATCAACCGTCCGATTTGTTTGATGCCGATGTGGATCGCAGTCTTTTTGGTTCATTTATGCCCATGTATGTGTCGACCGTTACTTTTGGCCGTATGGCTTTGTTTACAATCGAATCCGAACTTACTGAAACGGAAGTACGCACATTCCTCAATGCTTCGTATGCTAACGTGAAAGGTTCTGTTTCCGCTGATTTTAATTCGTTGCAATCTAAATCGACCATGAAAGTGTATGTCCTGGGTGGAAGCGGAGCTGATGCCAGTGCGACGATTAACGGATTCGAAGATTTCAAGAAATATATCACCGAAGGTGGAAATTTCTCGAGAACATCCCCGGGAGCACCTATCTCGTACAAGCTTCGTTATATCAACGACAATAAAATCGGTAAAATCGTATTTGCTGCACGTTACCCCATCGTTACTGCCATACCGCGTACCGATAATGTGGTATACGATGTAAAAACCCTTATGGCAGGCATGAAACTCAATATATCGGATGCAGGAGGCAATGCCGAAATTTACGGCAACGTTAAAAGCTGGCCTGCAAGCCTCGGTGAAGATGCTGCTCACACTCATTTCTCCCGTTCAGCCAGCAATTATCAATCGTTCGATGAAAAGGCAAACCATATTTTCCCGGTGAATACCCAAACTGAAAAGGAATGGCCCTTCCTGAAAGGGGATGACAAAATTATGGTTAAAATCGATATGAAGGAAAACGATACCACCGGGGATGATAAATTTGCTGTAAGTACATTCGAGATTCCGGTATCCGAAATCATCACTGCGATGGAACAAGGCTTTTTCGAAAAAACCGGATTAAAAGTTTATTCGGGAACGCAGTCGATTGACTTTACTTTCAAATTTACGCCGACTATGAGAAGAATTAATTAGAGTAAGCCAGATGTAATAATTCAATTCAGTTATATTGATAGCCCCGTGCCGCATCCTAGTTGTCGAATGCAGTACGGGGTTTAAATTTAAAAATAAAGAATAATGCAACGTCTTTTCGTCTTTATATGTAATATGTGTTGTTTAAATTGTATTAAAATATTTTACTTTATCGGGGCATATCGGTAAATTTGTAGAAAAAGTAGAATAGTGTAGTACTTTTCGATAAACATCAATAAAGAATCTTTAAGATTGATTTATTTGTAAATTTATTTAGCCCAAGTTTTTTTATTTGATAAAACAAGATGAAAAAATTTAAAGTATTATTTCTTGTCGCTATGCTGTCAACTACAGCAATGACAACTGCGCAAACTACATCTTTCGGGATTAAAGGCGGATTGGGAATGTCTGATTTTGGCGGCGGTGTGGAAGGCGCAAAAGCCAGAGTAGGTTTCAATGTCGGTATAACTGCCGATTACGAGTTTAAATCCAATATGTCTATTCAATCAGGACTCTCTTTTATAACAAAAGGGGCTAATATGAGCGAAGGCAATTCGTTTGTTGGTTTAAACTACCTGCAACTTCCGGTTTATTTTGCATACAAAACAGCAGTGTCTCCGGCAACCCGCATTGTATTTCAAGCCGGGCCTTATGCTGCTTATGGAATTGGAGGAAAAACAAAATACGAAGAAGCAGGTGAAAGTATAAGTGATGACTCTTTTGGAAGATACGGAGATGTCAAACGTTTTGATGCCGGTCTTGGTTTAGGCATCGGTGTTGATTTCGGGCATTTTATTGTCGGCCTCGGCTGGGATATGGGATTGTTAAATATTTATTCATATCCAGACGAAGGCAAAGTAAATAATCAGTCAGGTTATCTTTCCGTGGAATTCAAATTCTAAATCCGTTATTGAAGATATAGCTGAGATTGCGGACATGGATAGTAAAAGAAAAAACGCTAAAGCATTATTAATAAATGTTTTAGCGTTTTTTGAATTGTACCCAGAGCCGGGATCGAACCGGCATGGAAGTGAATCCACTGGTGTTTGAGACCAGCGCGTCTACCAATTCCGCCATCTGGGCGTTATAGCGGGTGCAAAGGTAATAGTTTTTTTTAATTTTTCAAGATTTTGACAAAAATTCTTTGCCCCAAATCTAAAATAATTGAAGCCAGCCTTCCTGCTGATTTAATTTCAGACGAAAATATTGCTGTATGTCATTTTTGAATAATTGATAACTGATAACTGAAACGGTATGTTTTATTTGCATATCTGTATTCATCCAATGGTAAGCGCCCCCAGGAATTGGTGCCACCCAGTCCCCGCTGGAATAGGTCAAGACTGAGCACTACTTCATTTCTGGGATATATATCATTGATGTGCATGTGTTTTTTTGTCATGCCGGGATCAAAATCCTCGGAAGCATTGTGCAAAGCAGTTACCCCCATGGGCTGCGGCGCTTCCACTCGTAGTCCGAAACCATCACCATCGGTTAAAGTCAGCCACCTGATATCGGTTTTATTCCCGTTTTCCTGCGGGCGGAGGTAGGGTACATACTGGTCTTTTACCTTGCTTTCATAAATTCCCAGCATGGCAGCATCATTTCTGTCCACATAATTTTCAACAGGACCGCGACCATAATACATGTAATTATCGAATGAAACGGGAAGGGTTATGACGGAGCCGAAACGAGGGATCTCCGTTAAATCTTTGTTCTCTGTTGTGTAAACTATGTCTGAAAGGATGGAGCCATCAGCACGAACCTTGTAACTTTGTACATAATCAGCTCCCACATCGGGAAGTCGGTAATTGAAAATTACGGTGACAGAATTGTTGCCTTCCTTTATTTCCACATTTTTCAACAGGCGGTTGTGTCCTGCGGAGCGCCATACACTGAGTTTACGTTGTACCTGAGCGCCAAAATCATTGTCGATGGGCGCCCGCCAGAAGTTGGGTTGCAGCGATTCTTTCAGCATTTGCTTTCCGTTTTTGGCATATTGCTGAAGCCCCGTTTTGTATGATTCGTTGGGATTCAGATCGGTGTTAAAAACAGCTGTGACATCGCCTGCCTGAATTTCAAGGATGTTATTTTTTTTCGTTAATTGTGGTTTCGTGCCTGATATTTCCGGGACTATTGCATTGAAATACTGGTTGTTGCTGAATGCCAGTTGTTCATAAGCCACATTGTGACCCTGAGGGACTAAATCGGTGCCTTTAGTTGTAAAAGCATAAATGTTCAGGAAATACTCTTCTCCTTCCTGTATCGTTATTTGCGGGATATTCAACCTGATTTCTTTGGAAGATAGCGGAGCTATGTCTGTTGTGAATTTACCCTCATGTATCTTTTTCCCATTCTTGATCAAATTCCAGCTAAACTGAAACTGGTTCAGATTGGTGAAACAAAACTCGTTGGTGAGCGAAATGATGCCTTTTGATAAATCTACAGCTTTGATTTGAATATTCTGATATACCTTTTTCACTTCGTAGAGTTGCGGGTTGGGACGACGATCAGGCCAGATTACACCATTCATACAGAAATTTTCGTCGTGATGGTAATGCTTTGATTTGAAATCGCCCCCGTATGCAAAATAAGCATTACCGTTTTCATCTTTTGTCAGGAGGCCCTGATCTACCCAGTCCCAGATGAAACCGCCCTGCAAGGCACGGTGGGCGCGAATCGTTTCCCAGTATTCTTTCAGATTGCCTGAGCTGTTGCCCATAGCATGTGAATACTCACATTGAATAAGCGGACGGTAGATGTCCGGTTTTTGAGCATAAGCCGCAATTCGTTCAATGGTGGCGTACATCGGACAAACGATGTCGGTTTCCGGATTTTCTGCAGCTTGTTCATACTGGACTGGTCTGCTTTGGTCTCGTTCTTTGATCCACTTGTAGGTTTTCTTAAATACATCGCCGTTGCTGGCTTCATTACCCAGCGACCAGATAATAACTGAAGGGTGATTTTTATCTCTTTCAACCAGACTATATGTCCGGTCGAGGTGTGCAAGGTCCCAGGCCAGGTCGAAAGCTATATTTTCTTTTCCGTAACCCATACCATGTGATTCGATGTTGGCTTCATCTATAAGATAGATTCCATATTCATCGCAGAGTTTGTACCAGAGTTCCTGTTGTGGATAATGACTGGTGCGAACGGCGTTGATGTTAAACTGCTTCATCAGCTTCAGGTCATTAATCATCGTTTCTCTGTCGACCACATGTCCGTTGACAGGATGATGCTCGTGCAGGTTGACTCCTTTCAGCAGTACATATTTGCCGTTAACAAGCAATACCCCGTCTTTGATTTCTACGCTTCGGAAGCCGATGCGGTGTGAAATGTATTCCAGGGTTTGATTTTTGTCATCAGTCAGCCGGATCAGCAAAGTGTACAAATGTGGCGTTTCAGCGCTCCATAAGTCCGGATTTTTTACCTTTTGCGTGATTGTTAAAGGGGTCTTACCATCCTGAGTCAGGTGGACTGTTGAACTGCGCTTTGTTATGGTTTTAGCGTTGGCATCAAGTAGTTCGATTTCTACTGTTGTTTTACGGGTTTGTTTGCTGAAATTCTCCACCTGGATTTCCACCGTTAAATCAGCATGTTTGTAATTTTGATCCAATCGCGGTTTGGCAAAAAAATCGGCTATCCGAACCTGACTGGTGCTGTAGAGATAAATCCCCCTGTCGAAGCCCGATAAACGCCAGAAATCCTGATCCTCAAGGTAAGAACCATCGCTCCAGCGATAACCTTCGATGGCAATTTTGTTTTTCCCTTTTTTGATAAATGTCGTGATGTCAAATTCAGCCTGGTTTTTATTGCCCTGATGATAGCCCACCTTTTCACCATTTACCCAAACGTACATGGCTGCCAAACCCGACTGGAAATGCAGGAATACCTTCCGGTTATGCCAGTTTTCAGGAAGTTCAAATTCTTTGATGTAGGAGCCGACAGGATTGTCGTGATGAGGGATGAAAGGTGGATTTTTTGGAAAAGGATAGATAATGTTCGTGTAAATGGGAGTGCCATACCCATTTAACTCCCAGTTGCCAGGAACTGAAATCTCTTTCCAGTTGCTGTGGTTGTAGTCTGTCTTGTAAAAGTTAACGGGACGGTCGGCCGGTTTCGGTACCCAATTGAATTTCCATTGACCATTCAGGGTAAGGTAGTAGGGAGAAAGCTCATAATTGTCCTGTATTGCTGTATTCTTCTCAGGGTAGTACATGAATGTGGCACGGGCAGGTAATCTGTTGATTTGAAATACTGCCGGATTTTCCCAATCGTTCCCCTGTGCTTTTCCATCAATCCGGAAAAATAATGTTGACAAAATGAATGCTGTAATCCAACATGTCTTTGTGTTTACCATACTGTAAATGTTTATTTTATGATTTCACTTATTTTTATTTTCTGAAATATTATTCGGTTTGTAAAACAAAAGTAGTTTTTTTTGTATATTTACAGATGAAATATTTTCATAAACTGATTATTCTGGTTCTTTTCATATTAATTATGCAGTTGTTTTCCCTGCTTCCCAAGTCTGATTATGTGGAATAACCGATATGTGGAAATTGGTTTGTTAAACGTCTTTAAGGAGAATCATATTGTCTGAATAAATCATTCCCGGAAGATGCGCATGTCCCGCTCACAGGGGAAGGTGAAATCAGGAAATAATTCGCATCCAGGCCATCGGAAATAGTTTTTCACAAGATGCAGCTGAATCTTATCTCGATGATTTGGCGAAGGCAGATGGAGTCCGCCTGATTGTAGGAAATATGTATATCGGAGGATGTTCGCTTGAAACTCACTGGAATAATGCGCTGGGCAATTTAGCTGCCTATTCGTACCGTAAAATAACCGAAGGTGATACTGTTGTTGTGGCCAGTCAGACTTTGAAAACAGCCATAGCAGACGAAGATTGGGATATTATTACATTTCAGCAGGTTAGTTAGAACTCCGGACAGTTGAACACCTATTTTTCTTATCTAACGAATCTTCTTCAACATGTTAAGAGTCTTACTACAAATCCCAATGTGAAGCTTGCCATGCATCAAACCAGGGCGTATGCATCCAACTCGACGCATTCCGGTATTCTGCTATGATAAAACCAAATGACACTACTTCGCTGGCACGCATTGAACCACCTGCTGCGATAGATTTAAACTATCCGGTAAACATCGACTTTGGTTCCACGGCAACTCCATCGCCCTGGCTGCTGAATGCATCGAATAATACGACTACGATGGCCTCATTCAGCAATATTTTACCTGCCGATGATGGAACTGTGACAATTAAGATGGGCGCAGGAGCAAATAATAATAATGAGTACAAGTTTTTTTATATTAATTCAATGACCATTGCTCCCTCGGCTCCTTCAGGACTGAAGAAGGTGAATGATGTTACTTTTAAGCTGTATCCAAATCCGGTTACAGACAGGATGGTCATTGAATCGGAACAATCCTTCGACAAGATTGAAATTTTTGATGTGAGTGGAAAAACGGTATTAAAAGAAAATTATCCGGCAGCATTCAGCAAAGAACTTGACGTGTCTAATCTGAAAAAAGGGTATTATATTGTCAAAGTTCAGCATCAGTGTTATCCCCTGATAAAACAATAAGAATCATTTTGTTTGCTGCTTATTCAGGATTTCGATAAAAACTCTTTCCGTTTTCCGGCAAAAATATCGTAACGATTGAACTGACAGTCCAATGCTCCGTTCAGCAATCTGATTTTTTTTGAAGGTTTCAGTCCGATTTGGTCGAGTAAACTTTCCTGCGAACTAATGACCCAGGCCGATGTGCCGGGAAAACGATGCTTCAAAACAGAGCCTAATGTGCTGTACACTTCGGCAATGTCATCTGGGTTCAGACGTTCACCGTAAGGTGGATTTGTTACGATCAGATTATCTCCTTCAGGAGCTTCCAGTTCGCTGACGGATTTTGTCTGTAACAGAATGTACTTGTTCAACCCGGCGCTTTTTACATTTTCTTCGGCAATTTGTAAAGCCCTGCGGGAAATATCCGATCCGTATATTTTATATTTGAATTCACGTTCTCCGCTGTCGTCCTGATAAATCTCGTCGAATAAATCCTGATCGAAATCCTTCCATTTTTCGAAACCGAAAGACGGACGATACAAACCCGGTGGAATGTTCAGTGCTATCAGAGCAGCTTCTATCAGAAATGTCCCTGAACCACAGAAAGGGTCGATGAAGTTACATTGTCCATTCCATCCGGCCATGAGCAGCATGCCGGCTGCCAGCACTTCACTGATGGGAGCTTCAGTCTGATTGGCGCGATAGCCGCGTTTATGCAACGACTCTCCTGAACTGTCGAGTAGAATAGTGCAGTTGTTATGCGAAAGATGCACGTTGAAGCGCAGTTGCGGGTTGTCTAATTTTACCGACGGACGCTTGTCGTATTTTTCCCTGAACCAGTCCACAATACCATCTTTTACCCGGTAGGCCACAAATTTGGAATGCGTAATTTCTTCAGAATAAACTGTAGAGTCGATGGCGAATGTGGTATTGAGATCCATGAATTCTTCCCAGTTGATTTTCTTCACTTCGGCATAAATTTCATCGGGTTTACTTGCATTGAAAGAAGCGATGGGTTTCAGGATGCGCAATGCGGTGCGTAAATGCAGGTTGGCTTTGTACAACAAAGCTTTGTTGCCAGTAAATGCCACGGCACGGCGTTGTATTTCGACATTATCTGCCCCCAGCGCAATTAGTTCGGTTGCCAGAATTTCTTCCAGACCTTTGAGGGTTTTGGCGATATATTGTTGTTCGTTATTCATTTTTTGTCTACTGTCTACAGTCTACAGTCTACAGTCTACTGTCTGTTGACTGTAGTCTGTAGACGGTTATTATTTCTTCTGCACCAATTTTGCTCCGGCTTTAACATCCTGATCTACCCAGATATTACCCCCGATTATAGCGCCATCACCAACAGTAATGTTGCCCAGGATGGTTGAATTGGAATAGATGATAACATTGTCTCCTATTTTCGGATGACGATCTATACCCTTGATGGGGTTGCCCTTTTCATCCAACGGAAAGCTCCTGGCGCCAAGGGTTACTCCCTGATACATTTTTACATTTTTACCGATTTTGGATGTTTCTCCAATCACTACGCCGGTTCCATGATCTATAGTGAAGTATTCGCCAATAGTTGCACCCGGGTGGATATCGATGCCTGTTTCCGAATGTGCCATCTCGCTGATGATGCGGGGAATTAGGGGGACTCCTAAACGCAACAGGGCATTGGCAATCCGGTAACTGCTGATAGCTCGGATACCGGGATAGCAGAAAATAACTTCACCAAAACTTTTGGCAGCCGGGTCGCCGTTGTAGGCAGCAATGATATCTGTATACAGTTTTTCACGGATCTCGGGTAGCTGAGATATAAACTCAATCGTTTTTTCCTCCGCAATACGTTCAATTTCAGCACATATTTGTTCTTCGGATCTGGAGTCAAAGCATAAGCCAGCCTTGATTTGAAGCTGTAGTAACAACTGTAATTTGTCAACGTTGACCCCGATGTGGTATAGCATCGTTTTAGAGTTGACTCCGGCGTCTCCGAAATAGCCCGGAAAAAGAACCGAACGGATCAGCATGACAATTTCTTTCAGCACTTCGACTGAAGGCATGGGGTTGTTGTGTGTCTGTTTGTGACAAACCTCCCGGATATTGCCGGTATCAGCCAGTTTTTTGATGGCTTCGAGTGTTTCTTTTGAGTTCATAATGTTATCAGGTTATCTGCCTGTTTGTGTGTTGCTTATGAAATAATCAATCTTTTTAATTGCCTGCCGGATACGATCTTTGCCGGTTCCGCTGATGCGTAAATATGGTTTTCCCAGTTTCTCAATCTCCGTTTTGTACCAGTCGAAGAAAAAACCACGATCATGGCCGTGTTCCCGTACCGGATCGGGTTCCCAGGGTAAATCAGGTTCGCACAGCAAATATAAATCAAAAAATCCGGTTTGCAGCCGGTCTTCTACAAAAGCAGGAACCTGCTGATAGCAATAGGAAAGCCAGACTTTTGTAATGATCAGATCTGTATCAAAAAATACAAAAGGAGCCGGATTGTTTCCTTCGAAAGCAATTTCCTGCTCAATCTGTTTGTGTGCAATGTGACAAATGTCATCAAAATTATAAGGTTCCGATAGTTGTTCAACATAGGTCCGGGCGTATTCCGGCACCCAGGGGGAACCGTAATGTGCGGCTAATTCTGATGCCAAAACAGACTTTCCCGTTGATTCCGGTCCGACTACCGCTATTTTATACATTTTATAATTAATGTCGTCTGACAAATATACATTATACTCTTTGCTTCGCTCAGAATGACAACGATTTATTTCGAACGCAGTGAGAAATCTATGTGAAAAGGTTTGTCAGACATTAATGTTTATTTATTACTTTTGTCACAAATCGAATACAATGCGCAAATTTACGATAATTATTCTGCTTTTAAGCAATTATTTTGTTTTCAGTCAGGAACTGTCGGCACAAAATGCCGATATCAATTTACTGAAAAGAGTACACCATGCAGCTCCGGGATTGAAGCCAGTATCTGTTTTTCTGTCTGAAACAGCTGTGCCGCTTAATCTGGCAGTGCCTGTTGTAATAGGAGGTTACGGTTTGATTAATCAGGATAAGAATTTAATCAAAGATGCTGTTGGTATTGCCTTGGCTTCGGGCATTAATCTGGGCATGACAGAAGTTCTGAAGCGAAGCATTCAACGGGAACGACCGGGATATACCTATCCGGATGATATTACGATGTATAAACTCAAGACCGATTACGCGATGCCCTCTGGTCATACTTCCGGCTGTTTCGCCACGGCTACTGCCCTGAGTTTGAAATATCCCGAATGGTATGTGGTTGTTCCTGCCTATGTTTGGGCAACATCCGTCGGTCTCTCGCGTATGCACCTCGGTATGCATTATCCTACGGATGTCTTGGCCGGTGCTGCCCTTGGTGCCGGAAGTGCTTTTCTGAGCTACAAACTCAATGAATGGATTTGGAATAATTACGACATCAAAGGTTTTAAGATTATTCGGAAAGAATAGATTATGCGAATCAGGAGTTGAAAATTATTTTGCCCTTTCAGGGCGTGTGCATTAACGTAATTTAACCCGCCAAATAAAAATAATGTTGTAAAACATACATTTACCAATTTAAATTTCAGGTAGATTTCATACATTGCCGCTCCTAAAAACAGACTTAAATATTAATCTTCTTAATTTTAGTATGTATGAAAGTATATCAATCAAATGCTATTAAGAACATCTCAATCCTGGGAAGTTCCGGCACTGGGAAAACCACTCTTGTAGAAGCGATGCTTTACGAGAGTGGTGTTATAAAACGCAGAGGTTCTGTAGACGCACAGAACACAGTTTCCGATTATTTTCCTGTTGAAAAGGACTATGGTTATTCCGTTTTTTCTACGATTGCACAAACGGAATGGCTTGAAAAAAAATTAAACTTCATCGATTGTCCGGGTTCGGATGACTTTATCGGTGGAGTAGTTACCTCCCTCAACGTGACCGATACCGCACTCATCTTGCTCAACGCTCAGTACGGAGTTGAAGTCGGCACCAACAACCACTTCCGCTACACGGATAAATTTCACAAACCGGTTATTTTTGTTGTAAATCAGCTAGATCAGGAGAAAGCTGATTTCGACCGTACCCTGGAACAGTTAAAGGAAAATTACGGGAGTAAAGTAGTTCCGGTTCAGTATCCGGTGAATGTGGGTCCACAGTTCAACGCCCTTGTTGACGTCCTGAAAATGAAATTATACAAATGGAAGCCCGAAGGTGGTGTTCCTGAGATTTTAGATATTCCTGCTGAAGAAATGGATAAAGCGCAGGAATTACACAATGCCCTGGTAGAAGCTGCTGCCGAACACGATGAAGCGTTGATGGAAAAATTCTTCGATCAGGGGTCATTGGATGAAGAAGAAATGCGTGTAGGTATCCGTGCCGGATTATTGCATCGCGACATGTTCCCCGTGTTCTGTGTATGTGCTCAGAAAGACATGGCCATTCGCCGCTTGATGGAGTTCCTCGGGAATGTGGTGCCCAATGTAAATGTAACTGTAAAACCGCAGACCAAAAACGGTGAAGAGGTTACTGCTGATCCGGCCGCACCGACCAGTATATATGTTTTCAAAACCAGTGTGGAACCACACATCGGTGAAGTTTCCTATTTTAAGGTAATGAGTGGTACGCTGAAAGCGGGTGATGATTTGTTGAACATCAATCGTGGTTCGAAAGAGCGGTTGAGTCAGTTGTTTGCTGTTGCCGGACAGATTCGTACGAATGTCGATATGCTGGTTGCCGGTGATATCGGCGCTACGGTGAAGCTGAAAGATACCCGTACAGGTAACACCTTGAATGCCAAAGGTTGCGAATACGATTTCAAAGACATTGATTTTCCGGCTCCCAAGTATCGCCGTGCTATCAGAGCAGTTTCTGAATCAGATGAAGAAAAACTGAGTGAAATTCTGACCCGCATGCGAGAAGAAGATCCGACCTGGATTGTAGAGCAATCGAAAGAGCTCAAACAAACTATTGTGCACGGACAAGGAGAATTTCACCTGCGTACGTTAAAATGGAGAATTGAAAACAATGATAAAATAGCCATTGAATTCAAAGAACCCAAAATTCCGTACAGGGAAACCATTACCAAAATGGCCCGTGCCGATTACCGCCATAAGAAGCAGTCTGGGGGCGCCGGACAGTTTGGCGAGGTGCACATGATCATTGAACCTTATTTTGAAGGGATGCCAACACCCGAAACTTATCGTTTCGGCGGACAGGAATATAAAATTTCTGTGCGTGATACCCAGGAGATAAAACTTGAATGGGGAGGTAAGGTGGTGTTTATCAATTCAATCGTAGGTGGTTCTATTGATGCCCGTTTCTTGCCGGCCATACTGAAAGGGGTAATGGACCGCATGGAGCAGGGGCCGCTGACCGGTTCGTATGCCCGTGATGTTCGTGTGATCGTGTACGATGGAAAGATGCACCCGGTGGATTCAAATGAAATTTCGTTCCGTCTGGCAGGTAGAAATGCTTTTGCTCAGGCTTTTAAAGAAGCGGGTCCGAAATTGCTGGAACCGATATATGATGTGGTGGTACATGCTCCATCCGACCGGTTGGGAGATGTGATGAGCGACATGCAAGGTCGTCGCGGTGTAATCATGGGTATGGAAAGTGAGAAAGGATTTGAAAAGCTTTCCGCCAAAGTACCTTTGAAAGAATTGGGTAATTATTCTACCTCTTTGAGTTCACTGACCGGTGGTCGTGCTTCTTTCAGCATGAAATTTGCCAGCTATGAACTCGTTCCGATGGATATTCAGGATAAGTTGCTGAAAGAATACGAAGCATCGAAGAAAGAGGAAGAATAGATTTATTATTTTGTGGTTCAGAATCAAAAAAAAACAGCAGGTTGTCGGAGATGGCGGCCTGCTGTTGTTTGTTATTAATCTGAATGTAAAACAGTGTTTGTTCTGAATAATGTTATTATATTTGTAACTTGTATGCACCCTTGATAAAGTACTAAAATTGCGTAATGATTCTATAAATTACAGGGCATTAGCCGGATTTGTCATTATATAGTTTTTAAGATAACATCTAATATGTTTGAAATCACATCTATATTAAAAAAATATTTCATTTGCTTAGTGCTTTTGGCTTTATCTGCTAACCTTTTTTCTCAAAATGGGGCTTATCAGTTTACGGTTATTAAAGAGTTGGATCTTTTAGCTAACAATAGTGTATCCTCCTTTTATCAGAGTGAAAATGGAGTAATGTGGATAAATTCGAACGCGGGATTAGTCCGATTCAATGGAAACCGGGCTGAAGTGGTGGCTTATCCGCTAGGAATGAAACCGATTGTAGGGAATCGTGATTTTGTTTACTGCTCAATGAACCATGCGTTATTGAGAATTAATATCAAGACCAATGAAAAAGAAATAATTCTAAAGGATAGAGTTAACGGTGACAGCTCGCACATCTCTATTTTTAATGACTATTTATTTGTTGCTCATGGTAATACTGTTGAAATTTATAAAGATACAGTATTTCAAGAAGAGATATTCTTACCATTAAACGAAAAAGTTTCACACATACATACAAATGAAAAAGGTGTGATTTGGTTAGGAACACAAAAAGGAACCTTATACCGGACTTCTACAGAAGGAAATATTGATGCTGTAGCTGCATTCCCAAGTGAAATAACTGCATTATATATCGATTCAAGAGCTTACCTTTGGGTCGGAACTTTTTCTCACGGGGCTTATTCTCTCGATCGAAATGGGGTAATAAAAAAAAGGTATTCTTCAGGAGAAAGAGATGAACAAAAAATATCCAATAATTTTATCAGATCCTTCTGTGAAGATAGAAACGGACAAATCTGGATGGCTACCCTGGATGGTGTAAATGTTATTAATTTTATTCAAAAAAGGACCGTAAGCTTTTCAGTCGGGTCCACGAATGAAAAATCAACATGGGCATTGTATCCGGATAGACAGGGTAATATCTGGGTGGGTACATATTATTCCGGATTGTATTTTTTCAATTCCTCAACAGCAGTATTTTCTCGTTATACTACTGACGAAAGAGTAACTATGGTTAATCGTTTGTTAGAAGATAAAAGAAGAGATTTATGGATATTTACCGACGGTTTTGGTGTCCTTCGTCAACAAAGGAAAGGTAATGTGCAGTTGATTTTGTCTGATATAAAAAAAACAAAATCGGCATATTATGACCGTGATAAGGATATAATATGGATTGGAACGTATTTGGAGGGTTTGTACTGTTACTCAATAGCTCGGAACAAGCTTACAAAAGTTAAGTTTGCTGTTGAGCAAATGAATAAGGATATAGTCGTAATAAATGATATTGTAAATCACGAACGGACACTCTATCTGGGTACCTCCAATGGCGTATTTGCAATAGACATGGATAATACGGATAAGGCATATCCAGTTTCATCGTACCGGTCTCTTGTGCATTCGTTGTTGATAGATAAAGACAGTAATCTGTGGATAACAGGAGTTGGTGTGTATAAATATAATTTTACAAAAAGAACGACAGAAAGGGTCTTAAATGAAATGCTCCAGAGTTTTCCTGATGACGTTCAGTTCAAAGGGATTTTTCAGGATGATGTTGGTCGTATCTGGATGTCAGTGTTGCGTTATGGACTTCTAATGATTGATAACAATCAGTCAGCACTCTATAACAAACACAATGTTGGTATAGGAGATGAATTTATCAGTACCATAAGTCAAACAAAGGATGGGATCATTTTACTGGGAACAAACAGCGGGTTTTCACTTTTCTTTCCCGAAAAAAGGCGTAGCGTTGCGTACAATCAGTCAAATGGATACCCCCTCCGTTCGACCCGTAACGGATACATTTTGCAACGGGCCAATGGGGAAATACTTGTTGGGGGGACAACAGGAATAGCTATGCTGTCCAATAATCTGATAGATGTAGAACAACCCAAATCAATCTATTTTGACCGGCTAAGGATTAATAATCAGAATATTGATGTCCTCGACCGGATATCTGTAGATAAACTTTCTCTTACTTATACAAAAGGAATTGAACTAAACCATTTGCAAAAGAATATTGCAATTGAGGTTGCTTCTACGGATTATTCACATATTCAACACACATTTTATGAATATTGTCTGGAAGGATATGAAACTGAGTGGACACGTTTTTCTCTCTCGTCACCAGTTATTTACATGAACTTACCTCCGGGGAAATACGTGCTGAAAGTGAGGGCTTATTCTGATCTTGAAATGAGTGATGTCAAGGAAATAAAGTTGCCGATTCGTGCATTACCCCCCTGGTATGATACTTTGCTTGCAAAAACAGGCTATTTTGTTTTATTCTTGTTGTTTGTTTTTGGTGTTTTTTATTTCTTTTATTCGCGTATTCTCTTTCGTGAAAAATTGAAACAGCAAGAAGCCAATGCACAGGCTAAGCTTCGCTTCTTTACAAATGTTTCACATGAAATCAGAACTCCTTTAACGCTTATTACCGGTAATCTGGAAATGGTCGTTAACAATAGTAAGTCGAGGAGCAAAAGCTTACAAAGTGCATTTGAGAATGCAAAAAAAATGCAGGAACTGGTTACTGAACTGCTCGATTTCGAAAAGCAAGTGCTGGGATACAAACTCCTGTCTGTTTCAAACAAAGATTTCTCGGAGTTTATTAATAATATCTATAATTCATTTCAATCATACGCAATCTACCGGGAAATCAACTTTAAACTTGAGGTTGAAGCAGAGAACTTATGTTATTATTATGATTACACACAGCTTCAGAAAGTTTTTTTCAACTTACTCATGAATGCTTTTATGCATACTCCGAAAGGAGGAAGTATTTTCGTTAGAGTAAATCTTGAAGATGTAGATATTGCAGTCAATAAACCTAAGCCGGATTTAATCTGGCCCAAACTGACCTCTTTGTTTTATAAAGTCAGGAAGAAGTCTTGTGTCAGAATGCTAACTGTCAGGGTTACGGATACCGGACAAGGTATCTCAAGTAAGATAATTGACCAGATATTTGATCCTTTTTATCAGGATTCAACTAACTTCTCACATGATAAATACAACAAAGGTAGTGGGATTGGTTTGTCAATTGCGAAAAACATCATTGAACAACATCACGGACTTATCCGGGCAGAAAGCAAACAAGGAGAGGGTACGGTTTTTATGGTAGCTTTGCCAATTGATAAATACTGGTTTAAGAATGATTCAAGGATTAACGAAGAGATTCAGAACGATTCGACTCCATTAAATAGTTCACTCAATGTCGAATTTGATGACAGTATTGATGATGAATTGCCTGCCGGGGAACAGACAGTTGTTGAAAGTGGTGTAAAGGCAGAAAAGAAAAGTATCTTGATTGTAGAGGATGATCCGGAATTGCAAAACCTACTGTTTTCAGTATTCAGTCCGGTCTTTAATGTGCTAAAGTCATCTAACGGACTGGATGCATTTGCTTTGGCGGAAGAACAACAACCGGATATTATTGTCAGTGATGTGATGATGCCGGTGATGGATGGTTTGGAATTGTGCTCTAAAATTAAAGGGACATTGGAGACTTCACATATTCCCGTAGTGCTTTTAACGGCACGTTCAACCGAAGATCAGAATATCGAGGGAATTTGTGCCGGAGCAGATGATTATATCATAAAACCTTTCAGTATTGAAATATTAATTGCCAAGTGCAATGCTTTACTTCGTAACCGGGATGCTTTGATTCACAAATATCGTCATTCAATTTCAACATCTGCCGATACAATAGCAAGCAGTACTCAGGATACGCTTTTTTTACAGAAGCTAGTTTCTGTTATTGAGGAAAACATAAATGATGAAAAATTAGGGGTTCCTTTCTTATGTGCAGAGATGGCTATGTCTAAAACATTACTAAGTAATAAAATAAAGAAAATAACCAAACAATCTCCGGCAGAGTTTATTCAAACCTTAAAAATGAAACGTGCGGCCTGGATGATTCTGAATGAACCTCAAAAAAGCGTTTCAGATATTGCCTATGAATTAGGTTTTAGTTCGCTTAGTTATTTTGGTATTCGTTTTAAGAAACATTTTGGGAAAAGTCCGACAGATTTAAAGAATGATTGTAGCAATATTAATATAACATAATACAATACTATTTCTTTTTCCTCAATTGTTTTTTTGAGAAATGGGTAAATATCAGCAGGCATTTATTATCCACTCTCCCGATACTCTTTTTAATGCTGCTTTGCCATGAAAAGTATATTCTTTTGTTCTGACACAAGATAAATGTCTAAAAACACCCACATTTATGGTCAAAATTGTTTCAGAACTTTTACCCCTAATATCTAATTTTGTTCGATGTTCGTCTGTTGTTAATGTCTAATTGGTTTGTTAAGAATGTTCTTCAAACACAATTATTCAATTCAGGATAACGATACCCGAAATAAATCAACATTTCAGATATTATATTCTATTTTAAATATTCAAGATTAAGTTATGAAACGAACATGAACTAATTTAATCAATTATTTCGCTCATGCGAATGTTTTGAGCAGTGAGTGCAGAACCGAACTTGTTCGGTTTATGCCGAGTCGCGAGAAACAGCTAAATTTATTGAATAATTAAATTAGTTCATCGAGAGTTCCATACGACAACTAAAAAATAAAATTTAAACGTATGAAAGTTAAATCTTTATTCGTGATTTCTGCATTATTTTACTGTGTTTGTATTTCAGGAGCAGACCTTTTGTTATTAAAGGAAGGTGTTCATTTTTCAACAGAGATGACGGAAGTCGGTCGATTTGCGCGTTTTACAGTCAAAGAACCTGTTAATGTCGAGTTAAAAGCGCCTTCCGGGGTTAAGAGCGTTCAGATTAAACCGGTTAAGTATGGTGTGAAATACAGCATAGAAAATAATATTGTTAAACTGAAGGGAGTTCTTCCGGGAAGTAAGATTGCGGTAACATTCAACGATAATTATGATAGTCCGATATACCTTTTTGCCGACATACCGCAACGTGCGGAGTGGAACAATCTACCTGCAGAAACTATTCGGTTTGGCAAAGGAGTACACCACATAGGACGTTATGATATCAAAGGAGATAATGTTACGATTTTTCTCGAAGAAGGCGCTGTGATTAAGGGGTATTTTATTGGGTATAGAAATACGAATGTAAAAATATTAGGTTATGGGATTATTGATGGCCGTGAAACCAGGCGTGCAGTCCGTTTTGAAAAAAGCAGACATATTGAAATCAATGGTCCCGTATTATTAAGTCAGAATGGATGGACGTGTTCTTTATTTGAATGTAATGACGTTAAAATAATCAATACTAAGATTCTTGCTTCTCAGGTGTTTTCTGATGGGATTGATATACTGGCAACAAATGATGTGGTAATTAAAGATTTATTTGTTCGTAACGAGGATGATGGTATTTCTATCAAAACAAAAAAATGGTCATTCGGAGGTAATGTGGAAAATGTTTACATAGCAAATTCTGTATTTTGGAGTGGAGTCAGAGGTAATGCCTTAGAAATAGGATGGGAACTGGATGGTGATTTTGTTCGTAATATTCGCTTTGAGGACATAGATATCATTCGTAAACAGACCTTTTCTCATCCTTTTAAAAGAGCTGCAATATCCATTCATCATATCGGAAATTGTAAAGTGTCGGATGTGCTTTATCAGGATATACGCATTGAGTCGGTTGATGAAAATCTTATTTGGATAGAACAGATTAAACCGGAAGAAAGTAGTGCATGGGGAAGTGGTGGAGGAGTTATTGAGAATATTCGCTTTGAGAATGTAAGCTATACAAACGGCAAAGATGTTCCTGTCGTAATACTGGCTAAAAAAGAAGGTGGAATCAAAAATGTAAGCTTTAAGAATTTTCTTGTAAAAGGCAGGCATGTTGTTAATTCAAAAGATTCCGTGTTTCAATTAACAAATACAGAAGTTACGCTGGAATAAACCAGCGTGTTTTAGTGATGTGAATAATTTCAGCTAAATGAATAAAAATGGTGATGTATGTAGTTAACTGCATAATAGGTGCAACATTGAACAATATTAGTTATATTTATGAACAAAATTTTCAAATTACAGCGTTGTTTCCACGTATATTTGCCTGTCTCAAATACAAAATCTAATTAATCAATTTTTAATATTATGAAATCTATAAAACTATGCGTTAGCATCTTGTTCTGTGCATTTTTGTGTACAACAGGTGTGCTGGCACAAACAAGTTCATTGAGAACAATTAAGATTAATGGTGTAGTTCTTAACCATTCTGGTGAAGCTCTTATAGGAGCTAACTTAATTATTAAGGGAGCGCAGAAAGGGATAATTACGGATTTTGACGGAAAGTTTACGTTGGATGCTCCGGTTGGGTCAACACTCTTAGTTTCTTACATTGGGTATGAATCACGTGAGATACTGATCAGTGATAAAAAAGATTATCGTATCATTTTAGAAGAAGATACAAAAACGCTGGATGAAGTGGTTGTTATAGGCTATGGTGAATCACAGCGGAAAGATCTGACGGGATCCATTTCTGCAATTAAATCAGAGAACTTAACGAAAATCGGAGCTACTGATATTTCTGCAGCCTTACAAGGTCGCGTGGCCGGGGTGCAGGTAAGGACTTCCTCCGGAGAGGCCGGTGCCGGAATGGATATCGTTATCCGCGGTGCCAATTCTTTGAATGCGGGTATTTATCCCTTATATGTAATTGACGGCATGCAAATCGATATCAATGAATCGGAAGTTGCAACTTCTTCTGTTGGGGGACAGGCTACCTATAATCCGTTATCAAGCCTTAATCCCAATGATATCGCTTCGATTGATATTTTGAAAGATGCTTCGGCAACTTCAATTTACGGTTCTCGCGGAGCTAACGGTGTAATTATTATTACTACTAAAAGTGGAGCTTCCTCGAATAGAACTGATATTTCAGTTAATGCTTCGGTAGGATTTAATGAGATTGCCAAAGGCCATAATATGCTAGATGCGCAGGGCTACGTTGATTATAAATTTTCGCGTGGAGGAGGCGATCAGGATGTTTGGGGTAAAGATTATGGTGAGGGGCTTGTGCCGAAAAATGTTATTCTTGAGGGGCTTAATAATTATAACTGGCAAGAAGAGATGACAAGACTTGGAGTCACTCAGAATTATGATATCTCAATGAACGGTCAATCAAATAAAACCAGATTTTCTTCCAGTTTAGGCTATCTGAACCAAAAAGGAGTAATTCTCAGTAATAACTTTGATAGGTATTCCGGCCGGCTAAAATTAGATCATGAAATTTCAAAAAAACTTTCTACAGGGGGATCACTTACACTGGGTCGTACGAATTCGAACGGAGCAATAAGTAGTGGATCGCAATCCGGAACATCCGCTTTTACAGGTGTCGTCCAACTCATGTATCTCGAGCGTCCTGTTAATCTTTATACCAATTCAGAAATGGATGATGAACTGGCTTACGGATATACACCGCTTACAAGTATGGTAAGCGACGAAACTTATAAAAACACTAAGTTCGACCGTCTTCTTGGGAATGCCTATATTGTATATAAACCCATTCAGGACTTAAATATCCGATTGAGTGGTTCTACCTCCAATACTTACTCAAAGATGATGGAGTTCTATACCACACAAAGCCGGTGGGGACGTGCTACAGAGGGTCGGGCTGCCGTCAATGCAATCAATACCGATGGTTATACCGTTTCCCTTACTGCCAACTATTATAAAACACTGGCCAAAAAGCATAAGATTAATGCCATGATAGGGGGGGAGGTAAACTCGTATCATTATGAGTCGACTTACATGCGTGCCGATAAATTCGAGGATCAGTCAACAGGTGTGTTCGATATAAGTAAAGGGCAAATTGTTCAAACTCCTTCTACTAACGTCACACAGACCAATCGGATGTCGGCTTTCGGGCGTTTAACTTATGATTATGAAGGGCGCTACTATGCTAATTTTAATATGAGAGCTGATGCGTCATCCAATTTTGGTCCGTTGTCACGTGTTGGTTACTTTCCTTCTGTTTCTATTGCATGGAGAGCCAGTGACGAATCTTTTATGCGCTGGGCTGAAGACCTCACAAATCTGAAATTCCGTGCCAGTATCGGAACTACCGGGAACGACCGTATTCCCTCTTACCGGTATATGGCAACAATGGGAACAAATCAATACGCCGGTGGCGATGACAAAATATTTGGGATGGCTCCTAACGGTTCAGAAAACCCTGCCCTGAAATGGGAATCCACGCGTCAGTATAACCTGGGTGTGGATCTTGATCTGTTCAAAAGCAGAGTAAGTCTTGTGGCGGATTATTATAACAAAGACACGCACGATATGCTTTATAATGCCAATGTGGCAGCACATACCGGATTCGCTAAGCAATGGCAAAATATCGGTCGTTTGTCTAATAAGGGAATTGAGTTAACGCTTGTTACACGTAACATCGTAAAAAAGAAGTTTTCATGGATTACAACCATTAACTTTGATCACAACCAAAACAAAGTTCTCGAATTAGGTGGTGAAACATTTTTTCCTGTTACTGCAAGATACGGACCTTTCTATGACATGCCTATCGGTCGCGTACAGGTAGGTGAATCTATTGGAGTTATTTATGGTTACGTGTATGATGGCAATTATCAGGTTGATGATTTTAACTGGATTGATCGTACAACAAGAGAACCGGTTGATGCCTCGGTTATTACCGATGAAAATATGAGTAATTACAGATATACACTCAAAGATGAGGTGACGAAAATTAACGGGATGACTGTTGCCCCGGGTGACAGAAAATATAAAAATATTGATGGTGAAGAAAATGTGATTGATGTAAACGACCGGACTATTATTGGTAATTCAAGTCCCAAATTTAACTTTGGACTTAATAATGAATTTAAAATTGGCAATATTGACATCGCATTTTTTCTCGAATGTTCATACGGTTTCGATTTGTTGAATTCATTCAAAGTAATGAGTGAACCCGGGTTGAATAACCTAACAAATAACATTACGCGTGATTCGTGGGAGAATCGCTGGTCTGTGTCGAACCCTTCAAATAAATACGCTCGTGTTTTGAATCAAACAAATAACTGGGCTTCTTCGTATTTTGTAGAAGACGGGTCGTTTGTCCGATTGAAAAATGTGAATCTTGGATACAATTTTAGTAAAAGTATTTTGAATAAAATTAATATTTCATCCCTGCGTATTTTTGTTAATCTTGACAATGTGTTGCTTCTTACAAATTATTCCGGACTTGATCCTGATGTTCGTTCTCCTGAAGTGTTTCTTCGTGGATTAGACCAAACATCGTATCCTCGTACACGTAATTATTCATTTGGTATTAATGTCAATTTCTAAGAGATTTTAATTAACTGTTAAATACATAAAGCTATGTCAAAAATAACAAAATATATGGCAATTATTGCCCTGATATTATTCGGTAATGCATGTGATTTTCTGGATCAAGTACCTTACTCGATATCTTCACCTGAAAACAGTTATAAGGATGAAAATGATTTCAAAATAGCACTTGCGGGATGCTATGAGGTAATCAATGCAATGTTTATTTCAGATGGTTCAAATATATCGGGAGGAACCTATTCCCAGGGCTTGCAATATTTCTTGGAGGGATGTTCGGATAATGTTATCGGAACAACAGCAAGTGCTACGCTTATGAGTATGCTTCGTGCAGATTACAATACTGAATCACAAGATGTTAATTCGTTCTGGAAAGCATTTTTCACCGGGATATCACGTTGCAACTATTTGATCGACAGGGCTCCCAAGGGAGAACTGACTCCGGAGCAACAAATCCAGTTTACAGCTGAAGCGCGTTTCCTCAGGGCATTCTATTACAATCATCTGGCTTCTTTGTTTGGCGGACTTCCGTATTGTGTTGAGCCTGCAGTTGATCCTCGCCTTCCACGTGAAAATCTGGAGAAAATTTATTCATTGATCATTTCTGACCTCAAATACGCGTATGAAAATCATTCGGAAGAGAAGATTCTGAAATGCAGTATTGATAAATGGGGTGCAGGTGCTTATTTGGGAATGGTATATAACTACTTAGCCAGTTGTAAACGCTATAATGTAGGTGTTACATTATTGGACAGATGTCCTTTGAACAGCTTCGCCTGGGTTGATGCGGATGCTACAAGCTTAGCTGCAAAGACCGTGCTGGAGGATGTTGTTAATAACTGTCCTTACATTCTGGTAGACGCTTCTGAATATAAGAAATTGTTTTATGAGATGAGTAAAAATACTCAGTATAAAGAATGCTTGTTGATGTCGGAATGGTCTTCAAAGAACACATCTGATGCACGAACAGTATATACGGTATTGGCTCCTGCAGGATCGGTTACTGTCAGAGGTACCTGGCAACGCATGTTTCCTACCATGAGGTTGTATAAATCATATACTGAAGGTGATATTCGCCGTGACATGTTTATAACCGGAATGTATACAACCAGTCCGGCTCCGCAACAGGAAACCGTTGATGGATATGTTTACTATATTCCACGCCCCAGTTCCGGAACATCGAATAATTCTTCCTATCAGCTCTTCTCAACGGGTAAATTCCGTATCAGCGACCAGGGAAGTGGTTCTATGTTGCTCCAGAGTCAGTGTGCTATGAACGATCCTCTTATCCGTTTTGCGGATGTAATTTTACACTATGCAGAAGCTCTTTATTTCACGGGAAATGAGCCGTTGGCACGTCAACAATTTATCCCTATCCGTGATAGAATTAAAGGTACATTGTCGATTGAAGATATTACTGCGGCATACAAGCGGGATGATTTTGTTGAGGAGTTGCTTGAAGAACGCGGACGTGAACTTTGTTTTGAAGCCAAAAGACGAATCGATTTAATGCGCTTCGGAAAAATGACTTCTACTATAGAAACACTTCCGGAGGAGGGTACTTTAAATTTACGTACAGGTATCCAATTGCTCAAAAATAACTGGTCGGAGTATAAGATATGGTATCCGGTTCCACAAATTCAGATAGAAGTAAACTCAAATTTTGTTCAGAATGCAGGATATGCGGATTAAATTGTCAGCCGTACTGCTTGTTTCCTTTTTAGGAGTATTTAGTACATCAAACTATATTTCTGCTTCTGATATTAAAATCACGGGAGCTGAAAGCTTTAAGGTTCAACAACCAATCCTTAATGAGCTTGTCGTTTCAGTAGCTGATTTTGGAGCTAATCCTGATATGCCGGCTAATGAGAATGGCCTGGCTTTTGAAAAGGCGATTTCAAAAGTTCGCCTTACAGGAGCTTCTAAATTAATCATTCCAACCGGCAGATACAGAATCAGAATGGAACAACCGGCAGATATTCTGCTGAAAGATCTCCGGAATGTCGTGATTGATGGTTTGGGCTCGGAATTGATTTTCAGTCGTCATCAGCAGGTTAAACACGAAGCCTATATAGCTCTTAAAGAATGTAATACAATAACCATTAAAAATCTTATTGTTGATTGGGACTGGGATGATTTTCCAATTTTTGCTATTGCACGGATAATAGGTGTAGACAAGAACTCTCGTACAATTGAATTTCAAACTACAACTCCTGAAATTCCTGATGAGAAACCTCTTCTGGTAGGAGTGAACAGGGAATGGGATCCTGAAATAAATAACCGTAATCCGGGTAAAGGTTTTGTTTTTCCTCAGCCGGCAGAACGTGAAAGATTGGAAAAGACTGCTGCCGACAGGATTGTTTTGACTGTAATTGATACTAACTGTATAAAAAAGGCGAAGAAAGGACAATTCGTACAACTTAGCTTTAAACCAGCTTACGGAACTCCTTCTGCTTTCAGGATAAACCAGAGCAAACACATTACATTCGATAATGTTACAATATACTCGTCTCCGTATGAAGCAATGAATACAGGAGGTGTGGAGTATTTACAGATTATTAATTGCCGTATTGAGCCCCGTCCGGGAACAGGTCATCGTATCTCAACGTATGGAGGCCTGGAGATTCATTCTATCAAAGGTTTTTTCCGGTTAGAAAATTGTGTGCTCGATGGAATCGGTGACGATAATCTGCATTTGTCGAACCATTTTCTGGGCGGAGGTCTCACCAAAATAGATGACCATACCGTATATGCAAATTACCTGCAACGCTGGATGAGTGTTGACCTGTTATGGAAAGGTGCTTCTTTTGAAATGCGAAGAAAAAATTTCTCGCCGACAGGCTGGAGTTCCCAAATCGAAAGCTTCGAGTATGAGTATAATGTACATAAAAGTCTCAATGCACACCGGGTGAAGTTACGATTTAAAGATCCGTTACCTGCTGATTTTGAGGAGGATAATATGTTGTGGAATAGCGATATGAACAAAGGTAACTTTATAATCCGTAACAATGAGTTCCGTAATGGTTTATGTCATGCCCTTTACATCGGACTGGCAAATGGTACAATAGAAAATAATCAGTTTAATAATTTTGCTTATCCTTCATTGATACTGAATACGGTTCATCGTTGGGGACGTTGGTATCTGGGAACTCCTATTAACAATGTTATTATCCGGAATAATGTGCTGACCAACAACAATACTGCCCGGCGGGATCCTGCTTCTTTGTTTGTTGGTGGCGGTTACGATGCTCAGCCTTCTGATTATACTCCGGTTGATTATCCCATTGTAACAAACGTCCTGATAGAGAATAATACCATAGAAAACTCTACCTGGTCGGCTTTTGGAACTTTCTCTTCTGAAAATATCGTGGTACGTAAAAACCGTTTTATTAACAGTAATACATATCCACGCAACAACCGATATAATGGCTTCGGTTCAGTCTATGTCACTCATGCCCGGAATATTCTGTTTGAGAAAAATGTGATCGTGGATGGGGAAAAAAGTCTGGATAAAGGATGTTTTATCGATTCATTGACAACCACGAATGTCAGATGCAGAAAAAACAAAGGCTTTTAAGAACAGTAAATCGTTAAGATGATCTTTAAATGAAATTAAATACTTTATACCATGATGAGAATACTATATAAAGCAATTTTTATTACTTTGACCGGTTTATGTGCAATTTCAGTAAATGCACAGCAAATTACAGGTGCGCAAGAGTTTACCGTAATGGAACCTGCTGAAAGCGAGTTGTATGTTTCTGTTGCAGATTTTGGAGCTCATCCGGCTAAAAGTGGTAAAGAAAATCAAAAAGCCTTTATGGGGGCCATAGAACGTGCACGTATCCTTCGTATCCCTAAGGTCATTATTCCTAAAGGAACTTACTATATTGATAACGATGA
>JACDJB010000855.1_pt1 | contig 27340 bp, 21 predicted proteins | sample 7454121 | NCBI WGS metagenome assembly JACDJB01 (sample SAMN14253290, study PRJNA609438) | sludge metagenome | isolation source: sludge after 25d culture with pyrite | collected 2018-12-20
GAGCAACTGAGCGGCGAGGTCTGTCACGTTTTCGGCAGGAAGTTGGCACGCATGGTCGTGGCAGACGAAGGCGAGCCCGTCCGCGCGTTGGTGCCACAGTGGGCTGTCGAACGGCTCGCCCCAGGCCATCACCGCATCGGGTAGCCAGTGCCGCCGCACTTCGGCGAGCAGGTCGCGACGGTCGCCGGTGATCACGATCTCGGTCGCCCCGGCCTGCCGGCTCGCGACGGCCATCAGGGCCTGTGAGAAGGCTGCCGGTGACTGCGGCACCGCGCGCGCCAACAGGCGGATGATCTGGTCGGCGTGGTTGGTGTAGCGCGCTTCGCCGGTGAGGGCGCCCAAGCGGGCAAGCGCAAGTGCGGCGGAGGAGTTGGCCGATGGGGTGGCGTTGTCGAGCAGTTCCTTCTGCCGGGCGACCAGTTGCTCGCCGTCGTCGGGGGTGGTGAACAGGCCACCGCGATCGACATCCCAGAAGTGGTCGAGCAGCACATCGGCAACCTCGCGGGCGTGCTCGACCCAGCGCGCCTGCCCTGTCAGCTCGGCGAGCCGCGTGAACGCGTCGACGACGGTGGCGTGATCGCCGGCAAGTGCGTGGTGGCGGGCCGGCGGGCTGCCACCCTCGTGCCACGCGCGGTGCCAGCGCCCGCTGGGTTGGCGCAGCTCGCGCAGCAGGAACTCGCCGTTGGCGATGGCCGCGTCGCGCCAATCGGGGCGATCGAATGCGGCGGCGGCCTCACACAGCGACGCCAACATCAGACCGTTCCACTCGGTGAGCACCTTGTCGTCGAGGCCGGGTCGCAAGCGTTGCTCGCGGGCCTCGAACAGCCGCTGCCTGGCCCGCTCGATGGCGGCTGGCCGCACGATGTCGCCGCGGTGGTGCACGCGGGCCGGGATGGTGCGTCCTTCGAAGTTGCCGTCGGCGGTGAACTCGTACCAGCTCAGCGCTTCATCGGCGTCAGCGCCCAGCACGGCGCGCACCTCCTGCACCGTCCAGGTGTGGAACAGCCCTTCGTGCCCGTGGCCGTGCTCGTCGGGCGAGTCGGCGTCCTCCGCGGAGAAGAACCCGCCGGCAGGGTGGCACAGGTCGCGCAGCACGTAGCCGACGGTTTCCTCCACCACCTGGCGGTAGCGGGCCTCGCCGGTGAGCAGCGCGGCGTGCACGTACACGCGTACCAGCAGCGCCTGGTCGTACAGCATCTTCTCGAAGTGCGGCACCAGCCACTGCGCATCCACGGAGTAGCGGGCGAACCCACCACCGAGGTGGTCGTAGATGCCGCCGCTGGCCATCGCGTCGAGCGAGGTGGTGAGCATCGCCCGCAGTTCGTCGGTGGGCGACACGCGCAGCGCTCGGGCCACGAGGTCGAGGCTCATCGTGGAGGGGAACTTGGGGGCACCGCCGAATCCGCCCCACTGCGCGTCGAACTGCTGGGTCAGTTGTTGCAGGCCGAGGAGCACCAGCTCCGGCCCCGGGTAGTCGGCCACCGGCAGCACGTTGGCCGAGCGTTGCAGCGCCTCGCCGAGGGCCTTCACGTTCTGCTGGATGTCGTCGGGTCGGTTGCGCCACACGTCGTCGATGGAGGCCATCAGTTGCATGAACTGGGGCTTGGGGAAGTAGGTGCCGCCATAGAACGGCTCGCCCGCGGGTGTGAGGAACACGGTCATCGGCCACCCGCCGCGCCCGGTCATCGCCTGCACCGCATCCATGTAGATCGCGTCGACATCGGGCCGTTCCTCGCGATCGACCTTGACGTTCACGAACAGCCGGTTCATCACCTCGGCGACCTCGGCGTCCTCGAAGCACTCATGCGCCATCACGTGGCACCAGTGGCAGGCGCTGTAGCCCACCGACAGCAGGATGGGCACATTGCGCGCTTGGGCGGCGGCGAGGGCCGGCGCGCCCCAGGGGTACCAATCCACTGGATTGTCGCGATGCTGGCGCAGGTACGGCGAGGCTTCGTCGGCGAGGCGGTTCACGGGGTCAGGCGCCGACGGCGTGGTAGCCACCATCGACGTGCACGACTTCGCCGGTGGTGGCCGGGAACCAGTCGCTGAGCAGGGCCACGCAGGCCTTGGCGACCGCCGACGAATCGGTGACATCCCACCCCAGCGGCGCCCGCTCGTCCCAGATGTCCTCGAACTTCTTGAACCCGGGAATGCTCTTGGCCGCCATGGTCTTCACCGGCCCGGCTGCCACCAGGTTGCTGCGGATGCCGCGCGAGCCGAGGTCGCGAGCGAGGTAGCGACTGACGCTCTCGAGCGCGGACTTGGCGACGCCCATCCAGTTGTAGGCAGGCCAGGCGACGGTGTTGTCGAAGTCGAGGCCCACGAACGCGCCACCGCTGGTCATCAGCGGCGCGAAGGCCTCCGCCAGCGCCTTCAACGAGTATGCGCTGATGTGGAGTGCCACCGACACGTCGGCCCACTGCGGCGCGAGGAAGTCTTCGCCGAGGCAGGCTTCGGGTGCGAACCCGATGCTGTGCAGCACGCCATCGACCCGGCCCCACTTGGCGGCCAGAGCATCGCGGACGGCCACCAGGTGGTCGGGCTGGGTGACATCGAGCTCGAACACATCGACCGGCTGTGGCAGCTTGCGAGCCGTGCGCTGAGTGAGGCTGAGCGCCCGCCCGGCACCGGTGAGCACGATGTTCGCGCCTTCCTGCTGTGCCAGCAGCGCCACACCGTATGCCAACGAGGCGTCGGTGAGGACGCCGGTGATGACGATGTTCTTGCCAGTGAGGAGACCCATGCCGGCGATCGTACCGCTCGGGCGACTGCCGTTTGCTCCACCGGAATCGACGGCCACCCGCGCTCGGCGGCAACGCCTTCACTGAACGACGACCCGTGTGCAAGGCTGACCGGATGCGCATTGGCATCTTGGGAGGTACCGGCCCGGCCGGCAGCGCGCTGGCCGCGCGGCTGGCGTCGGTCGGTTACGACGCAGTCATCGGTTCGCGCTCGAAGTATCGAGCGATGGAAGCGCGTGACAGCCTGGTCGAGAAGTGGCCCGATCTCTCGCCACGTCTCACGTACGGCGACAACGCAGCGGCCGCCGACTGCGACATCGTCGTCATCGCCACGCCCTGGGATTCGGCGGCCACCACGGCACAGGAGAACGAAGCAGCGCTCGCCGGCAAGATCGTCGTCAGCATGGCCAACGCTCTTGTGCGCGTGGGCCACGAGTTCCAGCCGTTGGTGCCGCCACGAGGCAGCGTCGCGGCGCACGTGCAGGCAGCCGTGCCGCGCTGCCGGGTGGTGGCGGCGTTCCATCACCTTCCCGCCACCGAACTGGGCCACATCGGTCAGCCGATCGACAGCGACGTGCTCATCTGCGGCGACGACGCGGCAGCGGTGCTCACGATGAGCGAGATCGTTGCGGCCATCCCCGGCTGCCGCCCGCTCGATGCCGGCGAGCTCTCCAACGCCACGGCAATCGAGGCCTTCACCGCCGTGCTGCTGCAGCTGAACGTGCGCTACAAGACCCGCGTCGCACCGAAGCTCACCGGAATCAAGGGCGACCCGCGTGCGGCCAAGGCAGCTGCCAAGGCGGCCGCATTGGCAGCGAAGGAAGTAGCGTCGCCGGAGTGACGATGCGTCTGTACGACACCGCCCGCCAAGCCGTAGTGCCGTTCGAGCCCAACGAGCTGGTGCTGATGTACACCTGCGGCATCACCCCGTACGACGCCACTCACCTGGGGCATGCCGCCACCTTCATCAGCTACGACGTGCTGCAGCGGCGGCTGATCGACAAGGGCCACACCGTCAAGTGCGTGCGCAACGTCACCGACGTCGACGATCCGTTGTTCGCCAAAGCTCGCCAGCTGGGCGTGCACTACCTCGACCTCGCGGCGGGTGAGGAGGCGCGGTTCGAGCGCGACATGGCCGCGCTCAACGCGCTGCCGGTGCACAGCTCGCCACGTGCCTCCAGCGCCATCCCCGACATCCGTGGCTTCATCGGCATGGTGCTCGAGCGGGGTTTCGCCTACGAGGCCGGCGGCAGCGTGTACTTCGATGTCTCCAAGTTCCCTTCCTTCGGCACGGTCAGCCACTACACCGAGCAGCAGATGCTGGAATACGCCCGCGAGCGTGGCGGGCAGGTCGACGACCCGCGCAAGCGCCATCCCCTCGACTTCGTGCTCTGGCACCCTTCGCTCGCCGACGAACCCAGCTGGGACACCATGTGGGGGCCCGGCCGGCCCGGGTGGCACATCGAGTGCAGCGCGCTGGCGCTGCGCGAACTGGGCACCACCATCGACCTGCATGGAGGCGGCAGCGACCTCATCTTCCCGCATCACGAGTGCGAGCGCGCGCAGAGCGAAGCAGCAACGGGCGAGCCCTTCGTGAAGCACTGGATGCACACCGGGATGATCTTCATGGACGGCCACAAGATGTCGAAGAGCCTCGGCAACCTCGTGTTCGTCGACAAGCTGCGCACCGAGTGGGATCCGCGAGCCATCCGCTTGGGCATCATCGAGCATCACTACCGCCACGATTGGCAGTGGGACGACACGCTGATGCCACGGAACGCCGCCCGCTTGCACGCCTGGGCGGCCACCTCGGGTGAGAGCGGCGTGGTCGATGAAGTGCGAGCCGCTCTCGACGACGACCTCGATACTCCGGGTGCGCTGGCCGCCATCGACGCCGCTGCCGCAGCAGGCCACGGCGTGCACGAGGCCGCGGCACTGTTGGGCGTCACGCTGTAGCTCTCGCGACTATGCTCCGCGGCATGTCGACGGAGTGCACGAGCGAATGAACGCCCAAGGCGCCGGAAAGCTGCAGACCCGGTTCCGTCGCGTGGTGCGTCCAGTGGCCAAGCAGCTGTGGCGATTCCACCTCGAAGGGTTCGAACGGCTCCCCACCGAGGGCCCTGCCATCCTGTGCCCCAACCACATCAGCTTCCTCGATTCCGCGTTCCTGATGCTGCACGTGCCGCGCAACATCAGCTTCGTCGGCAAGGCCGAGTACATGGATTCGTGGAAGACGAAGTTCATCTTCCCGGCCATGGGCATGATCCCCATCGATCGCGGAGGTGGCGACAAGAGCCAGGCAGCGCTCGACACGGCCGAACGCGTCCTTCGTCGCGGCGAGCTGTTCGGCATCTTCCCCGAAGGCACCCGCAGCCGCGACGGGTACCTGTACAAGGGCCGAACCGGGGCAGCGCGGTTGGCACTGAAGGTGGGCTGTCCCATCTTCCCGGTCGGTGTGGTCGGCACGCGCGAGATCCAGCCTCCCGACGCCAAGCTGCCCAAGGTGCGCATGGACTGCACCATCAAGATCGGCCGGCCGATCAACGTCACGCGCTACCGCAGCCGCGGCGACGACCACATGGCGCTGCGGCAGATCACCGACGAGCTGATGTACGAGATCCGCGAGCTCACCGGCCAGGAGTATCGCAACGTCTATGCGGGCAAGACCGCCGAGACGGAACCGACGGTGGCAGCGAAGGTGGCAACGGTCGACGACGCCGACGCGCCGGCGCTGGCCGTCAGCTTCGCCGGCGGCGAGTGAACCTCGCCCCTCGCCGAAATGCCCGGGAGGGCCGCTCGGCCCGACCGTAGACTGGCCGGTCTATGGCCGAGATCTCGATTTCCCTCCCAGATGGTTCGCAACGCTCCTTGCCCGCAGGCGCGACCGCAACCACCCTGGCCGAGTCGATCGGCTCCCGGCTGGCCAAGGCCGCTGTTGCCGCCGTCGTCAATGGTGAGGAGTGGGATCTGAGCAGGGAACTGCCCGAAGGTGCCACGGTTGCCATCATCACGGCCGACTCCGACGAGGGTCGTCACGTGCTGCGGCACAGCACGGCGCACGTGCTGGCCCAAGCGGTGACGCAGCTGTTCCCCGGTGCCAAGTACTCCATCGGCCCAGCCATCAACGACGGCTTCTACTACGACTTCGAACTGCCCGGTGGGCGCACGTTCAACGAGGACGACCTCGGGCTCATCGATGGTCGCATGCGCGAGATCATGAAGGCCGACCAGCCCTTCGTGCGTGCCGAGCTGCCCGCCGCCGAGGCGCTGCAGGTGTTCGCCGATCAGCCGTACAAGTGCGAGATCATCGAGCGCGTCAGCAGCGGCGCAGCCGACAACGACGACTCCAGCGAGGTCGGCAGCGGCGAGACCATCAGCGTCTATCGCAACACGCCCGAGTTCCTCGACCTCTGTCGTGGCCCGCACGTGCCGGGCACGGCCACGCTGGGTCACTTCAAGTTGATGAAGGTCGCCGGTGCCTACTGGCGGGGCAACGAGAAGGGCCCGATGCTGCAACGCATCTACGGCACGGCATGGGAGAGCAAGTCGGCGTTGGCCGAGCACCTGCACCGCCTCGCAGAGGCGGAGAAGCGCGACCACCGCAAGCTGGCCACCGAGCTCGACCTGCTCAGCTTTCCCGCCGAGCTCGGTGGCGGGCTCGCCGTGTGGCACCCCAAGGGCGCCATCGTGCGCAAGCTGATGGAGGACTACAGCCGCGAACGCCACACCAACGGTGGCTACCAGTTCGTGTTCACGCCGCACCTGGCGAACGCCAACCTCTTCGAGACCAGCGGGCACCTGGGCTGGTACAAGGACGGCATGTACCCGCCGATGGAGATGGACAACGGCACGTACTACATGAAGCCGATGAACTGTCCCATGCACTGCCTCATCTTCCGCAGTCGCCAACGCAGCTACCGCGAGCTGCCGCTGCGCCTGTTCGAGCTGGGCACGGTGTATCGCTACGAACGCGCCGGCACGTTGCACGGCCTGATGCGCATCCGCGGCTTCACCCAGGACGACAGCCACATCTTCTGCACGCCCGAACAAGCAGCAGGCGAGATCAAGTCGTTGCTCGATTTCGTCATCAGCGTGCTGAAGGCGTTCGGTTTCACCGAGTTCACCGCCAACCTGAGCACCAAGGACCCCAACAAGTACGCCGGCGACGACGACGCCTGGGATGCCGCCACCGACGCGCTGCGCGCTGCTCTGGAGAACTACGGCTTGGCGTACAAGATCAAGGAAGGCGATGCAGCCTTCTACGGCCCGAAGATCGACATCGACGTGAAGGACGCCATCGGCCGCACCTGGCAGCTCAGCACGATCCAGTACGACTTCAACCTTCCCGAACGCTTCGAGCTCGAGTTCGTGGGAGCCGACAGTGCCCGCCACCGGCCCATCATGTTGCACCGCGCCCTCTTCGGGTCCGTCGAACGGTTCTTCGGTGTGCTGGTCGAGCACTACGCCGGGGCGTTTCCCACCTGGATGGCGCCGCTGCAGGCGCGCGTGCTGCCCGTAGCCGCTGCTCACCAGGAGTACGCCGAGGCCGTCGTCGCCATGTTGCAGGCCGAGGGCTTCCGCGTCGACATCGTCGATGCCAACGATCAGCTGGGCAAGCGCATTCGCACCGCCAAGATGGAGAAGCTGCCGTACGTGCTGGTGGTGGGCGACGACGACGTTGCCGGCGCCACCTTGGGTGTCAACCCGCGCGGTGGCGATGTCGAGCGTGGCGTTGGTCGCGACGAGTTCGTGCGTCGCCTCCATGCCGAGATCGCCGGCCAGCTCGCCAGCGTGTGAGGCGCCCAGCGCACGGTCGTCGAGCTACTGGGCTCGCGGCAGTGTGCGCAAGAGCTCGGCGGCGAGGGCCTCGTCGTCTGCCGCCACGCCACGGGCGGTGAACCAACTGCAGATGTTGCGGCAATCACGTTGCAGGTAGTCGAACCCTTGCGGGTTGCCGACCAGATCGATCGCCTGCGGGAGATCGATCAACACCAGCCTCTCGCGGTGCACGAGCACGTTGTACGCGGAGAGGTCGCCGTGGGCGTACCCGGCTTCGGCGAGCGCGAGCAGCACCTCGCGCAGCTGGTCGTAGAGCTCACTGGCCTGGCGGCGGTCGGTGCGCAGCTCGGCGAGACGAGGCGCGGCCACGCCGTTGCCGTCATCGTGGTCGCCGATGAACTCCATCATCAGTTCGGTGCCGTCGAGTTGCACCGGGTAGGGCACGGCCGCTCCCGCTCTCCACAGCCGGCTGAGCACCGCGAACTCGGCCGCCGCCCACTGGCCGGCGATGAGATCGCGACCGAAGCTGGTCCGTGTTGCCATCGCCCGGTTCTCCCGGCTACGGCGTACGCGCCGGCCCTCGAGGTAGCCGGCGTCGCGATGGAACATGCGGTGCTGTGCGTCGCGGTACTGCTTCACGGCCAGCAGCGTGCTGCGACCTTCGAACTGGCGACGCAGCAAGGAGACGTCGGCTTCCTTGCCGGTCTTCATGACGCCGAGATCGGTGTCGATCGCGCCGGGAGAGGCGATCACCCACGGAGGAGTGGGCTCTGGACCGTGCGTCGCGTCGGGGTAGCTGCTCCAGCACGGCTCGTCGACACTGTCGTCGGGCTCGGAGAGGTCGGTGATCTCGGCCGTCGTGTGAGCGGAAGGGGGAAGCGTGAATGGGGTGAATGGGGTGAAATCGTCGTCGTCGAATCGACGGCGTGAGCGGGTAGCCACGGAGGGGCTCCTTCGAAGTGTCGGTGAGTGTGCGAACCGGCACCCAACGCCCATCAACGGGCGGGCCGAACGGCCGGGTGCTCAGGTGAGAACAGGGGCGCGGAGCACAAGGGCGATGGTCTTCATCATCTGCCCCCTTCCCTCACGCGCCACTGGCGCTGCCGACACGAACAATTGAGACGTTACTGCGCCGATTCGGGCACGGCCAGCTAATTTCGGTGTGTGACTCAACTCGATCGCATCTGGAACGGCTGGCGTTCGCAGTACGTCAACGAAGCCGGTGCGCGCGTGGTGGGCGCCGCGGGCAGCGTGTTCACACAGCTGCTCGGTTCCGGCCTTCCCGACGAGGCGACGCACATCGTGCATCGCGGTGCTCACACGTTCGTGATCCTCAACGCGTTCCCATACACCTCTGGGCATCTGATGGTGCTGCCGTACAGGGAGGTGGCGAACCTCGACGAGCTGACGGCCGATGAAGCCGGCGAGCTGTGGCCCACCGTCACCGATGCGGTCACTGCGGTCAGGGTTGCCTACCGGCCGGGCGGTGTCAACGTGGGCATCAACATGGGTACGGCTGCAGGCGGCAGCATCAGCGAGCACCTGCACGTGCACGTGGTGCCGCGGTGGAGCGGCGACGGCAACTTCATGACCGCCATCGCCGAGGCGCGCACGCTGCCGGAGCCGCTGTCGTTCTCCGCCGAGAAGCTGCGAGCCGCGTGGCCGAACCGCACATGAGTCTCGAGATCCGCCTGCTGGCGCCGGGCGACGACACAGCGACTGCCGGCGCCATCGTGCAGGCGGCCTACTTCGTGCTGCCCGGCTACCCCCGCGACGAGGAGTACGACCTGCTGCTGGCCGATGTCGCCGAGCGCGCCGCCGATGCGCAGGTGGTCGTTGCCATCGAGCGCGATCGGCTGGTGGGCTGCCTCACCTACGTGCCCGATCAACACAACCCGCACGCGGAGTTCGACGACGACGAGGCGGCGAGCTTCCGCTACTTCGGGGTGCACCCCGATGCTCAAGGCAGAGGGATCGGGGAGGCGATGGTGCAGTGGTGCATCGACGCTGCTCGCTCGACGGGCCGCCGGCGACTGCGCATCCACACGCTCGAGTCGATGCCCGGCGCCCAGCGGTTGTACGAGCGGATGGGCTTCTTGCGCGACCCTGCCCACGACGAGGAGTGGGACGGCATCAAGGGTCTGGCATTCGTGTACCACCTGCAAGGGCCGAGCTGAGCGGTGGGGTGATCGGCCGTGAGTACTGTGTGCGCTCGAGGGGGTGGCGATGAACGTGGTGTTCGAAGCTCCTGGCCCGGGCCAATGGGCACTTGACCGGTCGCACATGCCCGGCGGCTGCACGGCGCTGGTGCAGGAGCTGATGAGCGCCACCGAGCCCACCGCGATGCGCCGGGTCTTCGCCGAGCTGGGTGCACCGGTGGAGACGATGTCCGTCGCATTCGTCCACGGCCACATCTACACCCGCCTGCGCCCGCTCATTGCGCCCGACAGACCGTCGGCCAAGTCGCCGCCGAAGTGGGTGCTCAAGCTGGTCGTTCGGGTGCACCCGGAGATGCGCCGACGGGCGAGAACTGCTGCTCACGTGTTCGCGTCTGCGCCGTGGAACGCCGTCATCCACGACTGGCACCACGGTGGGCGCGCTGCCATCGTCGCCGGCAACTTGGCCCTCCAAGACGTGCCGATAGCCCAGCTCGACGACGCTGAGTTGATGGTGCATCTGCGCGAGTGCTGGCACAACTGCCTGCGCAACTGGGAGCAGCACTTCTGGTTGCACGGCTACGACCTCGGCCCGCTCGGGCGCTTCCTGTACGCGGCCGAGTCGTGGGGGGTCCCCGCAGACGACTTGCTGTCCTTGCTGGAGGGAGCCTCGCCGTCGACCAGCGGTCCCGCTCGAGAGGGCGCCAGCATCGCGGCGCTGGTGAGGGCAACGGGTGTCGAGCCGGCGACGCTCGACGAGCTGCGCTCGCTCTCGACCGAGATCGATGCTGCCGTCACCGCGTACCTGCGCGAGCGCGAGTGGGTGCTCTTCTCTCGCTACGACTTCGACGGGCTCACCCTCGGTGAGCGACCCGATGTCGTGCTCGGCTCGATTCTGGCGTCTGCTGCGCTCGACACCACGGCGCAAGTTCAGGCGCGCACGCAGGTGGTCCGGGCCGCGGTGCCGGCGAAGCACCACACCGAGTTCGATCAGCTGCTCGCCAGTGCCCGCGACGCGATGGACCTGCGCGACGACAACGGCCCGGTCACGGCCGAGTGGCCGGCGGGGTTGGTGCGCCGTGCCTTGCTCGAGGTGGGCGCGCGATTGGTGGCGGCGGGCCGCAGCGACCGTCGCGAACTGGCGATCGAGCTGCTGCCGTCGGAGCTGGCCGCAACCGGTGTCGCCGAGCTTCCCGACGGCAACGAGCTACAAGCCAGAGCAGACGCCCGCGGCGCGCAGCGGCTGCTCGCCGCGCCGGCGGTGCTGGGGTCGCCCGAAGCCTCCCCACCGTTGGACGTGCTGCCCCATGCACTGTCGCAGATGGTCGGTGCTGTGCAGGCCGTGGTCCGCCACCTCGGCATGGACGGCCAGGTCGCGGCGTCAGGGCTGCACGGCGTCGGCATCGGCACCCGCTCGGTCACGGCCGTCGCACGCGTGGCGGCATCGCCGGAGGACGCTCTCGATCGCCTGCAGCCCGGCGAAGTGCTGGTGGTTGCCTGCACCACACCCGCCTACAACCTGGTGCTGTCGCTGGCCGGCGGCATCATCACCGCCGCCGGTGGCCCGATGAGCCACGCCGCGGTGCTGGCCCGTGAGCTCGGCATTCCTGCCGTAGTAGGCGCGCACGCGGCGCTCGTCATGGTGCCCGACGGTGCCACGGTGACCATCGATCCCGTTGCCGGCACGGTCAGTGTGCTCCCGTGAAGCGCTGCGTGTGAGACTGCGGCATGCGTGCAGTCGTGCTCCACTCCTATGGCGGCCCGGAGGTCCTCTCCATCGAAGAGGTCGCCGACCCCGTGCCCGGCCCCGACGAAGTGTTGGTGCAGGTCGCTGCCACGGCGCTGAATCGTGCAGATCTGTTGCAGCGCATGGGCCTGTACCCGGACCCGCGCAAGGCCCAGCCGGAGATTCCCGGGTTGGAGTTCGCCGGCACGGTTGCCGCCGTCGGCTCGCGGGTCACCATGTGGCAGGTGGGTGACCGGGTGATGGGCATCACGGCCGGCGGTGCCTACGCCGAGCGAATCGCCGTGCACGAGCGGCAGCTGCTGGCGGTACCGGCAACGATGCCGCTCACCGAGGCGGCAGCGATCCCGGAGGTGTTCCTCACCGCATGGGATGCGCTGGTCCTGCAGGGCGGCCTCACCAGCGGGCGCTGGGCGCTGGTGCATGCCGGTGCGTCGGGGGTGGGCACTGCCTCCATCCAGATCGCGAAGGCAGTCGGGGCACGCATCGCGGTCACGTGCTCGCCGGGCAAGGCCGCGCTGTGTCGCTCGCTCGGCGCGGATGTGGTGTTCGACCGGTCGCCGAGCGATTGGCTGGCAGCCGCGAAAGCAGCGGTGCCGGCGGGCTTCGACACCATCCTCGACGTGGTGGGCGGCGAGGAGATCGATCGCAACCTGCAGGCTGTCGCGCAGCGTGGCAGCATCGTGCAGGTGGGCCTGATGGGCGGCGGCAGCGTGCAGGTCAACGTCGGGCTGTTGATGGCCAAGCGGGCCCACTGGGTGGGCACCACCTTGCGAGCACGGCCGATCGAGGAGAAGGTCGCCGTGACCCGTCGCTTCGCCGCCGAGATGCTGCCGCTGTTCACCGATGGCCCTCTGCGCCCGGTGATCGATTGCCGCTTCACACTCGACGAGATCGCCGCCGCACACGAGCTGATGGCGAGCAACGCCAACGCCGGCAAGATCGTGATCACGATCTGACCGCCAGCAGCGCTACTCCACCTTGACCCGAATGGTGTGGTAGCCGGTGGCTCCGTTCGGCGCGACGGGGGTCTGCAGTTCGGTCTGCGTCTCGCCCGTCTTGTCGGTGGCGCGCACCTTCAGCAGGTAGAGCCCGGGCGTGGGGGCCCACTCCAGCAGCCATTGACGCCAGGTGTCGTCGCTGACGTCGGCGCCCAGCGTGGCCTGCTGCCACTCACCGTCGTCGATCTGCACCTCCACCTTCGCGATGCCGCGAAACTGGGCCCAGGCGACACCCGCGATGGCCTGCTTGCCGCTGGGCACGGTCTTGGTGCGCGGCACATCGATGCGCGACTGCGTCTTCACAGGGCCCTCGGCGGACCAACCGCGAGGCACCCAGTAGCCCTCTTGGTCCCAGGTCGTGAGCTCGATCCTGGCCAACCACTTGGTGGCGCTGACGTAGCCGTACAACCCGGGTACCACCAACCGTGCGGGGTACCCGTGCTCCAGTGGCAGCGCTTCGCCGTTCATGCCGATGGCGATCATCGCGTCGCGCCCGTCGAATGCGGCCGCCACCGGGAAGCCGCAGGTCCAGCCGTCGAGGCTGGTGCTGTAGACCTGCTCGGCACCTGGTTGCACGCCTGCCGTCTCGAGCAGGTCGCGCAGCATCACGCCGCGCCACACCGCGTTGCCGATGTACTCGCCGCCCACCTCGTTGGAGACGCAGCACAGGGTGACCGCTCGCTCGACCTGCGGCATCGCCAGCAGGTCGGCGTAGCTGATCTTCAACGGCACATCCACCATGCCCGTGATCTCGCAGCTCCACTTGTCGATGTTGATGTTGGGGAACGAGAGCGCGGTGTCGATGCGGTAGAACTCGTCGTTGGGTGTCACGAACGGTGTCTCGTCGAACAGCTGTGCGTCGGGCGGCAGGTCGAGCGGTGCGGTGCTCGTGTCCGGGCCGGCGCTCGCGTCGAGCTCGGGCAGGGGCTCGCGGGTTGCTGCTCGAAGCTCGTCCACGCGCCGGTTCTCCAGCGCCTGTGCAACACCCCCGGCGGCGGCGGCGGAGACTGCGGCGACCCCGCCGGCGGCGAGGAACCGTCGCCGGTCCCACCCGAGAGGAGCCTGCGATGGGCCGGGAACCTCGATGGGCCGCGGGCGCACCATGCGATGCAGTACTGCGGCGCCGACGGCGGCTCCGATGATGCTGGGCACTGCCGCGCCCAGCCCCTCGCCGGGGCGATGCGCCGCGGCGAGGGCGCCCACCAGCCCGAAGAGCCCGATGCCGGCGGCTCCGACCCATGGACGCCGAGCGGCAACGACGCCGAGCCCGACGGCAGCGATGGTGAGGATGCTGATGATGCCGACGCGCAGGGCGAGCTTGTCGTCGGTGCCGAACCACTCGATGGCCTGCTCCTTCACCCAGCGTGGCACACGGTCGATCACCTCGCTGCCGACGGCATCGATGGGGGAGACGACTTCGGTGATGGCCGCGACGAGCATGCCGATGGTGACGGCGAGGGCACCGGCGACGAGCCCGGCGAGTGCCGCGAAGTGCTTGGGGACGTGGAGGGTCATGACTGCTCCTTGGAGGGGAACCAGAGATGCACATCGCCGCCGGGACCGTCGCCCAACCACGCCCGACCATCGTGCTGCTGCACGAGTGCGCGAGTGATGGCAAGGCCCAGGCCGGCGTGGCCGGTGCGGGTGGCACGCGCCGGGTCGGCGCGTGTGAAGGGGTCGAAGGCGAGCGGGCGGAAGTCGGTGGGAAACCCTTCGCCTTCGTCAGCGACGATGACTGCGACGCCGGCGTCGGCACTGCCCCCTTCGCAGACCGAGACGGCCACGGTGCCGGTGGGAGGGGAGTGCCGAATGGCGTTCTCCACCAGGTTGCGCAGTGCGCGGCTGATGTCGAGCTGGTTGGCGGTGATGTGCCCCGGGCCGACGGCGTGCAACGTGAGGTGCACGCCTCGCCGATCGGCGACCGGTGTGAGCGCCTCGATCGCCTCGTGAGCGATCTCTGCAACCGACACGGTCTCGCGAGCGTGCGGGCGTTGGCCCGATTCGATGCGGGCGAACTCGACGAGCTGATCGAGCAGTGCCTCCACGTTGTCCAGTTCGTTGCCGACCACCCCGAGGTATCGCTTCGGGTCGGGTGCGATGCCGTCCTGCAGGCTCTCTACGGCTGCCCGCATCGCCGCCAGCGGGGTGCGCAGGTCGTGCCCGATGCTGGTGAACAGCATCTGCCTGGCCGCGGCCAGTCGTTCGCGCTCGTCGGCGGCTGCCTGCAACGAGTGCACCATGTGGTCGACCGCAGCAGCGGTACGGCCCACCTCGTCCTTGCGCTGGATGCCTGTTCGCGCGGACAGGTCGCCTGCCGCCACCTGCTCGGCCACGTCGCCCAGGCGGGCGATGTCGCGAGCGAGCGGACGGGTGAGCTGCGACCCGACGACGAGCGCGATGCCACACGACAGCACCAGTACGACCAGGAACAGCCGGTAGTCGTGTGAGGAGAGGAACATCGCATTCGAGGCCGCCGACGTGGTGACGGCACCCAGTGCGAGCGAGCAGAGCCCGACCACGAGGGCAGCGCCGGCGACGCTGGCGCGGCTGGACACCCAACGGCGCAGCAACGGCACCAGTGCGGCGGTCACCATCGCCGGTGCCGCGAGAATGGCCAGCAGGTGCCATCGATCGTCGGTCGTCGCCGGCGACAACAGCAGCTCTGCCAGCACCGCGGCACCCGCGACCAGGGCCGCCAGCCACAGCACCAGCCGCCAGTTCACGGTTCGAACCTGTAGCCCACACCCCACACCGTGGTGATCCAGCGCGCGTGTTCGGGGTTGGCCTCGATCTTGTTGCGCAGCCGGCGCACATGCACCGTCACGGTGGCCGGGTCCTGGAAGTCGGGGGATGAATCCCACACGTGGTGCAGCAGCTGCGCGCGGGAGAACACCTGGCGCGGTGCTTGCGCCAGGAACGCGAGCAGGTCGAACTCCTTGGCAGTGAGCGCGACCGGTCGCTCGTCGACCAGCACCTCGCGTGCGCGCAGGTCGAGGAGCAACCCTTCGAAGTGCAGCGCGTCGGGCGCAGTGGGAGAGAACTGCGCCCGGCGCAGCACGGTGCGAACGCGGGCCACCAGTTCTCTCGGCGAGAACGGCTTGGAGATGTAGTCGTCGGCGCCCAGTTCGAGGCCCAGCACTCGGTCGTGCTCCTCCACGCGAGCGGTGAGCAGGATCACCGGCACCCGCTCGGCACCCGACGAGCGGAGGAAGTCGAGCCCAGAGGCACCGGGCAGCATGATGTCGAGCACGATCAGGTCGGGCTGGAACTGAGCGACGGCGGTAGCGACGAGATCGCCACGGTCCAGCTCGCGCACCTGGTAGCCATCGCGAGTGAGGTACTGAGCGACGACCTCGCGGACGGTGGGCTCATCATCGACGACGAGGATCTTCGGGGCAGTCACTGGCGCACACCATACGGACGCTCGAGGCGTGTGGGAACGACCCTGCAGCAGAGTTTCTCGGATGTTTCGTGCCGGGCGGCAGAGGCGCGCGCGGGTCAGCGGTTGGTGATGGGCACGTAGTCGCGAGTGCCTTCGCCGGTGTACCACTGGCGAGGACGGCTGATCTTCTGCTCCTTGTCGCCCAGAAGTTCCTGCCAGTGCGCGAGCCAACCAACGGTGCGCGGAATCGCGAACAGCACCGTGAACATGGCGACGGGGAAGCCCAGTGCCTGGTAGATGAGGCCCGAGTAGAAGTCGACGTTGGGGTACAGCTTGCGCTCGATGAAGTACGGGTCGCTGAGCGCCGTTTCCTCCAGCTTGAGCGCGATGTCGAGCAGCGGGTTCTTGCCCGTGACCTCGAAGACGTCGTAGGCAACCTTCTTGATGATGGTGGCCCGCGGGTCGAAGTTCTTGTACACGCGGTGGCCGAAGCCCATCAGGCGACTGCCGTTGCCGCTCTTCACCTCTTCGATGAAGGCCGGCACGTTCTCGATGCTGCCGATCTCGGTGAGCATGCGCACCACGGCTTCGTTGGCGCCGCCGTGCAGCGGGCCGTAGAGCGCCGATGCGGCGGCCGCGGCGGAGGAGTACGGGTCGGCGTGGCTGGAGCCGACGACGCGCATGGCGGTGGTGCCGCAGTTCTGCTCGTGATCTGCGTGGAGGATGAACAGCACGTCCATCGCTCGCTCGAGGCGAGGGTCGATCTCGTAGTCGCCGATGCGCCACATCATGTTGAGGAAGTTGCCGGGGAACGACAGCGAGTTGTTGGGGTACACGAACGGCAGGCCCACCGAGAACCGGTAGCACATGGCCGCCAGCGTGGGCATCTTGGCGATGAGGCGCAGGATCTGCTTGTCGCGGCTGCCCTTGTCGTGGATGTCCTTGGCATCGTTGTAGAACGTGCCGAGCGCGCCCATCGCGCTGACCAACATGCCCATCGGGTGGGCGTCGTAGTGGAAACCGTCGACGAACCGCTTGCGCATGTTCTCGTGGATGAACGTGTGATGGATGACGTCGTCGTTCCACTTGGCCAGCTGTGTGGTGTCGGGCAGTTCGCCGTTGAGCAGCAGGTAGGCCACTTCCAGGTACGTGCTCTTCTCCGCCAGCTGCTCGATCGGGTACCCGCGATAGCGCAGGATGCCCGCATCACCATCGAGGTACGTGATCGCGCTCTTGCAGGCGGCGGTCTGCATGTAGGCCGGGTCGTAGATGAACAACCCCGGATCCAGCTCGCGCACCGCAGCAGCGGGGAAGACACCGCCTTGGATGGGCACGGTGATCGTCTTCCCGGTGCGATCGTCGGTGATGGTGATGGTGTCGGGCATGTTGTTCCCTTCGATGACACGATGTCGAGACCGAGGGCTTTTGTCCCTCGGCCGATGAGACTAGCGGTGCACTGTCGGCCAAGGTCCACCCGGCCGGGAAGCGGCCGGCGAAAGCCCGCGGCGCACGGGTCGGGGCACGTGCACGGACTAGAGCGGTGTGTTGTCGTGCGTGCGGGGCTGCAGGCGCTCGCGCTTGTCGATCAGCATCAGCAGCGCCTCGCCGATGATCTGCCGTGTCTCGGCCGGGTCGATCACGGCGTCGACGTAGCCCCGCTCGGCTGCGATGTAGGGGTTGAGCAGGCGTTGCGAGTAGTCGGCTTCGAAGGCGGCTCGCTCGTCGGGGGTGGCGCGGCGCTGCAGGATGGCTGCCGCCTGGCCGGCGCCCATCACCGCCAGTTCGGCCCACGGCCATGCAAGGCACAGGTCGTTGCCCATCTCCTTGGAGTCCATCACGATGTACGCCCCGCCGTAGCTCTTGCGCAGGATCACACAGATGCGCGGCACCGTGGCACGACCGTACGCGAACACCAGTTGCGCGCCGTGGCGGATCATGCCTCGCCACTCGAGGTCCTTGCCCGGGTAGAAGCCGGGAGTGTCGACCAGGGTGATGATGGGCAGGTTGAACGCATCGCAGGTGGCGACGAACCGAGCTGCCTTCTGCGAGGCCGGGATGTCGAGCGTGCCGGCCAGCGCCAGCGGTTGGTTGGCCACCACGCCCACGGGCATGCCACCGATGGTGGTGAGCGCGGTGACCACGTTGGCCGCCCACCGCGGCCGCAGCTCCAACAGGTCGCCGTCGTCGGCGAGCGCTCGGATGACCGACCGCACGTCATAGCTGCCGGTGGACGAGGCGGGGATGAGCGCCCCGGCCTCGGGAGTGCGGCGATCGATGGCGTCGTCGGTGGGCCACCGCGGCGCTTCTTCGTCGTTGTGCGGTGGGAAGTAGGCCAGCAATTGCGCGGCGAGCTCGATCGCCTGCTCCAGGTCGGGGGCCACCATCGTGGCGGCACCGCTGTAGCGACTGTGACTGGCCGCGCCGCCCAGTTCGTCGTTGTCGATGACCACGCCGGTGAAGTCGGCCACCATCGTGGGACCGCTGACGAACGCGTACGCGGCCTCGGTCATCACCACGTGGTCGGCGATGCCCAGCAACAACGCCGGCCCCGACACGGCCGGGCCGTCGACGATCAAGATGGTGGGCACGACACCCGAGCAATCGGTGAGGGCCCGCGCGGCCTTGCCCCACCCGTGGAGCGCGCTGAAACCTTCCACGATGTCGGCGCCGCTGGAGCGCAGCACGCCCACCAGCGGCAGCTTCGCGTCGTGGGCCGTGTGGGCGGCATGCTCGAGCATCGAGGACGACTCGCTGGACAGCGCGCCTTTGCGGTCGGTGGCGTCGACCTCTGCCCACACGACGGCGCGACCGTGGAAGTCGCGCACGTCGACGCGTACCGAGCCCGGCACCTTGCTGCGCAGCGCGACGGACGACATCGGGCAGAGACTAGACGGAGCGGCCGAGCGGAAAGGCGTCTGCGCCCACGTACAGCCCCGGCTGCTTTGCGCCCTGCGTCGCGATCACGTCACGCAGCACGGCCTGCAAGGCGCGTGTGGGTGAACCCGGGCTGGGCCGGCGGCGTTGCACCCAACCCACCACGCGCCGAGGCAGTTCGGGCACTGCGATGCGGCGGAAGTCGCCCTTCAGCCAGCGCGGGACGGCGGTGGCGGGCACGATCGCAGCGCCGAAGCCTTCGAAGGCGAGGGAGGTGAGCAGCCGCACGCCGTCGATCTCCACCTGAGCGACCAGCTCGACACCCACGTTGGCGGCGGCGCGGTCGATGGCCCTGCGCAGGGCGGCGCCGACCGGGGGCAGCATCAGTGGTTCGCCCGCCAGATCGGCCAGCGCGATGGACTCGTGCGCGGCGAGGTGGTGCCGGGTGTGCGCCAGCAGCACCAGGTCTTCCGCGAAGAGCGGCTCGACGCTCACTTCGAGATCGTCGACCGGCAGGTGCACGATGATGGCATCGAGCTGCTGCGCGAGCAGCCGAGGCAGCAGGTTGGTGGTGTTGCCCTCGTGCACGGTGACGTGCACCCCGGGGTGCTGCTTGGCGAGCTGGGTCAACATCTGCGGGAGCAGCCACCTCGCTGTGGTGCCGATGACGCCCAGCCGCGTGTCGCCGCGCACTTCATCGCCGCGGCTGGCCATCTCGGCCGAGATGTCGTCCAACTCGTGGAGCACTCTGCGTGCTCGTTCGACCACTACCAGGCCTTCGTCGGTGAGACCACCACGCTGGCGGTCGACGAGCAGCACGCCCAGCTCGCGCTCCAAGCGCGCGATGTGCCCGCTGACGTTGGATTGGACGGTGTAGAGGGCCCGTGCGGCGGCCGAGAACGTGCCGTGATCGGCGATGGCGACCAACGAGGTGAGCTGGCGCAGATCCATCACGAAAAACGATACCGAGTATCTTCGAAATGCGCTTGAAAGATCACTCGTTCACGTGCATACTTTCACATGTTGATCGCAGCGAATCGTCCCCCAACGATTTGCTCGACAAGAACCCAACAATGTGGCTTCCCCAAGCCGCAGGGTTCAAAGGTTGAGAGGCCCCGCTTCCCCCAAGCGGGGCCTTTCCCGTTCTGGCGTGGCGCTCCTCGGCGTACAGTGGCGCGATGACACAGGGCGCCGCCTTCTTCGACCTCGACCGCACGCTGCTGGCCGGCGCCTCCGGCGAGGTTTTCTCGCACGCGATGCGCGAGGCCGGCCTGGTCACCCGCTCCATCCCTGGCGAGAACCTGCTCTACAAGCTGTTCAACACCATTGGCGAGACCCTGCCGTCGATGGCGTTGGCTCGCCAGGCGGTCACCTTCGCCAAAGGCCGGCAACGCTCGGTCGTGCAGCATGCCGCCAATGGTGCCGCCGACGCCCTCGCCGCCTTGGTGCAGCCGTTGGCCGCGCCGCTGTTCGCCGAGCACCGAGCCGCCGGGCGGCAGCTGGTGATGGCCACCACCACTCCCTACGACCTGGTGAAGCCGTTGGCCGACCTGCTCGGCCTCGACGACGTGGTGGCCACTCGCTACGGCCTCAACGCCGACGGCACCTACGATGGCACGCTCGACGGGCCGTTCGTGTGGAGCGCCGGCAAGCTCAGCGCGGTGCGCGACTGGGCCGTCGCGCACGGCGTCGATCTGGCGGAGAGCTTCGCCTACAGCGACAGCGTGTACGACACACCCCTGCTCGCCGCCGTGGGGCACCCGTTCGTGGTCAACCCCGATCCGCGCATGAAGCTGATGGCCGCGGCACGTCGCTGGCCCACGCTCGACCTCTCCGCCACTGCGGACCTCACCAAGGACGTGTCGTCGATGGCCAAGATCCCAGTCGTCAACATGGAGATACAGCGCCTGGCGCTCAGCTTCACGCACCCGTTGTTCTTCCCGTATGCGAAGTTCCGCATCAGCGGCACCGACAACATCCCCGCCAGCGGCCCCGCCATCATCGTCGGCAACCACCGCAGCTACTTCGATTCGGCGGCGTTGGCCGTCACCATCGCTCAGACCGATCGCACGGTGCGCTTCCTGGGCAAGAAGGAAGTGTTCGACGCACCCGTCGTGGGCCAGTTGGCGGCAGCGATGGGCGGCATCAGGGTCGATCGCGGCACCGGCAGCGACGAGCCGCTGCAGGCCGCTGCCGAGGCGCTCGCCAACGGCGACCTGGTGGCCATGATGCCCCAGGGCACCATTCCGCGTGGCAAGGCGTTCTACGACCCGCAGCTGAAGGGCCGTTGGGGCGCTGCTCGCTTGGCGGCGCTGGCCAAGGTACCGGTCATCCCTGTCGGCCTGTGGGGCACGGAGAAGGTGTGGCCGCGGTCGGCACGAGTGCCCAACATGCTCAACCTGGTCGCACCGCCCACCGTCACCGTCACGGTGGGGTCGCCGGTAAAGCTGGGCCATCGCAGCCCCGACGCAGACACCAAGCGAATCATGAAGGCGCTGATGGATCTGCTGCCCGCGGAGAGCCGCGAGCAGCACGAACCCACCGCCGAAGAGATCGCACTGGCGCTGCCGCCGGGCTACAAGGGCGACCTGCAGCACGAGTCGCGGCGGCGGCCCGGCACCGATTGATGCGGTGGTTACGCCTTCTTCGGCGGCCGCGGCACGAACGGGCTGGTGCGGGCCACGTACTCCACGTACCCCTTGCGTCGCTTCACGAGTGACTTCTCCAGCAAGGTCACGCCGCTGACGCGGCGCAGCAGGATGGTCATCACCAGTGCGCCGATGAGGCCCCACCGGCCCACCGTGGTCTCGGCGGCAACCAGCGCAATGCCCCACCACACGCACGCATCGCCGAAGTAGTTGGGGTGGCGGGTGTAGCGCCACAGCCCCTTGTCCATCACCACGCCGGCATTGGCGGGGTCCTTCTTGAAGCGGGCCAGCTGTGCATCGCCGACCACTTCGAAGAACAGGCCGACCAGCCACAGTGCCACGCCCAGCCACGCCAGCACGCCGATCGAGGGTGTGGTCGCGGTCTGGCCCAGCTGCACGGGTAGCGAGACCAGGAACATCAGCACGCCTTGCGTCCCGAAGACGGTGCCCAGCGAGATGAGAGGGAAGCGAGGGCCCCAGCGCTTGCGCATCGCGCGGTAGCGGTAGTCCTCGGGCTTGCCGTGGTTGCGCCAGAACAGGTAGCCGGCCAAGCGCAGGCCCCAGACGGTGGTCATCGCCACCAGCAGGTTCTGCCGAGCGGCCAGCCCGTCGACATTGAACCGCACCGCCCACGCGACGCAAACGAAGCCGAAGCCCCACACGATGTCGACGATGGATGCGTTCTTGAGCAGCAGGCTGACCACCCAGGTGCCGACCATCAAGATCGCGATGGTGACGACGGCGGTGGTGAGTGCGGTGGCGCTGGCCGATGCGATCATCGTGTTCCTTCGGGTTGGAGCAGTGCGTGCACGGCTCGGTCGGACTGTAGCCACTGATCGTCGAGCCAACGAGTGAAGGCGTCGCCGCCGGGTACATCGGCGCGGGCGATGCGGCGAGCATGGAACTGCACGGGCGGCGGCGTACGGGCGAGGTGGCGCAGGATGCCGCCGAAGGTGTCGAGCCCGTCGAAGCCGACGTGCCAGGCAACGATCACATCTGCCTGCGGGCACCCGCCGAGCAGAGCGAGGGCTCCCGCCGGGCGCGGCGGGAGCAGGTGCCGCATCTCGGCCAACCGATCAGCTCGGGCGGGATCTCGCTCGCGGATCTTCTGCAGCGCTCGCGCTCGCTTCGGTGGCGACGAGCGTGTGCCTTCGGGGAAGATGACGGCAACCTGGCCGTCCGTGAGCCCGGCGGCGAGGATGCGCAGTGCGGAGAGCTCCGTCGCCGAGTCGGGCGCTTGGCGATCGAGGAAGTAGTTGGGCAGCCGGTTGCCGACGACGTCGAGGCACGGGTCGGCGAGCAGCTCCTTCTTGAGCACGTAGCGCGGGTTCATGCGCGCCTTGGAGGTGACCACCCACGCGCTGAGCAGCGAGTCGGCGAGGCTTGCGTGGCGGCACAGCATGATCGCCGGGCCCGGCGAGAGGCTGGTGGCGTCGGCGGCATCCACGCGGATGCCGGTGGTGAGCTGCAGCGCGTTCATCAACTGCGCGGCCCACCACCGCTGCAGTGCGAAGTGCGCGCGAGCGTTGCGCCGCTGCCCGACGAGCCACAGGCCGGCTGCGATGGTGACGCCCACGGCTTCCAGCCACGACCAGCAGACCGCGAACGCGAGCAGGCGCACCGTCGGCAGGCGCAGCCTGCCGCGGACGAGGTCGGCGAGCGCCGCCAGTGGCAGCCACACCGGGAGCAGCACCAACAACGCGGTCGCTGCAAGCAGCACCGAGGGAATGCTGACGGCTCGTCGCTGCAGGGCACTCACAGCGGCGAACCATAGCCACGCCCCATGAGGCGTGCGTTCTCGGGCGCGGAAGAGATGCTCACGATGAAGCCGGTTCGGAGCGGACCCGAATCCGGATTGGGCCGGCGTGCAGCGGCGGTGGTGCGGCAGCAGTTCAACAGCCGTCGCTCAGCAGCGGTTCAGCTGTTGAACTCGGCCACCAGCGGTGCGTAGGCATCCATCGCTGCAAGAGCAGCGTTGCGATCCAGCGCCGGAAGCCCGAGTGCCACGAACGACGCGCCGAGGTCGCGAAGGTGGGCCAGGTGCCCGGCGTCAGGCTTGGCGCCGAACACGCCCAGCTGCAGCGTGGCCGGGTCGCGGCCGGCATCGGTGGCGGCCTGCTGCAGGTCGATCCACTTGTCGTCGACAGGGAAGCGCCCCTCGATGGGCATCCACGCGTCGCCGTACTCGACGATGTGGCGGAAGTGCAACGGAGTGGGCGATGCGCCGATGATGATGGGTGGGTGCGGTTGCTGCACCGGCTTGGGCCAGCTCCAGCTCTTGTCGAAGTTGACGAACTCGCCGTGGAACTCGGCTTCGTCCTGGGTCCACAGCTGCTTCATCGCCAGAACCTTCTCGCGCACCAGCCGGCGGCGGGTGCGGGGGTCGACGCCGTGGCTCTCCATCTCCTCGTGGTTCCATCCGTAGCCCACACCGAACAGGACGCGACCGTTGGAGATCATGTCGAGCGAGGCGATCTCCTTCGCCAGCCAGATGGGATCGCGCTGCGCGACCAACGTGATGCCGGTGCCCAGCTTGATGCGTTCGGTGGCACCGGCGATGGCTGCAAGTGCGATGAACTGATCGTGCGTGCGCCAGTACTCCTCGGGCAGCGGCGGCGCTCCGTCGCGGCCACCCCACGGCGTGCGCCGGCTGACGGGGATGTGTGAGTGCTCGGGGAACCAGAGGGCGTCGAAGCCGCGGGCTTCGGCCTCGCGGCCCAGCTCGATGGGCTGGATGCCTTTGTCCGTGGGGAAGATGATCAGACCGACGCGCATGGTGCGACGTTAGCCAGCTTCCGCCCGTCAGCCGTTCAGCCCGTCAGCCGGTCCGTCAATCTCCGGTTGCGCCGTCTGCTGCTTGGCGCAACAGGTCGGCGTGGCCGCAGTGCCGGGCGTACTCCTCGATCATGTGCACCAGGATCCAGCGCAACGACGGTTGCCAGCCGGGAATGCGCTGCGCGGTCGGCACGGCCATGGCCAACGCATCCATCGCCATGCCGGCGGTGGCCAGCCGAGCGAAGTCGATCTCGAGCTGCAGTGCAGCCAGTGCGGCGGGCATGGTGTCGGTGGGAGCGGGGTGGAAGTCGCCGTCGGGGTCGGAGTCGTCGTAGTACAGCGGTGGCGCGTCGAGCGCCATGAACCGCCGGCGGAACCAGCCGCGCTCCACCTCTGTCATGTGCCGAACGAGCCCCAACATCGTCAGTTCGCTGGGCCCCAGCTGCAGCCGCACCTGTGCTTCGGTGAGGCCCTCGGCCTTGCGGACGAAGATCGATCGGTAGTACTCGAGGAACGAGTGCAGCAGAGTGGCCTCGTCTGCGGTGGGGAGCAGTTCGGGGTCTGGCGCGAGCGCTGTCATCCGCCCGACGCTAGCGGTGGTCGCCGGACAGGCGAAGAGTCACCGCGCAGCGTGCGAATCTGAAAGGATCGGCGGAATCGGCATGGCCGGTCGGGAACACACGGGGGGTCATGCAGGTGCACGACGGAACAGCCGAGCAAGCGTTGACCGGACGCTTCTTCGCCGTACCGGCGGGGGCGCCCCGCGACCGGCGGCCCACCGACGTCACCATGCTGGTCACCGCGGCGGGCGTGCTGGCGCTGTTCGCCACCCGTGCCGGCGAACCGTTGCGCGGCTTCGAGGCCTCGATCGACGCTGTGTTCGCCAGCTTTCCCGGGTTCATGGGCCCGATCTGGGCCATCCTTCACGACCTGCTGATCGCGTGGGCCTTCGGCGTGGCGCTGGTCGCCGTCGTGCGCCGCCAGTGGGGTTTGGTGCGCGATCTCGCGATCGCGGTCGTCGCCGTGGTCTGCATCGCACTGGTGGTCAGCCGCGTGGCCAACGGCAGCTGGCCGGACGTGCTCGACGATCTCTTCCAGTCGGAGTCGCCCGTCTCGTACCCCGCCGTGGGGCTGGCGCTGTGGGTGGCGATCACCAGCGTTGCCTCATCGCACCTGAGCCGACCGTACCGCTACCTCAGCCGCTGGCTGATGACGCTGGGCGGGCTCGCCGCTCTCGGGCTCGGCGTCACCAGCCCCACCGGCTCCATCGGGGCGGTGGCGCTCGGGTTGGCCGTCGCGGCGGCGGTGCACCTCGCGCTCGGTTCCCCGGGCGGTATGCCGTCGCTCACCCAGGTGCAGGCTGCGTTGGCGGGCATCGGCATCGTCGCGCAGCCCTACGAGATGGTGCGCCGGGCCGGCGTGGTGCGCATACGGGCCCGCGGTGAGTCCGGCGACGACCTGGATGTGAAGCTGTACGGACGCGACGCTTGGGACGGCCAGCTGATCGTGTCCCTGTGGCGGTTCATCTGGTATCGCGACGCCGGTCCGACGCTGGCTCTCACCAGGCTGCAGCAGGTGGAGCACGAAGCGTTCCTCACCTTGCTGGCCGAGCGGCGAGGGGCCGCCGTGCACTCTGTCGTCGCGGCCGGCGCCGACGGGATCGGCGACGCCCTGCTGGTCATTCGCCGAACCGGCCAGCCACTCGACGAGGTCACCGCGCCGTTGGACGACTCGCTGTGCGAGCGCATGTGGCACGTGCTCGCCACGCTGCACGCCGCGCGCATCACCCATGGCGCCATCGACTCGGAGCGATTGTTCGTCGATGGTGGCACGGTGAGCCTTGCCGACTTCTCGGCGGGTGAGATCGAGTCGTCGCCCAGCGCATTCCTCACCGATCGGGCGCAGTTGCTGGCCACGACCGCCATCCGCTTCGGCACTCAGCGAGCGGTCGAGGGCGCCGTGGCCGCACTCGGCGCCGACGGGCTGGCCGATGTCTCGGCCTACACGCAGCCGGCGGCGATGTCGCCCCGCCTGCGTCGCGATCTCTCGGCGGCGGGCCTCGACATCGACGACATTCGTGCAGCAGCGGTCGCTGCCTCGGGCGCCCAGCCTCGCGATCTGCAGCGGCTGCGGCGCCTCACGCTGGGACGCGTGCTGATGGCCGTGCTGCTCTTCGTTGCCGGCTCGACGCTGATCACGGGCTTGCTCGAGATCGGTCTCGACACCATCTTCGATGCGTTGCAGGAGGCGAGCTTGCCCATCGTGCTGCTCGCGTTCGCCATCTCGTTGCTCTCGCGCCCGGCCAACGCGTACGCACTCGTGGCGCTCTCGCCCGTCAAGGTGCCGCTCGGCAGGCTCATCATGCTGCAGTTCGCGATGAACTTCGTGAACCTGGCGATGCCGTCCACCGCCGGACGGGTGGCTGTCAACATCCGGTTCTTCCAGCGAAACGGTGTCGAACCCACCACGGCCGTCGCCGTCGGAGCGCTCGACGGCTTCATCGGCTTCCTGGGCCAGATCGTCCTCGGTGGGTCGATCCTGCTGTTCGGCATCGGCTCTGTCGACCTTCAACTCGATCGCACGTTCTCGATGGACGCGGTTGGTTCGCTGCTCGTACTGCTCGCTGTCGTGCTCGTCGTCGGCATTGCGGTCATCGCGCTGGTACCGGCCTTGCGGCGCCGAGTGGTGGAGGCGTACGTGGCGCTGCGCAACTTCCTCGGCCCGCTGCTTCGTTCTCCTCGTCGGATGGCCAAGGCGTTCTGTTCCAACCTCGCTGCCGAGATGGTCGGCGCCCTCACCTTGTTCACGGTGCTGGCATCGTTCCGACAATCGGTCGACCTGCCCGATGTCATCCTCGTCAGCATCGGCGTCGGCCTTTTCGCCGGTCTGATGCCGGTGCCCGGTGGCATCGGGGTGGCCGAAGCAGCACTCACTGCCGGGTTCATCGCTCTGGGCGTGTCACCTGCCATCGCCTTCGCGGCGGCGCTCACCTGCCGCATCGTCACCTTCTACTTCCCGCCGCTGATCGGCTGGTTCGCCCTGCGCTGGCTGCAGAAGCACCGCTACCTCTGACGGAGTCGGTCGCGTCAGTCGCCGGTGGTGCCGTCGATGGCTTCGCGGATCACGTCGGCGTGGCCGCAGTGGCGGGCGTACTCCTCGATCATGTGCACCAGGATCCAGCGCAGCGAGCGCGGGCCGTAGCGGTCGGGCTGGTCGGGCGGGCCGACGTCGATCGCC
>JACDJB010000858.1_pt1 | contig 27270 bp, 23 predicted proteins | sample 7454121 | NCBI WGS metagenome assembly JACDJB01 (sample SAMN14253290, study PRJNA609438) | sludge metagenome | isolation source: sludge after 25d culture with pyrite | collected 2018-12-20
AGCGTATCAAATTTCAATACATCGTATGTGTCGGTTCAAGAATGCTCCTGTAAGATTTGGGATATTAGGTCAAGAATTTCAATACATCGTATGTGTCGGTTCAAGAAAGTAAGCAGGTGCTTTTGATTTGTTTTAGATACAATTTCAATACATCGTATGTGTCGGTTCAAGAAGCAGCTTCAAGCAACCACCCTTTCAAGAAAAACATTTCAATACATCGTATGTGTCGGTTCAAGCCGCTTCATCAACCCAGTCTTCAAGTTTATCTCTAATTTCAATACATCGTAGGTGTCGGTTCAAGTTTTGTCTAGTTTTACGATACAAATGCATTAAATGTATTTCAATACATCGTATGTGTCGGTTCAAGCTTTACAACAAACGCCTAAAATAAGGGCTTTAAAATTTCAATACATCGTATGTGTCGGTTCAAGTGAGAAGTATGGAAGCCCGTGGGCAGTTGGTAAGACATTTCAATACATCGTATGTGTCGGTTCAAGTACGATAGATAGATAGTTGCCAAAATAGCATCTACCTATCTATCAAGGTTTCTCAAACTTTTTCCAACCATTTTAAAAAAACAGTGTGAAGTCAAAGAACCCTTAGAAAACACCATATTTTAGCCAAATTTCGTAACAACTAACAAAACTAGGTTGGAAATCAGATAAAAATCCCCTCACTATCCTTATGCTTAGTGCCGATCGTTACCTCATTGAAGCTTCCGCTATTTAAAACCTTGATGATGGTAACAAAATCGAGATCCTTATCTATCACCTTTTTTAGCTCTTCGACCAACTTTATCTGTCTTGATGGTGTGATATTTCCTCTAAAGATAGATTTTTGATGATGTTTTAGGTATTTTTTGCAGATTTTGAACACTTTTGCAACTCTATATTTTCCAACCTCACTAAATTCATCAGCTATATCATAAAACAGAAAAACATAGTTGTAGTTTATATTTTTCACTGCTTCTCTTTGAGCAAAAACGGCACAAACTCTCTACCATCAAGTATGGTCTTGATCAGCTTATATCCATCATACTTGATACACTGTTTGAGGCTCACTTTTCGTTTGAGTCTTGGGTGCATAAATGTCTCATTTAGTCGCTCTTCAAATGCATTTATAAATATCTTTTTGCCCTCTTCGTTCAAAAGTGCATAATTTAACTTTTTGTCAAAATGTTTCACCACTTGAAGCTGCTTTTTATTTACAAGATCAAATATCGTTTTATAAACCACTACGGGCTTAAAAGCCTCGCTTAGATCAAGGCTCAAGCTAAACCTCCCCTCTCTAGGACTATGCAAAAAACTTATGGATTGGTTTAGGTGTGTGTGATAAATGGCACTAATGGTTTTGGTATAAAGCAGAGTATTGCCAAAGCTGATCAGGGCATTTATAGGGTTATCTGGCGGTCTTTTGACTCTTTTGTTTAGCACAAAATCCTCTGGCAAAAAGTGCTTGAAACTATCATAAAACCTACTCCAAACCTGCCCCTCTATAAACAAAATCTGCTCAATTCTCAGCTCTTTTTGTAAAAATCTCGGCACATCGTCCCTGATCCAATCCAGATGCTCCTTTAGCTCCTTTTTGCCGTGTCTATAATAGTGATATAGAGTTTCATGTATATTTTGAGCGATTGCTAGCACTATACTTTTTGCGATCCCTAGCCTCTCATTCATAAAAGTATAGGATTGTTTGATAGTGAGATCGCCGCTGATCAGATGCTCTTTTGGATAAAAAGTCCCGCTATAATTGCCATGATAATTGAAAAGATGTATCACGATTCCAGCCTTTGAGATAAAATCCAAAAACTTCGTATTAAAACTCACCTCATTTAGGCAATAAAGCTCCCTCGTCTCCTCTATGGGTATATAAAAATTGCCTTTTTCATTTCTAAACGCTATGGAGTTATCTTTTCTGCTAAGCTCACCCATGCTAAATATATATCTTGTGTGATTTTTTGCCATCTAATCCTCATATAAAACAGTATTCAAAATAAGCACATTTTTTGCATTTGTTCTCAAATATCGGCTCTGGTGCTTTTGGTAGATCTATAATTTCTTCCATCTCCTCTAAGACCTTCAAGAGTTTCTTTTCATTACTTTTATCTAGCTCCAAAACTTCTGATTTGGTTCTGTTTTTCTTCTCAAAATACTCTATTTTACCTTTTTTGATAACCCCTTTTTGCTTCAATTTGTATAGATAAAAAAGCACCTGCCATTTAACCGCTTCTGGATCAGAATCACTCTTTTTGTACTCCACTAGATACTCATCGCTTAGTTTATCTATCTTGATATTATCTATACTTATCTCACTATTTTTACTCCGCTCCTCTTTGATCTCATGAAGCACCTTGCCTATCCTCACATCTTCGCTATTGTCCTCTAGATTTAAGCGGTTTGCGTGAAGCCAAAGCTGAGTTTTACAATGAAAAAAATAGTTGATTAGTGTGCCGTTTATTTGCATTTTATCCTCTATAAAAAGATGCTATTTTTACTATCATTAAATCTCTTTCTATCAAACTTACCTTCCTCTGTTATAAACTCCAAATTATCTACAAAGTAGTACCCACATACCTCTTCTCCGATATGTGATCTATGTTCTTTGTAGTGTTTGTATATGCTAAATGTAAAAAACTGCATGAGTGAATTGATTTTTGATTTTTGAAACTCTCTTTTAGCATATCCATCTATCTGGTTTATTTCCAAAAACGCATTCCACACCTTTTGCCCATCAAGCTTTCCATTGCTTAAAAAGTTTTGTAAAAATTCCCTATCTTCAAACTCTTTTACATTTTTAAACTTCTCTATATCTATAAGAAATGGGAAATAGAGAGTGAAGTTTTGAGAACTGATTAGCGTCATGGTTTTTGCTACACCCTGATAATCTAGCTCCTTTACTAAGCTCGCAAAGTTATCATAATTAGTTAGCAATCCATTTTCAAATCTATCACCTTGTTTTTTGATACTTTTTAACACCTCTTCATAATAGAAATCAAAATCTTTATTTTGTAAAATATCTCTATATTTTTGTTTTTTAAGATCAAAGCCTAACCTATGATCACCTCTGTATATACGACTCGCATCATCAAGATCGAAAAAATAGACAACTCCCTCTCTAAGACAACTTCTATTTATCCTTCCCATAAACTGCTCTTCACCATCAAGAGTAGAGATATCTTTAAATCCAATATCCATATCTATATCCACTCCAGCCTCTATCACTTGAGTAGCTACAATGATCAGATTTTCTTCTTTACTCTTGTTGATCACATATTGACGATAGGCTTTATTGTCATCTCCACTTAGCTCATAAACATTGTCAAACTCATCTCTAATTAGTTCATAAAACTCTCTAGCACTCTGTTTTTTAATAAATTCAAAAAGTATTTTTTTATCTTTTGGAATATTTTCTAAAAAATCATATAGTTTATCCAAACTCATACCATTTTGATCAAGTAGTGAAAAATCCGCCTTTACCCTATTTGCAAAAAGTGGATTTTTAAAAAAATAGTCCCTTTTTTCATCATCTATAAGCGAAACAAAGTTGTTGTTTTCTTTTAGAAAATAATCTATTTTTGGCAATGTTGCCGACATTATGATTATCTTGATATTCAAAATTCTTGCGTACTTATCAAAAAATTCAACCATATACCACCATAGATGGTTATTGTAGCTCTGTATCTCATCTAGTATCACCACACTATTTGCAAGTTGCCACAAAGCAAAGCAATCCTCTTTTGATGTGCCAAAAAGCATATTAAAAAATGTGACATGTGTTGTAAGGATCGCTGGAGAGTGAAAGAAGAGTCTATTTATATATGATTTTTCATATTTTGTCTCTTCGTTTTCTTGATCAGCTTCTTTTATCGTAATGGGCGTAATAGAGTTTATAATCTCATTTTGCAAGCTATCTTCAAAGATGCGATCAAACACTCCTTTTGTCTGTTCCACCAAAGTATTAAATGGAAATATATAAAAAAGCTTGTCTAATTTTTCATCTGAATTCAGTAATTTTAATCCAAGATTTATAGAGCTAATCGTCTTGCCACTTCCAGTAGGTGCTTCTAGATAAAAAATATTTTTATCCAAATTGGACAACAAATTTCCCTCTGCCTCTTTAAATATCTCACCTCTTAGTTTGTTGATCCCACTATCGTTGCTAAAACCAGATAGAAACTGATCAAACTTGCTACTTATCAGATCTTTTTGCTCACTGTCTAGTACTCCGAAGTCATCAACTTTTATCTTTGCCATATACTCTGTAGTTGCGTAGTAGTCACTAGATATCAGAAGTGAAAAAAGCACTCTATTTAGTATAAAAAATTCAAATTCTGGAATTTTGAACTTGTTTAGATGTTGCCAATAGTTTTGAGGATTTATCTCATCGTTTCTGTACTCTTTGAAAACTGATAATCTTCCATGGTGCTTAGCTTGATGATATGAAAAAGCATATAGTATAAACTTGAATTTTTCTCTTTCTGCTTGAGTAGATAGCGTGCCAATCTTTACAAGATAGTAGTTTATATATATCTGAGATGAGAGATGGGAGTGATCGCTACTTCCAGAACTATCAAAAAACTCTTTAAAGTGGTCATTTTTCATCTTTTTGGCTTGAAAATGTGGATTTGTTTTGCCTATATCGTGTAGATATATAGCATTTACAAACATCTCCTTTAATAGATCAAAGTTCTGCTCATCGATAGATACTAATAGCTTGTCGATAATTACAGTTAGCTTTTTACTATCTACTATATTTTGTAGATATCTATATGCCAAATTTGAGTGCTCTATAAGTGTCTCATCTGGAGTATGAGCTAGATAGTGCTCATCTACTCCTAAATCAGATAAAAGAGTAGTTTTTCCCATCATAGCCATATGTATCCCTTGGTAGAGCTTCAAGCTCATAGTTGGTAAAAATCATCTGCTTATATTCATAAAAATGATACTCTTCTTGCAAGCTATAAGGGCTCATCTCCATAAACAGATAGGCAAGCTCCCCCTCTTTTTGATACGAATCCTCTAGAGAGTCAAAATTTTTGATAAAAAGTGAATCCACAAAACTACCATCTGGATCGCTCATCTCTATTTTGGAGACTTCACTTATTGTTGCAGGGTGATCATTTTTGCCCAAATACGGCACAAAAACAGACTTTTTACCTAGTAGGTACTCCTCTATTTTGGCAAACTCTTCACTTTCATCATCTATTATCATTATTTGCCAGAGTGGGTTTTCTAGCCACTGCTCACGAACTACTAAATTCCCTCCTGCTTCAAAAGAGGCATAACCAACAGAGTTGTTAAAAGTTTGTATCTTTTTACTAAAGTAGCCATTTTTGGCTAACGGAGCAATGGAGATTTTGAGGCTTTTTAGCCTCTCATAGTACTCCATATATCCATTGCTGTACTCTAGTGAGTCTTTTTTAAGCCCTCTATTTGAGTCATGCAGTTTCGTGTAACCACCATATCCAACAATCGCCCCAAGTAGTCCTAAAAGTGCTGGCTTGTGGATATTGTTATATGTAAAATAGGCATACTCATTGACATCTGGTTTTCTAAAACAAGCAGTTTTCCCACCAAGATTAAAGCTAATTGCTCTCATCGCTAATAGGCTCATCTGTAAAAATATTGTACTTTGGCAAAGAGCTTTCAACCTTTAGCACGAATGGGTTGTAAAAAACCTCTACTTTTTGAGTCCTGCCATCTATAAGAGTCTCTAGTTTTGCCAAATTTATGGCTCTTTTTTGTGAATCAAACTCTATATAATCGCTCAAGTCTGGTAAGTAGCATTTGCTATCTTTGCACTCTATGAAAATAGCAAACTCATCTTCACAACCAAATTTACTATTGGTACTATATGCTGTTGCACTATATTTTGCTACCTTTTTAAACTCCTCATAGTCTGCTTTTGTGTAGCCATCAAAACCATCTCCAATAATCTCTTTGTACTCATTATAGTTTTGTGGATTGATACTAAAACCATAAAAATAGTGAGCCTCATCAACTGTAATTTTTGTGCCTAGTGTTGATTGCTTTGCATCATCTTTAGTTGAATCTGCAAAAGGCGATAAGATGTCTTGAATCTCTATGTTTGTATCATCAAACTTATTGAACCCTTGTCCAAACTGTACCGCACCTGTTATGGAGATATTTTGTCCCTCTTCAGCAAAAGTGGCACCAAAATTTTTTACATCAACTGCACTAAAAAGATTTCTGATCACCTCTTTTGTCTCACTTTTTTTATCAATCTCACCAAAAAGGAGTTTGTATCTATCAGAGAGTTTTCTAGGTACAACCAAACCTTTCTCCTCTTTCCAGCTCTTTATAAAGAGCACCTTTTTGCCCTCATTTTCCCACATCTTTTTCATAGGATACTTTAGTGCCTTATCGCTACCAAAAATATCACCACTACTTATAGACTTTGGTCTGCCTGTAAAATCTGCGTTCCAGTTAGCCATCTTTGCTCTTATGCCAATTACTCCATAAACTCTATTCATTTTCACTCTCTCCTTTTTTAGTATAGAAAATATTTTGCGACAACAGCCCTATTAAAAGAGCGTCATTATTAACTGCCTCATCACCATCATAAGCGGTAATCAAGCTCATAGCATTATTAAATCTAATATGATTTAATCCTATCTCATGCTTATATTTAAAAAATGTAAACTTAATCTCATCTTTTAATTTTTTTACATTTTTTGCTCTTAGAAATGGCTCAAGCATATCTGCATCTTTTTTACCACTTTTACTTTGATTTAACAGATACTTCACCACCTGCCCACTGATGTAAAAAAACTCATCATTCTCCAAAGCTCCATAATCAGAACTCTCTATCTTTGCAAGCATCTTTACTTGCATCTCTTTTATATCCATTATCTTTTCTCCTTTGTGTTGTTTTAGTGATAATTTTAGATTCATAGCCTCTATAGCTTTTATATGTCTATCATTTCTCATATGCTCAACTATAAAATCATTTACATATCTTTTGATCATATAGTAAAACTCTCTATCATCAAACTTTTTAAAAAAGTTAATCATTGCATATTTAGTCTCAAAGATAAGACTCTGTAAGGCTTTAGTTACATAATTTGAAACTTTTAAATCATCTCTAAAGTAATTACTCTTTAGCTGCTTATTATAAAGCTTATCATCTACTACATCTTCTAACTTCCACAACTCATCAATCAAATAGTCTTCTAGCAAAGCACCTCTATATTTGAAAGCTAGATGATTTTTTATGCGAATATTCTCTTTTAGTTTATATTTTTTAAGAGGAATAAAATCAAAATCAGATATTATCGCCACTCCATTATTGTAGTATCTGTTTATAAAAAGTTGGCGCATTAGATCTGTTTTATAAGGTTGCAAAACTAGCCAATCAAAAAACAACTTACTCTCAAAAGCTTTCTCTTTTGTAATCATAAATGGGCTTGAAAGCTTTTGTGTTTTATGTTCTAAAAATGGCTTTTTACTATTTAGTCCCATATTGTCATTTGATAATCCTAGGATATTTCCATCTGCTTCAATAGAATACTCATTTTTATTGTAAATTTTTAGAGCTAGATATATCTCGCTCTCTTGTTTATAGCGATCAATATCGGAGTTAAAAAATAGTCTAATATACTCTTTTGGATTATGCTCTCCTATCTGATCTCTTATTGATAAAAGCTTATTCTCCAGATATCTTAGTTTTTGTACAATATCTTTTTTTCTACTATACCTACTTATATAACTACAAAAATCTTCCAGTATCCTTTTCTCTTCTTTTGTTTTAAAATCTTTAAATGATAAAACTTTTTTAAACAATTTGCTCTCAATGTGATCAAAATCAACCTGCACAAACTCCTCTATTTTCATAAAAAGTGTAAGATAGTTATTGTTATGAATACTCTTCTTTGGAGCATCTAATGCTTTACCTGTATTTATTACATTACTATAATAATCTCTCTCCTTAAACCATTCATAACTATCCATCATTGCACTATTGCCATCTTCATCATTAAAAAAGTGCGTCATCTCACCAGATTGTTTCTTGCTTGATTTTATAAATTTTCTGATCTCACTATTCTTATCATCAATCAAAAAATATAGCCCATCTTTTAGATGATAATTACCAAGTATCAACCTATCGCCATATTTCTCATACTCTTTGCTAAAAATTTCCAAGATATCATAAATCATCTAATCCCCCTTGCCAAACAAAAGCCACCGCAAAAGCTATTTTTCTCACCTAGCCCGCAAGACAAGGCTATAAAGGCAAGCTTTTGGCTGATCTCATCTTCATTTGGCACGATTCTAAACTTATTGCCAAAAAATGTGATTTTTTTGCCATTTTTGTATATTTTTATATTTTGTGGAACTCTATTTTTAATCTCTATAAGCTGCATAAAATCACCACTATTTTCTAATTTCTCCCCATAAAAATCTCTATATTTTTTCTCTAGATTGTCTTGAAGTTGTTTTTTTAACTGCATCAGATCACCATTTTCTTGCATCGTCCAAAATCTACTATCTTTACTAATCACAACAGGAGTCGCACTATATAGCTCTGTTACAAAAAACTGCTTGATGTTTCGTTTGGTAGCACTTATGATCAAAAAGTCTGGACTGTTTATATTTTCCCTAAGCGAAATGGCTAATGAATCTATCATCTTTTCATCTAGTGATCTTATACTTAATTGTAAAGTTGCTCCAGCTTTATATACGCCATCAAGCAATTTTTCCTTGCTATAAAAACCACTAATCACATAGTGTTTGAAGCCACTCTTGCTATGAAGCTCCTCATATCCAGAGCTATTTAGGCAGAAGCTAACATACTTTGAGATCTTCTCAAAACTACCCTCAAAACTCAGATCTTTTTTGATATATGCCGTGCATGTAAGTTCAAAATAGTTCATTTTTACTCCATATTTTTTAGTCTAGGTCATTATAACTTATAATGATAGCTCTGATATAAATCAATTTTTTACTTATAGCCATTTAACCAAATGTGGTGTATTATTTCGCTAAAAAGAAGAGATCTATGGAACTACTATTTAACACAAATGTTCAGTTTTTTATCCTCGCATATCTAGCGGGTGGGATCCCCTTTGGGCTACTTCTAGCAAAGCAGTTTGCGGGGGTAGACATAAAAAGTAGTGGCTCAAAAAGCATCGGTGCTACAAATGTACTACGAGTGGTAAAGGAGCAAGACCCCTCCCTTGCTAAAAAGCTAGCCATAGCTACAATCGCACTCGATGCACTAAAGGGTGTCGCGGTACTTCTGGTTGCTCATCTAGCAGGAGTGAGTGAAGCAACACTATGGGGGATCGCAGTGCTTGCAGTGGTTGGTCACTGCTTTAGCCCATTTTTAGGCTTTGAGGGTGGCAAAGGTGTCGCTACGGGTATCGGTGTAGTAGCGTTTATGCTCCCGCTAGAGGCGCTCATCGCTCTAGTTTTTTGGGCAGCAAGTGCTAAACTACTCAAAATCTCATCACTCTCATCACTCATCGGACTTGGTGCAATGCTTGTTTCAAGCTTTCTATTACACCCAGAGATCCCTCACGCACCGCTAGTTCTGCTCTCTATCATCATCATCTACAAGCATCTGCCAAACATCGCGAGGCTACTCACCGCAAAAGAGGGCAAAGTTGCTTGAACACCATACATATAGAAGATCTTCGCTTTAAGGCGATCATCGGCATACTAGAAGATGAGAGACACACCCCGCAGAGCGTCATCGCAAACGCTACTATTAGCTACGACAAAGAGTATGAGTTTGTGGACTATGCAGAGGTTGCAACTATTATAAAAACTACTATCATAGAGGGTGAATTTGCCCTGCTTGAAGATGCCATCAAGAGCGTAGCTGAGATACTTTTTTGCAAATACCCATGCATCAAAATATTAAGCTTAAAACTCCAAAAACCAGACATATTAAGCGACTGCATAGTGGGCGTAAGTAGAGTTTTTAACTCACTTGCTTAAACTTTTGTTAAAAATAGATTAAAGTTACCTAAAGTTATGCTATGATTGCGACCATAATTAAAACATATAGGACAGTAAATGCGTATTCTTATCATAGAAGATGAAGTCACACTAAACAAGATGCTAGTTGAGGGACTAAAAGAGTTTGGTTACCAGAGTGACTATGTAGAAACCCTCAAAGATGGGGAGTACTACCTTAGCATCAGAAACTACGATCTTGTACTCATGGACTGGATGCTACCAGATGGGAACAGCATAGAGATCATTCACGAGATCAAGAAAAACTCGCCAAAAACAGCGGTGATCGTACTCTCTGCAAGAGATGACAACGAGAGCGAGATCGAGGCTCTAAGACAGGGTGCAGATGACTATATCCGCAAACCATTTGACTTTGATGTTCTTCTAGCTCGTATAGAGGCAAAACTTCGCTTTGGTGGTAGCAAGATCATAGCGATTGATGATCTTACCATCAACCCAGAAGAGGAGAAGATCACCTACAAAAACGATGACATAGAGCTAAAAGGTAAGCCTTTTGAGGTTCTAACTCACCTCGCAAGACATAGAGATCAGATCGTCTCAAAAGAGCAGCTACTAGATGCTATCTGGGAAGAACCAGAGCTTGTTACGCCAAATGTGATCGAAGTTGCCATCAACCAGATTCGTCAAAAGATGGACAAACCACTAAATATTATCACTATCGAGACGGTTCGTCGTAGAGGGTATCGTTTCTGCTATCCAAAAGAACCAAACGACTCACAACAATAATCAATATCTTATGTTATTTTCCAAGCGAAGCATTAGACAGAGCTTTTTAGTTCAGCTCATTTTTGCTTCTGCTTCGCTTGTCTTTATATTTTCATCATTTCTCTACATTTTTATAGAAAAATCGATCATAAACGATAAATACATAGAACTCATAGACTACGCTAAAAACATCGTACACAACGACTCTTTGTATGGTGCAACGACTCCAACACCAGAGATCTACATAGGCGTAGATGTTGAGATCATCAAGCTTAGAACCAAAAAGCTAGAAGTAGATCTATATGAGAGCACCATAGGTGAAAAAACCATACTAAATGTGATCTACCCCTACAACATCGATGAGCTAAGCTACCTCAAGATCTCCAAAGATATAACCGCGGCAAAGGCTCTCTCAAAAAAGATCCTAAACTACATACTCATCATCAACATAGTTGGTTTTTTACTCATCATAGTTTATGCCATAGGGCTTTCAAAGATGCTGATCCACCCTGTTATTACGCTTAGTAAAAAGCTCTCAAATATGAACGAGCATCTTATGAAACCACTTGTTGTAGAGGAGCTTCCAGAGGAGTTTGAGCCACTAGGCAACACCATAAACCACCTTCTAACCAGGATCCAAAACTTTGTTAAGTATCAAAAAGAGCTATTTATCGGCACCGCTCACGAGCTAAAAACCCCACTAGCTGTTATCAAGCTCAAAAATCAAGTCACACTTATAAAAAAACGATCTGATGAAGAGTATATAGATGCTATAAAAACTACCAACAAAACTATCGATGAGATGAACAACATCATCTCAAGCATACTAAACATAGGTCGTCAAGAGGGAGCCTTACTTGAAAAGCCCGTAGAGGTAGATCTCATAAGCATTTTGCACAAAAAAGCTTCAGACTTTACGCTACTTGCCCAGAGTGAGGGCAAACATCTACGAGTAGATCTAAAGCCCGATGGTTATATGGCTCAACTGCAAGTCACACTGCTAAATCAAGTGCTTCAAAACTTCTTACAAAACGCTCTAAAGTTCACACCAGAGGGCAAAAGCGTACTTCTTAGAAGCTATGAAAATGGTAGTGGCTTGATGATCGAAGTGATCGACGAGGGGTGCGGTATTGGCGAGGAGATCGATCTTTTTGCCCCATTTACAAGAGAGGGTGACAAAGGTGGAGCTGGGCTTGGGCTTTTTCTAGCCAAAAGTGCTGCTGATGCACTAGGGGCTACCATAGAGATCAAAAACCGCACCGATGGAGTGAGTGGAGCTATCGCCACACTAAGCCTTAGCTCCAAACTATCTTGTATATTGCCTAGCGTTTAAAACTATATAAAGCTATATTTTGATATAAATCGCTCAAATCAATGATCAAGGTTTGAAACTATGGCTTTAATAATACTAGATGAGTGTATCGCTTGTGATGCTTGTAGAGAAGAGTGCCCAACAGTTGCTATCGAAGAGGGAGATCCGATCTACTATATCGACCCAGATAGATGTACCGAGTGTGTAGATGTCTATGATGAGCCTGCTTGCGTTTCAGTCTGTCCAGTGGACTGCATTATCCCAGATAAGGACAATGTCGAATCAATCGCCGAGTTGCAATTTAAATACCAAAATATACTAGAAGAAGAGAGTTAAGTTTTGGCAAAGAGGGTCGCCATCATAGATATTGGCTCAAACTCTCTTAGAATGGTGGTCTATGAGCGAAGCTCAAGGTTTGGCTTTCATATACTCCATGAGGCAAAAAGTAGAGCTAGGATCAGTGAGAGAGCATATCTAAACGATCACTACTTACAAGATGAGCCTATGAGGCGAACCCTTGAGGCACTTAGTGAGTTTAGATCCATCGCTAGATCATTTAAAGCCACTAAAACACTCTGCATAGCCACCTCCGCACTTAGAGACGCACCAAACAGATCTGCGTTTAGATCACTCATAAAAGCAAAACTTGGCATCAACATCAAGATCATAGATGGCGAAATGGAGTCCTATCTAGCATCACTTGCCTGCATAAACCTACTACCTACGCAAGAGAGTGCCCTTATGGTAGATCTAGGTGGCGGAAGCTGTGAGTTTGCTATGCTAAGTGGCAAAGAGATCTCACAAAACATCTCACTTCAACTAGGTTCAGTTAGGATCAAAGAGCTATTTTTAGACAAAAATGATCTCAAAGGTGCTACTGCTTTTATAGATAAAGAGCTAGAAAAAGTAGAGTTTATGGGTGTTAAAAGCATAGTTGGAGTTGGTGGAACTTTTAGAGCCATCACAAAACTGATCCAGCAAAATAGCTCCTACCCGCTTCGCAAGATCCACGCCTTTGAGATGAACTCAAACGAGTTTAAAGAGTGTGCTAAGTTTATCTTACAAGCAAGCTCAGCTAGCGAGCTAAAGTCCATGGGCATCGCATCTTCAAGGCTCGATGTCATACAAGCTGGCTCACTCATACTGCTTCGCATACTTAAAAAGTTCAAAGCAAAACAGATCATCTCAAGTAGAGCTGGAGTTAGAGAGGGTCTGTTTTTAAAAGATCTGCTTCGCAACTCAAAACACCGCTTTCCACACAACTTCAACCCATCGATCAAAAACATTATGGATCGATTTGTAAGTGAAAACGCCTATGCAAATATGCAAAGCCGTGCAGCAAAAGATCTTTTTGATCTATTTGCCAAAAATCTCAAGCTTGATGATACTCTAAGATCTCCCCTATCTACTGCGGCAAAGCTCCTAGCTAGCGGTAGCTCTGTTGATTATTATACGCAAAATACTCACTCGCGAAATATCTTGCTTGATCTTTTGGAGTATGGCTTTACTCACAAAGAGAGACTTCTCATCGCCACTCTAGCCTCAATAGATAAAAAGGGTGAGCTTAGCTACACAGAAGCAGAGAGCAAACTACTCCCAAAAGAGGAGATCTTAAAAAAGCTCGCAACACTTCTGCTACTCTCGCAAGCTCTACTAGCTCACAGACCACGAAGTATTGACTTTGAGCTTAGATCTAGTAGATCTACTCTAATAGTAGAGTCCAAAAACTCCATGTACCTAGCAAAAGAGCAAGTTTTGCGAGCAAACATCAAGTTTGTAGAGGTAGAGTTTAAAACCTCTGCCCCATAGTAAACTCGAAAAATGCGGTCTTATCGCCACTCTTTTTAGCAAGTGGTCTTGAGAACATCAGCTGTACAGGTCCCACAGGCGAGAACCACTCAAGTCCGCCACCAAAACCACCTCGTGATAGATTTTTGACCTCATAGTCACCCACGCTCTTCTCGCTTGAGCCTATATAACCCCAGTCTAAGTAGGTAACAAGTCGCATCTTTGCACTCTCTACAAATGGGAAGCTAAGCTCAAAGCTGTTAGTAGCACTATACTCCCCGCCATAACGCCTAACGCCATCACTTGCATCATCATCTTTTCTAGTTGCAGGCGAGAGCGAGTAGGACTCATAGCCTCGCACACTTCCGATCCCACCCATATAGAACTTCTCAGCAATTGGCAAAAAGCCTGTATCTTTGACATAGTTTACTTTTGCCTTATATCTTGCGATGAGATCAAAGCCCACATACTCATCTAGCCCCTTATATGCCGCAAAGCCCGTTCTGGACTTCACAAAGTCCGCATCAGCTCCTACGCCCGCATACTCGATGCTTTGCGTCACCACAAAACCCTCCCTTGGAACATAGTAGTCATCAGTGTTATCAAACCTTGCACTTACAAAAAAGGAGCTTTTTTTGTAGCTTTGGTAGTAGTCTTTATGCAAATAGTTTGTATCCTCTTCAAACTTATAGCTGTTGCCAGAGTAGCCATACCCTAAGTAGCCACTTATGTAACGAGTGAAGCGATACCCCGTTCCTAGATCAAACCCATTTGACTTAACAGTGTAGTCGTTGTACTCAAACTCCGAGGTATAGACCATCATATTGCCACTGAAGTCGCTATCATTTAGGCGAGGGTTTGAGAGAGAAAATGAGTAGTTTGATGAGAGACTTGATCTCTCTGCTCGCACACCCATATCGATCCCTGAACCAAAGACATTGCGATCCTCAACTGAGATACTTAGAAGTATCCCGCCATAGCTTCCATACCCGCCACCTACTTGGATATTGCCCGTTGGTGCTTCTTTGACTTTTACCACTAGATCCATCGTCTTGGAGTCGATGCGTTTCTCTTCGATGGTGTTGCTATCAAAGTAGCCTAGACGCCCTAGTGCACTTCTGGAGTCGCTTAGATCTGTTAGTGAGTAGAGATCCCCCGGCCCTAAAAATAGCTCCCGCCTAACTATACGATCTAGCGTTCTAGTATTACCTGAGATGATCACATTTCGTATGCGAACCTTCTCGCCTGCAATAATCTTATAAACCACATCAACCTTTTGAGTAGCACTATCTTGACGCAGATCTGGAAGCACTTGCACAAACGCATACCCCTCATCAGCTATGAGAGTTTTGATGCGATCAGCATCTTTTCTAAAGGTCTCTATGTTGAAGGTTTTGCCACTCTCTAGTTGGATAGCCTCTCTGATCGCCTCTTCGCTTAGCACCTCTTTATCTTGTGAGATGATGATATCTGCCACACTATAAACCTTGCCCTCAGCGATCTGGTAGCTCATTTTGGCGGTGTAGTTATCAAAGTTTACTCTAGTAAAAGGCTCTTTTATCTCTGCATCTAGGTAGCCGTGTTGCATATATAGATCTTTTATGCGAAGGTAGTCATACTCAAGCTCACTTAGACGCATCTTGCCATCATTTCTACCCCAAAACCACCCCATAAACTGATGCTCTTTGTTAGCTATAACTTTATCAAAATCATCAGAGTCTAGTGCATCATTGCCACTATAATCTATCTCTTTGATGACTATCTTCTCACCCTCATTGACCCTAAAAACAAGCTTTATACTACCATTTTCAAGAAGCTCTTTTTCAACCTCAACGACACTATCGATCTTGCCATCTTGGTTGATCGCCTCGATGATACGCCCCTTTGCCTGCTCTATACGCTTCGCATCATAAAGCGAGCCTATCTTGATACCAATGAGGCTATCTTTGATATCTTTGTCATTCTCTTTCCACCCCTTCATCTCGATCTTTGAGATACGAAGCTTCTCTTTTAGGTGGTAAGTAAGCACGCCATCGCTACTTTGTGTGATCGATATATCTTCAAAGTACCCTTGAGCAAAGAGGTTTTTAAGCGAGTTATCGATCTCTTTTTGGCTAACCTCCCTACCTAGATCAAACCCTAGCATTCTAAGAGCTACTTGAGGAGTCATACTTATAAGCCCCTCAAAATTTACATCTTTGATCACTTTTGCCTGCAGATCAAAGATCATAAATGCAGTAAGTATAGGTAGGAGTTTTTTCATTTGTTTCCGTTTAGTTTATTTCTCATATTTTAGTTAAAAAAGATAAATGCTCACTCATCTTGAGTCACTATGTAGAGCTGATCAAGCCCCAAATCCTTTAGCAGATCCATAACCGAGACAAAATCTTGAAATCTCGACTCTTTATCACTTCTAAGAATGATGTTTTGCTCTTTTTTTACACCACTTAGCCTACGCTTTAGCTCACTCAAACTAAGCTCTTCTTTGCTTAAGAAGATCTTGCCACTCGCATCTATATATAGATCTACCTCATCTTCACTCTTTTGTACACTCTCTTTTGATGAAGCAGTTGGCAGATCTATGGGTATAAGCCCTTGGTTTACAAATGTTGCAGTAGTTAGTACCATCACCAAAAGCACAAGCATAATATCTATAAAAGGTATAACATTTATCTCATCAAACCGCTTTTTTTTAAACTTTGTCATCTTGTTTTATCGCTTCATCACATCATAAGCAGTGAGTAGTCTCTCTACTCTTCTAAGCAGAAGTGAGTAAAAAACAATAGCTGGCATCGCCACAAGTAGCCCCATAGCGGTCGCTTTTAGTGCCATCGCAAGCCCCACCATGATCTTTTTGGGATCTATGCTTCCCACATCACCCATACTATAAAATGTGATCATAATCCCCACAACCGTACCCAAAAGCCCTACATAAGGGGCATTTGAGCCGATAGTGCTTATGACGCTTATGTTATCAGTTAGATCCATCTCAAGCTCATCACGATCTTTGTACTCACCCACTCGCACACTTTTGTAAAACATCAGTCTCTCTATAAAGAGCCAAAAAGTGATGATGCTCATAAGCACCAAAAGCCCCATAATCCCATAGTCCACGCTAAGTTCAGCGTAGCGTAAAAAGCTATCTTCCATACCCTACTCCACGCCTACGATCGACCATTTTATGCTTTTTTTCGCATACATTGGCACTACGCTTCCATACACTTCTGGCACGCTAAAGCTCGCTTTTGCAAGCTCTACTTCTTTAAACTCTGGGCAGATCCCATAGATACTCTGAGCATTGTCACTCACAAATGCTTGCAGATTTTCTAGCTTGCCATGATCATCAAAGATCTCACAGAGTAGTTGCAACGCTATGGGTGAGCTAAAAACCCCCGCCGCACAGTGACTTGTCTCTTTTTTATCCTTTGAGTGCGGTGCAGAGTCAGATCCAAACATCACCTTAGGGTGAGCATCAAGTGCCACCCGCAGTAGTGCCTCACGATCTTCTGGGCGTTTTGCTATGGGCTTGCAGAAGTTGTGAGGCATCATCATTCCACCCACCACATCATCAAGCGTAAGCACGAGGTGATGCACTGTAATGGTGGCGTAGATATTATCAAACCTATCAAGCATATCTACCGCCTCTTTGGTGGTTATATGCTCCATGATAATTTTGAGATCTTTAAAGTTTGAGGCTAGCATCTCATAGACACTCATAAACTCCGCCTCTCTATCCATCACAAAACCATCACTCTCACCATGCACACAAAGCGGTATGCCAAGCTCACTCATCGCTTGCAGAGTTGGTCGCATACTCTCTAGATCAAACGAGCTTACACCGCCCTCTGAGTTTGTCGTAATCCCCGCAGGATAGAGCTTGATAGCAACTATATGACTAGCTACACTCTGCAAAAATGCTCTATCGTAGTTTTTGTAAAAGAGGCTCATATATGGCTCAAAGTAGTCATTTGGCACAGATGCAACTATGCGTTTTTTATACTCCGCTAGAGCCTCAAGCGAGTCGATAGGTGGTACTAAGTTTGGCATCACCAAAGCCCCGCTAAATGTATAAGCACTAAGCGGTGCAACACCCTCAAGCATCTCACCATCTCGCAGATGCAGGTGCATATCTAGTGGCATTGTTAGTTTTACTCTTTTTATATCTTTACTCATTGTCTCTACCTCTTTTTTACTATATCTTTAGCTTCATTTATAAGCCTATCTACCGCATCTCTATACCCATCAGCTACACTTTTTGAGCTAGCCTCGAAGCGAGTCACTAAGATCGGCGTGGTATTTGAAGCTCGCACAAGTGCCCACCCATCTTCAAAGATGATCCTCACACCATCAACCTCTATGATCTCTCTTATGGTTGGTAGATACTCTGGCGGAGTTTTTAGCATAGATCTAATCTGCTCAACGACCCTAAACTTACTCTCCTCACTCGCACTCACTTTTAGCTCTTCGCTTGAGTAGAGTTTAGGTAGTTTTGCTAACTCACTATCCAGATCCAACCCCTCTTGCAGTAGCTCAAGCACCCTAAAAGTAGCATAGATCGCATCATCATACCCAAAGTAGCGATCAGCAAAAAAGAGATGTCCACTCACCTCACAAGCAAGATCCGCCCCAACCTCTCTCATCTTCACCTTTAGGTTTGAGTGCCCTGTTTTGTACATAATAGCCTTGTGACCACGGCGTTTTAGCTCATCATACATCACCTGTGAGCACTTCACCTCGCCTACTATTGTGGCATTTTGCTTCATATTAGTAGCAAAAAGCAGAGCTAGCATATCGCCTTTTATGTTGTTTTGGTGCGTCAAAACTGCGATGCGATCAGCATCTCCATCATAAGCAAAAGCTATATCTCCATGCTTGAAAAGTAGCTCTTTTATATCTTTTAGGTTCGCTTCATCTGTTGGATCTGGGTGGTGGTTGGGAAATGCTCCATCTGGCTCAACATAGATCCCCGTAGCATCAAGATCTAAGTTCTCAAATATCTGCCTAATCGCAACTCCTGCCACGCCATTGCCACAGTCATAAACTATGCGTTTTTTTAGCCCACGCAGATGCTCAAACTCCTTAGTTAAGTGCTTCACATAAGCCCCAAGAGCATCAACTTTTCGCACTTCTAAGCTAGCCTCTGGCACATCTACCATCGCCTCACACTCACGCCCTAGAGCATAGATCTGATCTGCAAAAAACGGCATCTCATCGATGGTGATCTTAAAGCCGTTGTACTCTGGCGGGTTGTGCGAACCTGTGATCATCACCGATGCACTAGCTCTAAGTCCATCAATCTGTACAAAACTAGCAAAGTAGCTAACAGGTGTTGGCACAAGTCCAAGATCTGCTACCTTTTTGCCACCCGCATTTAGCCCAGCTACAAGGTAGCTAAAAAGCTGTGGTGAGTGACTTCTAGCATCATACCCCACAGCTACCCACTCACCCTTGATATGCCGTGAGAGAGCAAACCCTATCCGCTTGACGCTTCGCTCATTTAGCTCACTTCCAAAGATCCCTCTTATGTCATACTCTCTATATATGCTCAACCCTGCTCCGTTAATAAAAAGTTTTTAGTCTAGTTTTATAGTTAAATAGCTAGAATAATTCTACCAAAAATATATTAAGGGTACTTAATGAACTACGATAACATTCCTAGTAGATTTGAAGTAATGGTCAAAAAGGTCTATTATGTCTATGAAAAGTTTGGGCTAGATTTTAGTTTTGCACTTTTAAGCCTTGCAAAACCCATTAGCGTAACAGATCTATCTCAGTATGTCAGATCTTCTGATGTGCTCATACCCATAGATGAGAACCACTACTTTATCATCTTCCAGTTTACTTCGCCAGATGCAGCATTTAGAACATCTCAAGAGCTTGTTTTTAGCCTCGATAAATTTTTCAACCAACCAAAAAGCTCCTTTGTAGCCATCGAAAAACTAAACATAAACATCACCCCACTAAATGTACTAAAGAGGCTAGATAGCATCGTACAAGCAACCAAAAAAGCGGGCTACTCACAAGTTGAGACCGAAGATATCCTAGACAACGAGTAGAAAGTGGAGATATTTTATAACAACTACAAGCCTCACCCATTTAGCATAAAAAAGTGCGATCTAGTCTTTGAGATTTACGAGGAACACACAAGAGTTACAAGCCTACTAGAGCTCACACGAGATGACAAAAGCGTTAGCGATCTGGAGCTTGATGCACTAGATCTTGAACTTGAGCAGATCTTTGTAGATGATGAGGAGTTTACAAACTACGAAGTAGCAGGCGAAAAGCTGATCTTAAAAGGCGTGAGAGATAGCTTCCAACTCATCATCATAAACCGCGTCTATCCAGATAAGAACTTCGAGCTTGAGGGACTTTATAGATCAGGCTCTATCATCTGCACCCAAAACGAGCCAGAGGGTTTTAGACGCATCACGCCATTTATAGATCGAAGTGACAATATGTGCATCTTTAAAACCACCATCGTTGCGGACAAGACGCAATACCCCGTGCTACTAGGCAATGGCAACTATGAAGCGAGTTTTGATCTAAATGATGGCAGACGAGGCACCATATGGAGCGATCCACACCCAAAACCAAGCTACCTTTTTGCCATTGTAGCGGGTGATCTAGGCGTTATCAAAGATCGCTTCATCACCAAGAGCAACAAGAGAGTAGATCTGTGTATCTACACCGACAAAGGGAGCGAGCACAGAGCACACCACGCTATGGTGAGTCTTAAAAACTCCATGAAGTGGGACGAGGAAGTTTATGGTAGAGAGTATGATCTAAGCATCTACAACATCGTCGCGGTCGATAGTTTCAACATGGGAGCTATGGAGAACAAGTCGCTAAATATCTTCAACTCCGCTTATGTCTTAGCAGATCCTGCTTCTGCAACAGATGCTGACTTTTTAGCCATAGAGTCAGTGATCGCTCATGAGTATTTTCACAACTGGAGTGGCAACCGCGTCACATGTCGCAACTGGTTTGAGCTAACCCTAAAAGAGGGGCTTACGGTATTTCGAGATCAATGCTTTAGTAGCTACCTAAACTCTGCTGAGCTTGAACGCATAAAGATGGTAAAAACTCTAAAAGAGAGGCAGTTTAGCGAAGATGCTTCACCCACAGCACACCCGCTAAAACCCGCTTCATACAAGTCCATAAACAACTTCTACACCGCCACTGTCTATGAAAAGGGTGCAGAGGTTATTCGTATGATCTACTCGCTTCTAGGCAAAGAGCAGTTTTATAAAAGCATGGATCTGTACTTTAGTCGCTACGATGGCAAAGCGATCGGCACAGAGGAGTTTGTTAGCACATTTGAAGAGATAAGCGGGGTAGATCTCTCGCAGTTTAGACGCTGGTACACACAGTACAAAACCCCAACCCTACAAGTTAGCGAGATGTTTGCAAAAAACCGCTACACCATTGCACTAAAACAAGTCATACCGCCTACGCACGATGGCATAGAGCAAAAACCCTACCACTACCCGCTAAGTGTGGCGATGTTTAGCAAAGATGGTAGCCTGCTTCATAGTGAGACTCTTGAGGTCAAAAATGAGTATGAGGAGTTTAGTTTCCCGCTCTCACAAAAGCCCATACTTTCGCTAAACCGTGGCTTTAGTGCTCCCATAATCGTCAATTTTGATGGTTATAATGAAGTGTTTTTGATGCGCCATGAGAGTGACAATCTCGCACGCTACGAAGCAGCTATGGCGTTTGGTACAAAAACCGTGCTAGATCCATCACACAAAGAGGAGTTTTTGGCATCGTTTGGCTACATCTTAGGTGCAGATCTAGAAGCTGATCTAAAGGCATATATGCTAGATCTACCCTCCATTACGCAGATCTCAAGTAGCTTAAATGGTATCGATTTCGTAGCACTCTGCAAGGCTAGAGAGGAGCTTTTTGCTAGTATCGCCTCCACTTACAGAGATGATCTACTAAGCATCTACCACGCCAACCATGAGCCAGATGTGTCAGATCTTAGTGGATCTGCTAAGAGATCTCTTAAAAACCAAGCACTAAAACTGCTAAGCTTTGGTGATGGCGATGATATTTGTGATCTGGCAATTAGGCAATATAAAAAGAGCTCAACACTAAATGATCGCATCTTTGCACTTGTGGCACTAGAGCAACTCAACACCCCGCAAAAAGAGGAGATCTTTGCCCACTTCTATGAGACAAACTCGCAAAATACTCTAGTGGTGCAGAAGTACTTTAGTATCATCGCTTCAAGCTCACACAGTGGGACACTAGCAAGAGTAAAAGAGCTACAAAACGATCCCGCTTATGATGAAAAAGTGCCAAATCTTCTTAGATCTGTTGTAGGTAGTTTTGCTCGCAATCATAAACATTTTCACTCTTATGATGGCAGTGGATACCAATTTTTAGCAGATGAGATATTAAAAATCGATATATTTAACGCTCAAATGTCAGCTTCATTAGCACAAAATTTTCGCATCTATCCACGACTAGAGTCTCAAAATAAAAATCTCTTATACAGTGCGATCAAGGGAGTTTTCGAGCATAGAGATCTCTCTGAAAACCTTAAAGAGATATTAGAAAAAATAATCACAAGTTAAAAAGCGTTAAAAAAGAAAATAATTTTAGAGTTATAATTTTCTCCAACCCAAAAATTGGAGGAAAAATTATGGCTAGAGTTGTCATTTTAGGAGGTGGAGTCTCGGGGCATACAGCCGCTACTTTTGCGGCTCAGTGGCTTGGGCGGACGCATGAGGTAGTGGTTGTTACACCAAACTCAAAGTGGAATTGGATCCCATCAAACATATGGGTTGGTGTGGGTCAAATGAGCAAAAAAGATGTCACATTTGATCTAGCACCAGTCTATAAAAAAGCGGGGATCACCTACAAACAAGCAAAAGCTATCTCGCTAAACCCAGAGGGGAGCGAAAGTAGCGACAAGCCTTTTGTTACCATCGAGTACACACAAGCAGATAGAGTCGGAAGTCGTGAGGATCTCGCTTATGACTACCTTATCAATGCAACTGGTCCAAAGCTAAACTTTGGTGCGACTGAGGGTTTAGGAGAGGGAGCAGAGCTTGGAGAGCACACCGTTTCGGTATGTACAGCTGATCACGCAGTACATGCAAACGAAGAGCTTCAAAAAGCTATCGCAAAGATGAAAAAGGGCGAAAAGCAGAGGTTTTTGGTAGGAACAGGTCATGGTATGTGTACCTGTCAAGGAGCTGCTTTTGAGTATATATTTAACATAGATCATGAGCTTAGAAAAGCTGGTGTAAGAGATAAAGCAGAGCTTACTTGGATCTCAAATGAGTCATTTTTAGGTGACTTTGGAGTGGGTGGCTTACATATGAAAAGTATGGGCTATGCGGTGAGTTCACGCATCTTTGCAGAGTCGCTATACACCGAAAAAGGGGTGGATTGGATCATCGGTGCTCACACAAACAAAGTAGAAAAAGGCAAGGTGAGCTATGAGCTACTAGATGGTACATTTGGCGAGAAAGAGTTTGACTTTGCTATGCTTATACCGCCATTTGCTGGTGTTGGGCTAAAGGCTTATAGCAAAACAGGCGAAGATATTACCGATGTAGTATTTGCTCCAAATGGCTTTATGAAAGTAGATGCTAACTACAACGCTGGATCTTACGATAACTGGAAAGCAAGTGACTGGCCTCGCACCTACCAAAACCCAACATACACAAATCTTTTTGCTTGTGGGATTGCGTTTGCACCACCACACGCAATCTCAAAGCCTATGGTTACGCCAAATGGCACAACCATAGTACCAACTCCACCTAGAACAGGTATGCCATCAGGCATCATCGGCAAAACAGTTGCTAGAAGTGTATGCGATCTGATCCAAGGCAAAAATGCACCGCTTCACGAAGCCTCAATGGCAGAGATGGGAGCAGCGTGTGTGGCATCTGCTGGTAAAGGGGTCTTTGATGGTATGGCAGCAGCGATGACCATCTACCCTGTTGTGCCAGACTTTGAAAAGTTCCCAGGAACAGGCAGAGACACAGAGTACACATTTGGTGAGATAGGGCTTGCGGGTCACTGGATCAAGCATATTTTGCACTATCTATTTTTATGGAAAGCTAAGCTAAAAGCTGGCTGGACACTCATACCAGAATAAGGAGAAGATAATGAACAACAACCCAGAACACAACTTTAAAGCGTACTCGCAAAACTACACATCTATGGTGCCAGGGAAGTTTGCACAGTGGCTAAGAACTTGCAAGATCTACCAATTTATACGCTTCATCATACTAAATATCAAGATGATAGCAGTGGTCAAAAAGAGTCACTAATGACTCAAATACTAACCTACCCTACCCCTCCTCCTTTGGAGTATGGGGTAGATGTAAGGGTGGTAGATGATGAGGTTTTAGGCGTAATTGGAGATCTAAAAGAGACTCTGCAAGCAAACAATCTTGAGGCACTATCTGCTTTTCAGATAGGCTCACGCCTAAATATTATAGTCTATAAAGATAGCAGTGGCGATCTCATAGAGCTTCTAAACTCCCGCATCATCGCCCATAGTGGCAAGATAGTCTCAGATGAAAAAACAGCATACTTCCCAGATATAAGTGCCAAGATAGAGCGTCACAAAGAGATAACCATACTCTATGAAGATCTAGATTTAAACACTCGCACTCTAAGAGCAAGCGATGATCTCGCTATCCTTTTGCAACGCAAGATCGACTACTGTTATGGCTCAACATTTTTACACAGACTTGCAAAAGATGAAAAGAAGCTCTTTGAGAAAAAGCTAAAGTTTGGTAGTAAAGTAGCGATCTCGGAGGTTTGTCCAACAACCTTTAGGCGAGACTACATACTAAAAGCGATCAATATCACCCTTTTAGTTACTATTGCTACTATGATTTATGGTTTTTTATCGGGTAAAAATGTGATGTTTAGTATAAATAGTTTGCTACTTTTTGCAACATTATCTAACATAATATACTTCTTTTTCGCATATTATGAGGGCAAGAACTACACGAGCTGTACGAGTTGTCAGATTGGTAACATTATAGGCGTTACATTTATCACTTTTGTTAAAATTTCATTGCTTTATATTGTTAGTTATTTTATAATATCACCATGACTAATACGAAAACCAACACAAAAGTACTTCACAACTACCTGCCTACACTTCGCTTAAACAAGCCAAGGATCATTGAGGAGTGGCTAGACTCACAAACCATCATAGTTATCCTCACTTCTCACGACATAGAGGTTGAAAACTTCAAGCTGATGTTTGCTGATGGGATCTTTGACTATTTTATAAGCGTAGCTGATGGTAGGCTTGCCATTGGCGACTGTCCGATTATGCAAAGTTTGCTCATATATCTAAAGAACAAAGATGTAAAAGCTGAGGAGCTTTTTGAGATCTGCAACCGCTTTAGAAAAAGTGTGCTTTATCACATTATAGAAAAAGGGGAGCTAACCAAAGAGCTTTTAGAAGATCTCTCCTACCTTTTTGATAACAACTTCTATGGTGTACTAAAACACTACTCCGACTCCTTGTACCAAAAAGAGCAAGAGATCGATCGCCATGTTAAGATCCTAAGCGACTACCAAAAAGCACTCGATGAAAGCTCTATCATCTGCAAACTTGACGCAAATGGGATCATCACCTATGTAAACAAAGCCTACATCGCACTAAGTGGCTACAAAGCTGAAGAGCTGATAGGCAAATGGTACTTTGATGATATATTTGTAGATGTTCAAGATGAGCCGATCGACAACATCTGCAACGAGCTAAGTGATAATAGCGTGCTTCGTCGCACACTTAAGAAGAGATCTAAAAACGATGAGGAGTACTATGAAGATGTAACCATCACAAAGATAAGTGATCCTTATGATAACCTAGTGGAGTATATGGCGATCGCAAACGATGTAACGCAGATCATGGATACTCAACTGCAAGCTCAAAGAGATGCGTTTGCCAAAGAGGTATTTTTGTCAAATATGTCTCATGAGATCCGCACACCACTAAATGCGATACTTGGCTTTGTAAACCTACTAAGCGAGCAAGAGCTTACAAAACAGCAACAAAAATATCTAAGCATCATACAAAATAGTGGTGAGAACCTGCTAAGCATCATAAACGACATACTTGACTTCTCAAAACTTAGAAGTGGTGAGTTTGTCATTGAGCCAAAATACTTCTCTATTCACGAAGAGATCGCAAACACTCTTGAGCTATTTGTCGCAAGTGCAAACTCCAAAAGCATCACCATCACATCTTTTATAGATCCTGTTATCCCAAAGGAGCTATACGCCGATGTACTTCGCATCAAGCAGATAGTCTCAAACTTTCTAAGTAACGCCATCAAGTTTACAAACAACCATGGACACATACATGTGGAGGCGTCTTGCAACAACAAACGCCTACTCATCTCAGTAACTGATAACGGGATTGGGATCTCACCTCAAGATCGTGATATGATATTTCACGCCTTTACGCAAGGCTCACACGAGGGACTTCAAAACATACAAGGAACGGGGCTTGGTCTTAGCATCTGCTTCCAGCTTGCTAAGCTAATGGGTGGCGAGATCCGCCTTGAATCCACACTTGGTATAGGGAGTACTTTTAGCGTTGAGCTACCTGTGGAGGTCGAAAACAGAGAGTGTCAAGTCTACAACAATATGAAAGAGCTTATAGATCTAAAGATACTATTTTATATACAAGATAAGGTGCTTGACTATCGAAGTGAGTCATTTCTAAAGTACGCTGCCGTTTTTGGGATCGATGTAACGATAGATAACACCCTTAATGGCGACTATGATATCACGCTTATACTCGAAGAGGAGATCAGTCCAAAAATGCAAGAGGAGATGATCACCTCTGGCAAAAACTTCCTAGTGCTTACCAGTTCACCTGATGATAAGTTTGAAAAACACAAAAACATAGTAACCATCGGCTTTCCTATCTACTGCCAAAAGCTCAAAAATGCTATATCAGATCTGCTAGAGCCTGAGTCAAAAGAGCATATCAAACATCATAGCCAAAAGATCATATATAGCGGGCATATATTAGTCGCAGAGGATAACGAAGCAAATCAAGAGCTGATAAAAGTGCTTCTAAACAAATATAGCATCACCTACGACATAGCAAGTAACGGCAAAGAAGCCTTTGAGCTATATAAGCAAAACAGATACGATCTTGTACTTATGGACGAGCAGATGCCTGTGATGAGCGGTACCGAAGCGACAAAGTTGATGCTCAAGTATGAGAAGAAAAACTCACTACCTCACACGCCTATCTCTGCACTCACAGCAAATGTCCTAAAAGGCACAAAAGAGAGCTCTATGATGAATGGTTATGACGCATTTTTAGGCAAACCCATCTCCACTAGAGAGCTTGAAGCACTCTTTAAGAAGTATCTAAGATTTAGCATCATCGAACAAGAAGATGAGCAGACTCAAGCCAAAAGAGTCTCTATACTCTCTCAAGATATAGAGATGCTAAAGCGA
>JACDJB010000859.1_pt1 | contig 27261 bp, 17 predicted proteins | sample 7454121 | NCBI WGS metagenome assembly JACDJB01 (sample SAMN14253290, study PRJNA609438) | sludge metagenome | isolation source: sludge after 25d culture with pyrite | collected 2018-12-20
AGATTTTACAGAGTATTTATCAGATAGAAATCATTACGCCAACGACAAAAGAAAAAATAATAAAAACGCTCCTATTGACACCAGAACATAAGCTCTTAGATGAGCTTTTTGATTTTGGGTGTTAAAATTAGGAAGTCAGGAAAAAATAAAGATTCAAAGTTTAGATTTATCAAGCCGTTCGTAATTTCCTAATCAGTTATTCAATAAGTGAATAAAGAGAATTATCGATTCCTGCAATTTGGAAATAAAATGAGACATAATCGATTGGAACGCTCGTACCGGCGCTCTTTATAAATCATAATATAGATCAAGACTCCAATAGAATTACCGTTCCCAGGCCTCCATCGGCACAGATACTCACCACCGCTTTCTTATCCGATCCCATTTGGGTCAGTTCCTTAATTGCCTGATTGATGATTCTGGCACCCGTGGCGCCAAAGGGGTGCCCGATGGCAATACTTCCTCCGTTTGGATTGAGCCTGTTTTGGGGGAAGGAACCAAAGTCAAAAGAAACGCCCACTTTTTCAAGATGTGATTTATCTTCCAACAATTGAATATTTGCCAATATTTGTGCCCCAAAGGCTTCATGGATCTCCCATAAATCTATTTGATCATAGCGCAACTTGTGTCTGGCCAATAATCTAGGAATGGCAAAAGTGGTAGCCATTAAAAGACCTTCCTCTTCAACATTTACCCCTGCAATTTCCCAATCTACCAATTTAGCCGCATAACCATGTTTCGGAAATCTCCCCTTTGCTTTTGAACCACATACCCACAACCCAGCAGCCCCATCAGTCAATAAGGAAGAATTACCCGCAGTCAACGAACCTTTGCCCGACTCTTTGTCGAACACGGGATTGAGTTTGGCCAACTGTTCCAGGCTTGTATTTTCTCTGGGAATCATATCCTCCTTTACATCCCCAATGGGTAAAATCAAATCGTCAAAAAAACCAGCCCTTCTTGCCTTGATATAATTTTGATGGCTATTCAGGGCTATCTCGTCTTGCATCTCTCTTTCTATATGGAGACGTTTTGTGGTGATTTCGGAATGTTCCCCCATACTCAGACCGGTGGATCTATTGGTGACACTTGGGACAAACAATCGGATGTCGCCAAAATGCAGGTCTTTCAATTTCGACACTTTATCAGCCAGGGTTTTGCTTTGGAACAACCGCCGCAACCAACTGGAGAAATTTTGATTCAGCCCCAGTTGAACCCGACTCATACTCTCTACCCCACCCACTAAGGCGATCTCTTCTTCGGTTATCAATCCAGAAGCTTCAATGGCTGCCATCATACTGGTGCTACAAGCCATAATTGTGGTAAACGCCGGAATGCTCGGATCCAATTTTGCATCCATAAGGATCTCACGTGCGAGGTTGCTATAGCCAAGGTTTGGTGCTACCGAACCCCAAATCAAGAGATTGGGAGAAATAGAATCCCTTTTTATCATTCCTTGAACAACGGGAATAGACAACTGAAGTGCATCTTTATCTTTAAGTTCCTTATCCACCTTGGCGAAAGGCGTTCTCAATCCAGAAACCAACCAAATTTCATTATTGCAGTTTTTCATTTTTGCTATTCTGATATCTATCTAAAGTTACAAAAAATTGCCGTTCTCTTTAAATATAACTACTGCAAACCCAATGAGGTCTTCGTTTTTTGGTACGCTGAATAAAAAGAAAACAGAACCTTCGACGAAAGTTTTCTCCACCTTCATCTGATATTCTAATTCCGTAGAAAGACTTATTCTTGGCAAATCCCGATACAAAATTTGAATTGGGATCATCCCATATTTTAGGAAGAGATCAAAACCTTTGTTGAGAAGAACGACAATGATGCTTAGGGATATTCAAACGGAATTTACTCAATTAAGATCCAGAAATAAAATGACAGTACTGTGGGAATTTAATAATCCAATACCGAATTTACATATTCTATTGTCTAAGTCACATTCCCCTGTTTACTTTGGTAACGTGTAAATCCTATACTCTGGAAGTATTAGTACTTCACAAATCTCGTTACTGAATTTGCCCCATAGTTTAGCAAATAAGTGCCAACGGCAAGATTACTAATATCTATTGTACGGTTTGTGGCATCCAGTTCTTTTTCAAATAATTTTTTGCCGGTTAGGTCGTAGATTTTAAACATCGTACTTTCCTTCAGATTACTGATCCTTAAATAGTCTGAGGCTGGGTTTGGTGAAACGGAAATGCTGTTTTCCTGAAAATCATTTATAGACAAGGCACCACAACTGATTTCTGCATAGTACAAAAAATCCTGCCCGGTATACGAATCAAAAGCTGATGCATTATTGGGTATGGGATCTCCAAAGTTCAGTTCCTTGTAATACACAACATTGCTGCCAGCAGATATATTTGTATTGCTATGGTTAGTGCTGGAACCGTTACTGTCATAAATTGCCATGATCCAATAATCCCCAGCCGCCAATTGGACAGGGGTAACCGGAAGGCTCACTACTCCAGCTCCAACTGTAGAGACCCCTGTGGAAGCCGCAAGGTTGTTTGGCACTCCACCATTGTCATCGTAGATTGCCATTTTCAAATTGGCTCCTGTTTCATTGCCGATCATGTTTAGGGAGTGTAGCACACCCACCTCGGAAAGTGTAAAATGCACTCCCAATAAAAATTCTGGAAAAAAGTTACCGGTTGTAAAATCTGGATCAGAGCCGTCGGAATTACCAATATTACAGTCCTGTGAAAATGCAGAGAATGTTATAAAAACCACGGTGATAAAAAAGATAGTCAATTTTTTCATGAGTCTTGTTTTTGGTTAGCAATCATTTAGTTACATCCAATTTAGTGAATATTATCAACTTTTTTTTAAATGGGTGGATATTTATTTTATCTCGGGTTTTTGGTCTACTGCATTTTTTAAAATATCGTCTAAACCATTATGGAAGATAATAACAAAGCTGAGGGATACAGAAAGAAACGATCCCAAGGAATCAACTTTATTTATCCTCTTAACCCAGTGAAGCCACAATTACTGGAACCCGATCCAATGGAATACGAGAGAAAAAAGATAGGGAAGGATTTGGGTTATAGAAAATTAAAGTCAGGTGAGTAGGCCATAAAAATCTCAATTTTTACAGGGGAGTTTATATGTTTTTCTTCTTTCTTCATATTTTAAAAAGAAAGTATAAAACTCGGAAGTATAAAAATAAAAATCCCCAATGCAACAAAGCAAAGGGGATATGGTACTGATGGCGGGACTTGAACCCGCACGCCCAGGTTTGGGCACAGGATTTTAAGTCCGGCGTGTCTACCAATTCCACCACATCAGCATCTCTGAGTGTCCATCTCAGCAATTTGGCGTTTCCAACCCTTCTCAGGGCAAACACCGGGGTAAATTGAGATTGTATAATTACAATCCAGACTTAACAAAAAATGCCGAAGTGCATTCGGCATTCAAGGTTGAGCGAAAAACGGGATTCGAACCCGCGACCTCCACCTTGGCAAGGTGGCGCTCTACCAACTGAGCTATTTTCGCGTTTATTATAAGAACTTCAAGCGACCTCTTATCCGCCGAGGCGGATGGCGCCCTACCATCCCGATAACCATCGGGAGAGCTATTTTCGCATTACATAATCTGCGCAAGGACAATCCGTTTAAGGAGTTGCTTTTACAGAAATTGTCTATGAACGTATTACTCCATTCTGAGCGGGAGCAAATTTAAGACTTTTACTCAAATGACCAAGAATAAAAAGTGGAAAAATTTTATGTGACCAAAACTTCCTCCGCAATCCTCGATCGCTTTGCAAAACTTTGTCGAGATATTATTTTCCGAGCTTTAAGGAAGCATCCCGCTGCAACATCCTCCTTATCTCGTTGAGCTTCATCAGGGCCTCCACCGGAGTGAGGGTATCGATATCAATATCGAGGATCTCTTCCCGGAGTTCTTCCAGCAAGGGATCGTCCAGTTTAAAAAAGCTCAATTGCATTTCTTCTTGGGAAACTGCCTTCATCCCTTTTGTCAATTCATCGGAGGTGTGGTTTTTTTCCAGTCGTTTTAATATTTTGTTCGCACGTTGCAATACGGGTTGAGGCATTCCGGCCATCCTGGCCACGTGTATCCCGAAACTGTGATGACTGCCCCCGGGAACCAGCTTACGAAGAAAAAGCACATTGTCCTTAAGCTCCTTTACCGATACATTATAGTTTTTGATCCTGGCAAAGGTTTCGGTCATTTCATTCAGTTCGTGATAATGGGTGGCAAAAAGCGTCTTGGCGCGAGAGGGGTGTTCGTGCAGGTATTCACTAATGGCCCAAGCGATGGAGATCCCATCATAGGTGCTGGTTCCCCTTCCAATTTCATCCAAAAGTATCAAACTCCTGTCGGAGAGGTTGTTCAGGATGCTCGCGGTTTCATTCATTTCCACCATAAATGTCGATTCGCCCATGGAAATATTGTCACTTGCGCCTACCCGTGTAAAAATCTTGTCCACGCAGCCCATTCGCACTGCCGATGCAGGAACAAAACTCCCCATTTGCGCCAAAAGCACTATTAAGGCGGTCTGTCGGAGAATGGCCGATTTACCGCTCATATTCGGCCCAGTAATCATGATCATTTGTTGGTTTTCACGATCGAGAAAAACATCGTTTGCAATGTAGGGCGCATCTGGAGGCAGCTGTTTTTCGATCACTGGATGGCGACCTTCCTTTATGTCCAAGTCAAATGAATCGTCAAATAAGGGGCGTGTGTAATTAGCCGCTTTTGCCTGGGTAGCGAAAGCGCACAGGCAATCCAACTGCGCTATTAAGGCCGCATTTTGTTGTACTGAGCCAATGTACTGAAGCATCCATTCAATGAGTTTGGAGAAAATTTCCTGTTCCAAGGCCAGAATCTTTTCCTCGGCACCAAAGATCTTGGCTTCGTATTCCTTTAATTCCTCGGTAATATACCTCTCTGCATTGACCAAGGTCTGTTTACGGATCCACTCTTCCGGCACCTTGTCTTTATGGGTATTCCTCACCTCTATATAATATCCAAAAACGTTGTTGGACGCAATTTTCAATGAAGAAATACCTGTGCGCGTTGTTTCACGTTGAAGCATTCCGTCCAGATATTCCTTGCTGTTTGCCGAAATATTGCGAAGCTCATCCAATTCCTTTGAAAATCCCTTTGCGATGGAATTTCCCTTTAAAATATTTACCGGAGCTTCTTCAAAGAGGGTTTTCTTTATTTTCTCTCGGAGCAGTTCGCAATCGTGCATCTGCTCCCCAATAATATTGAGGGATTCGTTTTTGGAATTTAACGCCAAGGCCTTAATGGGAACCACTGCTTCCAGGGAATTTTTGAGCTGGACCACTTCGCGAGGATTTACTTTTCCCGTAGCAACCTTAGAGATAAGGCGTTCCAGATCGCCCATTCCCTTTGTATATCGCTGAATTTTTTCCAAGACTGCGGGGTTATCCAGCAAAAAACTGACCACCTCGTGGCGGCGTGTGATCTTTTCGGTCTTTTTCAGGGGAAGTGCCATCCACCGTTTTAAAAGCCGGCCCCCCATGGGAGAAATGGTTTTATCGATCACGTCCAAAAGCGTCACTGCATTCTGCTGGCTGGAATGGTACAATTCCAGATTTCTAATGGTGAAACGGTCCATCCACACATATTCATCCTCTGCCAATCGCGACAAGCGGGAGATATGTTGTAATTTGGTGTGCCGGGTTTCGCTTAGATAATGGAGTGCGGCGGCGGCAGCAATGATCCCATCCTGCAGATGATCTACGCCGAAGCCCTTTAAATTTTTAGTGTTGAAATGTTTTGTCAGGGTTTCAAAGGAATAATCACTTTGGAATATCCAGTCTTCCAAATGGAAAACGTGGTATTCCTTCCCAAACGTCTCTGAAAACAACTTTCTCTTTTGTTTTGAGAAAAGCACTTCCGATGGACTGAAATTCTGGAGCAACTTGTCCACATATTCCGCAGAGCCTTCGGACACCAAGAATTCACCGGTAGAAACGTCGAGAAACGAAACCCCTATGTTTTTTGTGGTATTGGATCCTGAGGCAGCTCCAAAATGAACAGCCGCGAGGAAGTTATTCGATTTCGATTTTAAAATATCGTCATTAAACGCCACCCCGGGTGTAACCAGCTCTGTTACCCCGCGCTTGACGATGGTCTTGGTCATCTTTGGATCCTCCAGTTGATCGCAGATCGCCACCCGGCAGCCCGCCATCACCAATTTGGGAAGGTATGTATTTAGGGAATGGTGTGGAAACCCGGCGAGTTCGGTTTTATCCCCTCCATTGTTTCGGGCGGTCAATGTAATATTTAGGATGGCAGCTGCCCGAACGGCATCCTCGCCAAAGGTCTCATAAAAATCCCCCACACGAAACAGCAGCAAAGCATCGGGATACTTCGCTTTGATCGTATTATATTGCTTCATTAAGGGAGTTTCCTTCTTCGCCATAGTTTATGCCCGCGCAGGCGGGTATCTTTTTGGTTACATAATTAACCGATAAATGTAACGAAAATGTGCTTTTATTAAAAATGAAGTGCAAGTGAATTGTCGGGTTTTATCAACAATTCCCCTCTGGAATATTGTGCAGTTGCACGAAGAAATGTAGGGGTCTGCGCAGAAATAACTGGAACCTTATCAGTCATTCCGCTTACCTTTGCAACTTGGTGCTTTGATAGGGAAATGGGCCTCCTCGCTATTGAGCCGCAACGCCAAACCTTCCGAAGGAAACTATAAAAAAATTACCTTTGCCACCTATGAAAAACAGAAAACTCAAGAACAGCGAACTCGATCGCATCAATGTTGAAGAATTTAAAACTTCGGAAAAGACCCCGTTGATCATTATTCTCGACAATATCAGAAGCCTGAACAACATAGGTTCGGTGTTCCGCACTGCTGATGCTTTTTTGGTAAAGAAGATCTATCTCTGTGGCATCACCGCGCGGCCTCCGCATAAGGACATACAAAAAACTGCTTTGGGTGCTACAGACAGTGTTGATTGGGAGTACGCTGACGATGTAATGGAAGTGGTTTCAAAGCTACAAAATGATGGAGTTTTTGTCGCTTCCATCGAACAGGCCGAACTCGCCGTAAACCTCGATGATTTTTCCGTACAACCAGAATTGACCTACGCAGTGGTTTTTGGAAATGAGGTAAAAGGGGTGCAGCAAAAAGTGGTCTCGGCAAGTGATGCGGTAATCGAAATCCCGCAATTCGGAACCAAACACTCTTTAAATATCGCAGTGAGTGTGGGAGTGGTGGTTTGGGATCTGTTTGTAAAGCTGGAAAAAGAGGGTAGTGGGTAGTAGTGAAAAAAATAAATTACATTCGAATTGTCCCGTGAAGAACTTACTCTATTTTGCGGTGTTGTCCCATACGGATTGGAAGCGGCACATCGCTTGTAAGAGCAATTAAAATATGGAGTTGAAGACTTTTACTGCCGTCCGTTTTGTTTTCTGCCGTATTTCCTATGGCGGCCCAATGCCCCATCGATATCGAAGTTAATTTGGTTGCATCAGGCACTTCCGGTTTGCCAAGTTTTTATAGGAAACCCGGGCAGGCAGGGATTCCAAACATTCTGATTCAAACTGGTATTCTCAAAACAATCGACTTGTCAACAAATCCACATGGATCAGTACAATACTGAATACCCCAATGACGATAGCAAACTTTAGGATATTGTGTAGAATTATATAGTGGATCTTATTTTTGGAATACCATAAAACGGTCAGAAATACGGCCAAACCCACAATACTCGCATAGAAATAGTACTCCATATATCCTATTTCCCATTTAAATTTGGTGATGAGCAGAAAAATGGGAATTAGGGTCAATAGGCTCAAAACAGTCAACATTCTCTTTGAGGTTTTTTCTCCATAGACCACGGGAATGGTGTTGTATCCATGGGTGAGGTCGCCTTTTATGTTTTCCAGGTCCTTTACCAGTTCGCGCATGGAGATCAACAGAAACAAAAATGTGGCGTGGACGAAAATAACCACATCGAAATTGCCATAATGAACAAAAATTGCAAAAAACGGCACTACGGCAAGAATGGCTGCGGTAATGTTTCCTATAAATGGATATTTTTTTAGTTTATGGGAATAGAACCAAAGAAAAAAGATGTAGACAGAGAAAAAGAGTACCGCTCTGAAGGAGACATAACTGGCGAAAACAACCGATAAAAAATTGAGCACAAAATAAGCCGAAAGCTTTGTACGCTGGCTTACCAGCTTGTCCAGCATTGTTTTTCGCGGCCGGTTGATCAAATCCTTTTCGCTATCGTAAAAACTGTTGATAATATAGCCACTGGCAATGGCGGAGGACGAAGCGAGGACCAACATCAGCAAATTGAGATCAAAGAGGACCCGACGCACCGGTAAATCTGGAGCTAGGATGTAGATGCTTGCCAGATATTGGGCCATTACAATAATTAGGATATTATAGCCACGAACCACAGAAAACAGGCTGAAAAACTTCAGAAGAAAGAGTTTTTGTTTTCTAGTTAGCATGCATATCAAAAGTTGAAATATCCTGAAGGAATTTTCAGAACACCTTGGTCTTAAAAACTATAGACCACTTCCAGCTTATATTCATTTAGAGCTTCCCTGGCCTTGTCGATATCCTCGGTAAAGCCCAACATATAACCTCCTCCCCCCGATCCGCAAAGTTTTAGATAATAGGCATTGGTATCGATTCCCTTTTTCCAAAGTTTATGGAACTGGGCAGGAATCATGGGTTTAAAGTTGTCGAGCACCACCTTGGATAGCTCCTTGATATTTCCAAAAAGGGATTTTACATCTCCTTGCAGAAAATTCTCTACGCAGGCATCGGTATGTTTTACGAATTGGTTCTTTAGCATATTTCTAAAGCCTTCCTGCTTCATATTCTCCATAAACAGTTGTACCATAGGAGCCGTTTCTCCCGTACTTCCGCTGTCGAGCAAAAAGACGGCTCCCTTGCCGTTTTTCGTTTGGGAGGGAATGCCAGCAGCCTCGATATTATCGCTGGAATTTATAAGAATGGGCAGGCTTAAATAACTGTTCAATGGATCCAGACCCGAGGATTTACCGTGGAAAAAGGCTTCCATCTCAGAAAAGATGGATTTCAATTTCAACAGTTTATCGCGGGTAAGGTTTTCCAAGACCGTAATCTTATCGTTTGCATATTTATCATAAACGGCGGCCACTAAGGCCCCACTGCTGCCCACGCCATATCCCTGGGGAATACTGCTGTCAAAATACAGGCCCGCCTCAACATCGTGGTTTAGCGCCTTTAAATCAAAAGAGACCAGTTGGGGATTCTCGGTTTGAAGATTTGCCAAATAATCTGCAAACCGTCTTAAACCCGCATTCGACTTATGGGTGGAAATAGTGTGATGTCTGTCTATTTTCAAAGCACCCTTATAAAAATTGTAGGGAATGGAGAGTCCTTTGGAATCCTTGATGATTCCGTATTCTCCGAATAATAAAATTTTTGAATAGAAAAGCGGGCCGTGCATATCGTTGGATTAATTGCTATAAAAGTACGGTTTTTTACATCTTTAAAAGTCTGAATCTGGCAAAGATACGAATATTGATGTTGTAAACTCAAAACCTTTTTCCAGGTTTCCATTGTTTCTGATTCCCTTTTTCCCAATTTCCGGTCTCTTCAACTATTTTGAAAGGGCTTGCTTTTTCTCGATTATTGACATCCAACTTGAATTTGATGTCATTATGGCGTATCTTTTTGGTTCGCAGAAAAAGAAAGCAGATTATGTCTACAGAAAAAACAGAACAACACGCATTGGATTTTGCCACTCGGGCCCATGGCGATCAAAAGAGAAAGTACAGGGATGAATTGTTTATCGAGCATATCAAACGGGTAGCCGATTTGATTAAAAGCATTCCCCACACCTCTGAAATGATTCAAGCTGCCTATCTGCATGACGTGGTAGAAGACACCCCCATCTCCCTCAAGGAGATCAAAAAGAGATTTGGAAGCAGCGTGGCGGGTTTGGTAGCAGAGCTGACCGATGAATTTACCAAAGAGAAATATCCACATTTGAACCGACGATGGAGAAAAGTAAAGGAAACGCGACGAATTGCGGGAATCAGTTATGGTGCCAAGACAATAAAACTGGCGGACATTATCGACAATCTGCCCAGTGTGAGCCAAAATGATCCAGGATTTGCCAATCGATATGTGCCTGAAATGGCGGCCTTGGTAGAAGTGCTTTCCGATGGCGACCCCACATTGTTACAACGAAGCCAGGAAGAAGTGTCGCGGGCAAAACTTCGTTTGGGGAAATTGAAAGATCTTAAAAAATAAAAGCCCCCTCCCGCTCCATAAAAAATCACGGGAAATAAAAATAATTTGTATCTTTCCCCTTATATCCCCTGACATCCATTATCTATCTTAATTATTGTTGTCATGGGGCATTCCAGAAGTTTCATCATTGCGCTTTATCTATTTTTGGCCTGGCCTGTATATGCGTTTTCCCAAGAGCCACTGCGGTCTGTAAAGGAAATACAGACACTGATCGAAGCCGATTCCCTCCAAGAGGCAGGTAGACACGTATCTATAAACACACAACACTTCCGGGCCACAAAACAGTACGACAGCCTATACCGATACATACAGTTTAAAGGGAGTTCCAAACTCAACCACGGCAACAAAAAGATTGCCATAGCGAAGGCGGAAAAGCTTGTTAGGGAAATAGAAAAAAATGCATCTCCCCATTTTATTGTGGAGGCCTTTACTGAACTGGGCTGGATATACGATGAGGGTGGGCAGCACCAAAAAGCCTACGATCTTCTGGAAAGAGCCATTCCATTTGCACGGCAAAACAAGGAACCACAGAATACCGACCTGGCCAGCCTGGAATACCGCCGAGGCTACTACGCTGCTACCATGGGAAATTTCCCCCTGGCAAAAGAACACTATCAACGATCGCTGCGGTTGCTAAAACAGACTGGGAAACCAGATTATATTTTTTACAACCAATTGTACAATGCCCTTGGGGGAATGATGTGGCAGGAATCCAAGTTGGACAGTGCCAGGTTCTACTTTCAAGAAGCCATAAAAGTTTTGGAAAAAACCGATGAAGGGGATATTATGAACCGGTATTTTCGTCCGGCCCTGATAAAGATGAATCTCGCTGTGCTGTGGAACGCCTTGGGAAAAAACAGAGAGGCTATTTCTATTTCAGAAGAATCGTTTGCCGGATTTCAGGACTACATCGAGCGTTCTACCGATGAAAGCAGAATTTACAAGGCAAAAGGCCATCAATGTGTGGTGATCGATAATATGGCCACATTTTATAACACTCTCGGGGAGTATTCGCGATCGCAGGAATTGATCGAATATTCCTTTGAAAAGAAAAAGAAGCTTTTTGACAAGGACGATATCAATCTCATTATTTCAAATATTATCTTGGCCCAGGCAAAGACCGCCAGTCGCGATTTTGAAGGCGCTGCCAAAGACGCCGATCGCGCATTGGAGCTTTTAAAAACCAGTGCGGGTGCCAATCTGTATTGGGAAGCGGCCGCACTTTCCACCCGGGCGACAATCTATGAGTCTTTGGGCGATATTGGGAATGCCGAAGTTTTTTATGCAAAGGCAGAAGCCGTATACAGAAAGTCCATGGGAAAAAATCACACAAAAGACTTCTTGGATAACCTCTTGGAATATTCCCTGTTTGCCGCGAAAAACCAGATGAGGGAGAAGGCGATCTCATTGGCAAAAGAAACCTATGATTTTACCCGTTTGGGAGATTTTAAAAATACCCTCCAGGAATTTTATCACATACTCAATAGAGCCCACGTCCACTACCTTCTCAAGGAATATGCTGAAGCAGAGAAATACAGCGAGGAAGCCCTTCGTTTCAATCCGTTACCAAACGCAGAAAAAATGAGCGTCGCTGATTCCATCCTCACTCAATATCGAAAACCTCAAGCGCTGCTGATCCATGCACAGTCTAAGTACCAATTGACACGGGATAGGACTCCCGACTTTCTGAAACAGCTACTGAATCAAGTGGAACAAGGTATTGCTATTCTGGACCAGCGAAAAAAGGTTGTGAACAACCTTGAGGACACATCTTTGCTTATTGCCGAAAACGAAGAACTCTTAAATTTTGGGGAAAAACTGCGACTGGAACTTTTTCAGGTCACTGGGGAGGAAATTTATCTCGATAAATTGTTGGCGTTGCACGAATCCAGTATTTACAATAGGATCCGATCCCGTTTGAATCTACGGGAAAATATCGCCTTTAAGCATGTCCCCCAGGAAGTAGTCTCCAGGGAGACCCAGTTGAAAACCGAAATGGCAGCGTCACTGACCCATTCCAAAAACAGCGAGATAGGATCTTTTTTTAAAGCTTCCGAAGACTGGGAACAATTTCTGGACTCCCTAAAACAGCGTTTTCCAAAATATTACAAAATGCGCTATGCCACCTTGGAGAAACCTCTCAGCGATCTACAACAAAAGATTCCGGAAAACACCACTGTGCTCCGTTATATTTTTATCGAGGACGACCTATATGTTTTCGTCATCTCCCAGTCGGTTAAGAACATGATAAAATTGAATTATCCCTCGGTAAAAAATCACATCCTTCAACTTCAGGACAATGAGTTTTCAGTGGAAAAAATGCGTCCGTTGCTATACGAATTGTATCGCGTTCTATGGCTTCCCGCAGAAGAATATTTGGTCACCCCAAAAGTAGTCATCATACCCGATGGCGATTTGTTCAACCTCAGCTTTGAGATGCTTACCCCAAAACCCATAAAGAGCTTTGGGGAAATGAGCAGCAACAGTTTATTGGCCGATTATGATATTTCGTACAATTTCAGTTTATTGCTTTACAGGGACAATAGGAAGGTGGCGGACTATTCTTCAGAATTCATCGCTTTTGCTCCCGGTTTCAACAATAAGATGAAAGACGACTACAAACTGGCCGTAAAAGATTCGGTGCTATTAGACAAAACTTACTTAACCCTGCTGCCACAACCTTTCAGCGAAAACTTGGTAAAACAATGTGCCAAGATTTTTAAGGGGAATTATTTTATCAATGAAAACGCCAGCAAGGAATTGTTTGTAAACAAAGCGAAAGAGCACAAAATTATCCATATTGGAACGCACGCGGAAAGCAACAATTTAAGTCCGGAGCTCAGCCGGTTGATCTTTGCCAAAAACATAGACAGCACCAAAAATTACGACGAGAATTCACTGTATTCGTTTGAAATCTACAACATCAACCTATCTTCCAACCTTGCGATCCTCACCGCGTGCAATACCGGAAAGCCGAGCTATCAGGCCGGTGAAGGCATGATTTCACTCGCCCACGCCTTTAACTATGCCGGCAGTGAAAGCATTTTGACCAGCCTATGGGAAATTGACGAGCAATCCAGTGCGAAGGTTGTAAAGCTTTTTTACAATAACCTTTCCAAAGGAATGCCCAAGGATCAAGCCCTGCGAAAAGCGAAATTGAGCTATATCTCCACTGCGAAAGGTAGAACCGTATCGCCCCAATACTGGGCGGGGCTGGTTCTCATAGGTGATACACATCCCATAGATTTGAACAACAGGGTGGCATGGTGGTGGTACATGCTGGGAGGAATTGTCACCTTGGCGTTCCTCGCTGTGATAACAAAAAAAAATAACTTCTTCTGAATTCGGAATTAAGAATCTGTAATTTCCGATTAGAGACTCAAGACCATTTTGTTAGAAGACTTAAGGCTAAATCGCAACTTATTTAAATAATGTTGTTTAGGAACAAACAGCCTACTATTCCTTTTTAGGATTCAAAAATTTAAAAAGTGAGAAGTCGGGTTAAGGTTTGACTGTGATTTTCAATGATAACCAGACTTAGCAATGCTTTGAAAAAAAAATTTATCGGACAGCATTAATCAAGAATTTGAAATTCTCTCGGCTCCCAAGCCGACCTTATCTTTAAGAAACTCACCGTCTTTACAGAATTGGGATAGCTCCGCTTGAACAAACGCCAACACCCCCTCTTTCTCCGATTCCGGATACAGCAGGTGCACATTGGCTCCGGCATCCAGAGTAAAACAAACATTGCTATCTGTATCTTCCCTAAACTTCCAAATACGGTTTATAATTTCAAGAGTACTCGGCTTCATCAATATAAAATAGGGGATGGAGGTAAGCATCATTGCGTGAAGCGATAAGGCTTCACTCTCCACAATTTCAATAAAACCCGAAAGATCCCCAGTTTTGAAAATATTCATCAAGGCGGATAGATTCTTCCGTGCCTGGCGGAAACGCTGTTCGGCATAGGGATGGTCCAACATTAAATCGTGGCCCAGGGAACTGCTCACTTGTTTCTCGCCTTTATCCACTAAGAGAATGGTGTCTTGATAATTGGAAAAGTTCCGGTGAACTTGATAGGGATACTTGGTTCCTAAGAGATTGCTGCTACCCTCAATTTCGTGGTGTTCACCCCAAACCACCAAGGGGCCTTCCACACTTCTGCAAGCACTCCCTGACCCCAAACGGGCCAAAAAAGAAGCTTTCTCTAAAAAGTAATCTTCTGTGATCGACGGCTCCATCTGTCGTTCCATATCCATTAGGCAAAGTGCCAGTGCACTCATTCCACTAGCCGAGGAAGCAATCCCACTGCTGTGGGGAAAACTGTTGGAGGTAGCAATCTTAAATTTGAAATCCTTCAGAAATGGCAAATACACCGAGACTCTTTCAAAAAATTTCAGGATTTTAGGTTCAAAAGCAACTTCTCTTTCCCCGTCAAGAAAAACCTCAAAATCGTATTTGGCAGGCTCGGAGGCTCTGGCGATCCGTTTTTCAAAAGACAAGGAAGTTTTTGTGCGGCAATTCATCAACGTAAAACTGATGGAGGGATTCATCGGCAACTGTTCGCCATACTTCCCCCAATATTTAACAAGTGCAATATTGCTGGGCGATTGCCACGTGACGGTGCCATTGGAAAGATTTTGGGAATAGTGGGAAATGATAAAGCGGTGTTCTGACATACCTTGGGAATAGGTGGACAAAAATAAAATTCTTTTCATTAAAAACACTAATTGTGATGAAAAACTAAAAATATGATGACATTTTATAGTTCCCGCGATATATACATGTAACCACCTTTTAACTAATGCCATAGGATAATTTATCCCTTTGAAAAAATACACTTAAGCTTCATCATTGAGAAATCACGGGCGTGGCCGGAATTTATTTTGTGAGGATAAATACCGCAAAAGAAGGATCGAACACTTTAAGGATTATAAAACAATAGATCCCAATTAGCTTGTGAGGTTGGCAACAACCGGGAATGCCCCTGAAATATGGGGCATTCTTTTTTAAAAAAATCGGAAACAAAAACAAAATCGAAACTAAAGTTGATCCAAAGCTTCAGAGGAAGTCGAAGTTAAAAAAATCCAGTAAAGTTGTGCACAAGAAGTAAGAGTCCATCATTTTTTTGATGACCTTCCCCCATTCTTCCGTTATCCACATGTAGCGGATTGCTGTCTGTCTTATAAATATCAGGTAGGTCCTGTGATTTAAATGAACCTCAGTTTTAAGTGAAAAAATTGTATATTTCCATAAGATTTCTATGGAAGACACTCTAAAACTAGGACAATTTAAACTATTGGATGCTTTTTTGACAAACAAGGAAGTGCCCTTAAAGGATTTTTATGTTGAACAATATCCAAAAACAAAGTATTATGTCCTTAAAAATGGCGGGACTCCCGAGAATGCCAAAGATGCCTTTCAAGAAGCATATTTTGCCTGTTGGAAAAGATTGAGCACAGGGAAATTCATCCCTAGGAATAAAGCAGAGATAGAGGCATATCTTTTTACGATCGCTAAAAATAAATGGATAGATCAAACAAGGATTTTGGCCAAAAGAAAAACAATTTCAATAGATGAGAAAATGGAACACCTTACTGTAGATGACACAACACAAATAAGTGAAAAGGAAAAAAAAGAGGCACAGCTGTCCATAGCGTTGTCTGCTTTTGAGAAACTTGATCAATCGTGCAAAGAGCTGCTCACCCAGTTTTATTTTCATAAAATGTCCATGAAGTCTATTGCCGCAAATCTCGATATAGAAGAAGCATCGGTAAAAAACAAAAAGTATAGGTGCATACAAAAGCTAAAGAAACTGGCAGTTGAAAAAAAGTAATCAGCAGTCAGTGGTCAGTAGAAAGCAAACAATTAAAGACAAACTTAAGGAATGAAACCCCAAATTGAGATAACTGAATTGGAATGGGATATAATTGAAACGTATCTCGGCCGAAATATGGCTTCGGACAAAGAACCTAAGTGGAATAAAGAGCTGGACACTATCCCCGACGTCGTCCAAAAAATAGAGCACGTAAAACAAGTAAACGAAGAGATTGAGGATAGAATTCGACAGTTAAAAATCAAGGAATTCCAACAGCACGTGGCAGCTGGCAAAGAAGAAGACTTGGACACAAAAGACCCAAAAGGCAGAAAGATGGGGTTAAACCCAATGTGGTACGCCGCAGCTGCAGTGCTGGTAGTTATGTTCGGCATTCTTTGGTTGATGCAGAACAGAAACACCCCGGAACAAATATTCGCCACTCATTTTAAACCCGACATCGGTTTGCCACTAAGGATGGGCGCCACAAACTCACATGAATTTTATGAGGGGATGGTGGATTATAAACAAAAACAATATAAGGATGCCATATCGAAATGGGAGATTTTGGTTAAGGCAAATCCGGAAAATGATACTTTGAACTACTTTCTGGGCGTTGCGCATCTGGCACAGGGCCAGGCGGAGAAATCCTTAGGCTACTTGCAGGACCAAGACCTTTTCCAACAGAGCATCTTTAAGGAGGATGCGGCCTATTACGCGGCCTTGGCCTACATTAAGGAAGGGGATTTTAAGCAAGCCGCAAGAGTCTTGAAAAAACACCCTTCACAGCGCAATACCCATCTTTTAAAGGAATTGGAAAAGGAATGAGACCATTTGCCAAAATATGGAACCGGATATTATTTCTCTGCATCTTTGGCATTTCCACAATTCATTCCCAAGAAATAATAAAAACCGTACAGGACATCCAAGTCCTTATCAGTCAAGATTCCCTGGCAAAGGCCAGGTCCATTGTAGCCGAGAATATTGCCTTTTACAAAAGCCAAAAACGATTTGACAGTCTTGCGGATTACATCCAATTCCAGGGCAATTTTAAGCTAAACAATGACGATATTCCTACGGCCATCGCCAAGGCCAGGCAATTGACCGATTACATTGCTGCCACAAAAGACCCTAACTTGATCCAGCAGGCTTTTTCCGAGATGGCCTGGGTCTATAACGAGGCGGGGCAAAACGACAAGGCTTACAACATCCTTCTGGGAGCTGTGGAACCTACCTCCCGCATTACCGAAACCAAAAGTGTCGCTGCGGCCGATGTACAATATAGCTTAGGATATTACAAAGGGAGGATTGGCGATTATCCGGAGGCCAAAAAGCACTATTTAAAATCCCTGGCCCTTTTGAAAAAGAGTAAAAAGGAAGATTATGTTTTTTACCATCAAATCTACACCTCATTGGGCGGGGTGGTTTGGCAGGAAACAAAACTGGACAGTGCAGAATATTATTTTCAACAAGCCTTAAATGTCTTGAAAAAAACGGACAGCAGCGATTTGAGAAACAACCTTTTTCGGCCCAGCCTTATCAAATTAAACATGTCTATCATCCTCAATGCACTGGGCAAGAACAAAGAGGCCATTGCCATGTCGTATGAAGCCATTGACGACTTGCAAAAGTTCATCGATAAGTCGGTTGATCCTTTTTACACGAAACAGGCCAAAACTTTCATTTTTAGTCTTTTGGACAACCTGGCCTCTTATCACACTACCTTAGGCGAATTCAAACGGAGCGAAGAGCTTATGGAATATTCCTATGCCCAGAAACAAAAGGAGTATGAGGAAAACGACATCAATATTATTACCTCCCATATTCTTTTGGCACAGGCCAAAACGATAAATAGGGATTTTAAGGGCGCCGCACAACACGCAGACCGAGCGATCGAACTTTTTAAAGACCGACCTGATGGCGATACGTTTTGGAAAGCGGCGGCATTCTCTATCCGCGGGACCCTATACCAGGAAATGGGAAATATGGAATTGGCCCGGCAATTTTACGAAAGGGGCGACGCTGCCTACAGAGCTTCCTCGGGAGACGGCTTTTCCAGGGAATTTTTGGACCACTTGATCACCCTCTCAAATTTTTATGTGAAGAACAAGGAGGCCCAAAAAGCAATTGCAACAGCAAAGGAAGCATACGATTATGTCCATAAAGGATCTTTAAAAAATACGCTCCAGGAATTTTATCAAATTGAAAATCTCGCTTCCGTTTATTTTAAATTGAAAGATTATAACCAAGCCATAAAGTACAGCGATGAGGCCTTGCGCTTCAATCTTCTTACGGACGGAATTAAAATGGCCTCCGCAGATTCCATCCTGGCGCAATACCGGAAACCGGGTGCCATTTTGATAAACACCGCCTCGCGATATTACCTTTCAGAAAACAAATCGGCCGAACAATTGAAGGAGTATTTAAGCAATATAGACCAAGCCATTTCCATTTTGGACCAACGCAAAAAGGTGGTGACCACCTACGAAGATGTTTCCATCCTCATCAGTGAAAACGAGGAGCTTTTCAATTTTGCCCAAAAACTGCGGTTGGAACTGTATGGAATGACCTGTGATGAAAACTATTTAAACCAAGTGATTTCCCTTCATGAATCGGCAATCTACAACAGGATCAGGTCTCGCCTAAACCTTCGGGAAATGGTGGCTTTCAAAAATATTCCAAAAGAAGTTTTGGCAACCGAATTCCAGTTAAAAAGCAACATGGCGACGACCTTAGAGAATGCCCAATTGGGAATTGGCGCCTACATTACCGCTTCGGAAAAGTGGGAAACTTTTGTAAAAACACTTCAAAAGGACTATCCCGAATACTACAAGATGCGTTACGAAACACTGGAAGAACCCATTGAGGACCTGCAAGCAAAGATTCCGGAAAACACAACGGTGGTGCGATATCTTTTTATCGAAGATAAATTGTACGCCTTTGTGGTTTCGCCTACCCAAAAAGATTTGATCGCACTGGACCCTGCCAATCTTGAAGAAAACTTGGAACAGCTTGCGGAAGAGGGTTTTTCTGTAAAAAAGAAAAGTCCTTTGCTTTTTGATTTGTATATAGCACTCTGGCAACCTCTTGAGAGAAAAATCAAGACAAAAAAGGTCGTTATCATTCCAGATAGGGAATTGTTCAATCTGAGTTTCGAAATGCTCACTCCCAAACCCATTTCTGATTTTAAGGAATTCAGCACCAATAGTTTACTATCCCTCTATGATATTTCCTATAATTTCAGCTTGTTACTTTTTAAAAACCATGGAAATATAATAGACTATAAAGAGAATTACGTGGGCTTTGCCCCAGGTTTCGGCAAGCAGATGAAAGATAAATACAAAATTGCACTTCAAGACTCGATGAAATTGGACAAAGCGTATTTAACCCTGCTGTCACAACCTTTTAGCGAAAACTTGATAAAGCAATATTCAAAAGTGTTTAACGGCAACTATTATACGGATCAAAATGCCAGCAAGCCCGTGTTTATGAACAATGCCAAGGAGCACAAGATAATCCACATTGGCACCCACGCCGAATCCAACAACATCAGTCCCGAACTCAGCCGGTTGGTCTTCGCCAAAAAATCAGGAGACAAGGAGGAGTACGACGAAAACTCCCTGTATGCTTATGAAATTTACAACCTGGATCTGTCAGCCAACCTTGCCATACTCACTGCGTGCGAAACGGGCAAACCCACCTATCAGGCTGGCGAGGGCGCGATTAGTTTAGCACACGCCTTTAACTATGCCGGTAGCGAGAGCATTTTGACGAGTCTGTGGGATATCGATGAGGTTTCCAGCACTCAGATAGTAGGGTATTTTTATGATTATCTTTCCAATGGATTTCCCAAGGATGAAGCCCTTAAAAAGGCAAAACTTAAATATCTCGCTACCGCCGAAGACCGGGGAGCAGACCCTCAATATTGGGCGGGTTTGGTATTAATTGGGGACACATCTACCATACAGTTGCAACAAGCCATCAACCCGCTTTGGTGGTGGGCAATAGGTTTGTTTGTGATAGGAATTTTTATCTTTTTTCTTTTGAAAAGAAAGAAAGGCTGAGTTCAACCCACATTCTAACATTTTCTTTAATTCCAGAATAAAGAGACTAACATATTCCCTTTCTTCTCTCTTCTCTCACCTGTAAATTTTCTATCCTATTTCTTACGTCTTTCAGCGAAGCGGTCTTAAGTCCTACGTCTTTTTTTGATGACCTTTTCCCATACCCACGTTAAAGGAATAGAAACCCGCTACAGCAATGACGCTCTGAGCTTCAAAATATATTTTCATTAACTCAAAACCAAATATTATGAAACGATTATTATTATTTTCAGTATTGAGCATTTTTTGCTTGACAATTTCAGCCCAGACCAAAACGTGGATTGGACCAAATAACGGCAGTTTTAATAATCCTGACAATTGGAGTCCTCCAGGTATTCCAAGTATAGGTCATGATGTTATTATTCCAACGGGAAGCAATTTGACTATTGATGGTGCAAATATAAAATCCATAGCGATCCAAGGCAATGCGGTGGCCACCTTAACCAATAATATTTTTTTCAGCGAAGCTTCCTCTGTTGCTGCCAATGCTACAGTAAACTGGACCTATGGATATCTTACCGGAGGCACTCTCACAAATAATGGGACGTTTAACATAAGTGAGGTGAATAATAAAGGAATGAATGGAAATACCCTGTTTATAAACAATGGGACCTTTAACATGAATTCTGATGAACTGCTTGTACTTAACAATATAAACCACGGCATTACAAATACTTCCACAGGTGTGATCAATCTAAATGCAGGAGGGCAAATAACTCATATGCTCGGAAGTGGTAGTGGATTGCTATTAAATTATGGCCTTATAAAGAAAGAGCAGAGCAATGGTGGTTTCTTGATTTTAGCCGCTTTTAAGAATGACAATGGAACCATAACGGTCGAAAATGGCACGCTGGATATCAATTCGTTGAACGCAGACGTTCCGAACGCCATTCTTGATGGCGGTATTTACAACGTGGCCAGCGGGCAAACCTTAATTTGGAATAGCGGGTTCGATTTAACTGGAACACTTTCTGGGCAATTGGATGGCACGCTGGAATGGAACGGAACAGTAAACGTGTTTTCAGGTACAGAAGCGATTTTCGATTTTGACGGATCCGGTATAACCTGGTCTAACGGTCTTTTTCAAGGAGATGGTACGCTCACAAATAAGGGAATACTGAATTTGGAAGGAACACAAGGCAAAACGGTCCATGGTAACTCTACTTTAAAAAACGAAGGCGTTTTCAATATCAACTCCAATGGATTTCTTGTGCTGACCAATACAAGCCCCACTTTCAACAATACCGCAACGGGGGTAATAAACCTAAATGCTGGCGGACAGATAACCTATTCGGCCGGATCTGGCCGCGGATTGCTTATAAATTCCGGGCTGATTAAAAAACAGCAGAGCAACGCTGGTTTCTCAATATTGGCGGACTTCCATAACAACGATGGAACCGTCACAGTAACGGATGGCACGCTGACTTTAAACACCCCGAATGCCGTTCTTACCGATGGGCTTTACAATGTTACCAATGGGAATACCCTTCAGTGGAGTGGGGTCCAAACCCTGGAAGGTATGCTAACAGGACAACTGGACGGGCAACTAAGTTGGATGGGCAATGTGAATGTACCCGCCGGCACTGAAGCCATTTTAAATTTTAGCAATCCCTCGGGCATAGATTGGAATTCCGGTGACCTTTTGGGGGGTGGTACACTTTCCAATACAGGAGTTATAAATTTAGTCTCCGGAGGTTGGGGCATAAGTGCCCAATCAACTCTAAAAAATGAGGGGGCTATAAATTTCAATAACGCAGGATATCTTATTATGTCAGGAAACTCAACGCTGGAAAACACCGGCTCGGGGATTATATATTTGAATACAGGAGGGCAAATAACCTATAGCACGGGTAGTGGCACTTTATTAAATTCTGGGCTGGTAAAAAAACAAGTCAGTACAGATTCCTTTGCTATGTTCGCCACCATGAATAATTTAGCTACTGGAACTTTTGAGAGCGAAACGGGATTGTTGGATTTTAAAAATTATGCAGGAACCGGGACACTTTCGGGAAATGGCTCCGTGAAGATACCTAATGGAACCAACTTTGAAGGCACCATCTCGCCGGGCGGCTTCCCAGGGACTTTGATCCACGAAGGCAATTATACAGCTTCAGCAAACGCAATCTTGGCAACCGAAATATATGGACCTACTGCTGGAACCGAATACGATGTTTTTGATGTGAATGGCACTGCCAGTCTGGACGGGGTTATTCTTGTTTTATTAAACTATGCGGCAAATTTGAATGATGAATTTGTAATACTTTCCGCAAAAAGTATTAGCAGTTGCAACCTACCGGCAACCGTAACCGCACACTATGACAACCATAATTACACGTTCGAGGTAATCTGCAACCCAGACAATGTAACCCTAAAAGTAACTGACATCGTTCTGGGAACCGAAGAAAACACCTTGAGCAACCTTACCATGTATCCAAACCCAACAAAAGGCAATTTCACGATAGATCTGGGCAAGGAATATACAGATGTAACCGTAGGGATTTACAATATGCTCGGGCAACAAATTTCTTCTTCAACATACGCTTCGGCAAAAACGATCGCTCAGGAAATCACGGGCGCGGCGGGCGTTTATTTCGTGAGGGTAAGCACTGCCAAAGAAGGATCGAATACTTTTAGGATTATAAAACGATGATCGTTCAATGGTCTGGGGGGTTGACCTACCAACCAAAATGCCTCCTGAAATATGGGGGCATTTTTATTGTGAGCGAAGCAATTTGAGAACAGCATCGAGTTATGGGTAATCAGTGAGCGGTAATCGGCCTTACCCATCCAGCACCCAGCACCCAGCACCCAGCACCCAGCATCCAGCATCCAGCACCCAGCATCTAATATCCTACGTCCTATGTCTTATAGCGAAGCGGTCTTATGTCTATCCGCAAACAAAATTCAAAAAAAGTGATGACCTTTTCCAATACCCACGTTAAAGGAATAGAAACCCGCCACAGCAATGCCGCACGGAGTTTCCAAAAACATATTTCAATTAATCCTAAAACCAAATAGTATGAAACGATTGTTATTTTTTTCGATTTTAAGTGTTATTTGCTTTACAGTTTCTTCTCAAAATTGGGTACAGGTGGGCAATGACATGAATGGCGAAGCAGATGCGGATACCAGTGCCCGATATGCCTCCCTCAGTGCAGACGGCCATACAGTTGCAATAGGTGCGCCCGGTAACAGTGACGCAGGAACTTACGCCGGCCATGTACGCGTATATACATACGATGGTGCAAGTTGGTTGCAAAAAGGCAGTGATATAGACGGAGAAGCCCAAGATGACTATAGCGGTCCGGTGGGTATTAGTGCCGATGGCAACACAGTGGCAATAGGTGCGCCTAGAAATGATGATGCCGGAGATAACTTTGGAAACGTTCGCGTTTTCGATTTTAATGGAACCAACTGGATACAACGCGGGGCAAGTATCCCGGGCGAAACGACAAACGGCCAAAGCGGTACTTCGGTAGGCATAAGTGCAAATGGCAATAGAGTAGTGATTGGTTCCCCAATTAATGGTACAGGGCAAGTGAGGGTTTTTGAATGGAATGGCAGTTCGTGGATAAAGTTGGGGTCTAATATTAATGGAAAGGCAACTTATGATGAATTTGGGACCGCCGTACGCATCAGCGCCGATGGAAATACATTTATTGCCGGTGCCCCCTACTCCAACTCCGGCGGATGGGATGCTGGAGCAATTAGTGTGTATGTATATAATGGAACGGATTGGGAAGCAAAGGGAGATGATATTCCCGGTGAAACAGCGTATGGTTATTTTGGACATTCGGTGGCTATAAGTGCTGATGGCAACACAGTAATTTCTGGCGAATCATATTATGGAAACGGTGTGGACTATGGTCGTGCCCGGGTCTTTATGTGGAATGGCTCCTCTTGGATACAAAAAGGACAAAACCTTGATGGTCTGCGTGATATCGATTATTATGGTTCGGAGGTTGGCATGAACAATTCTGGAAATATTATAGCCGTAAGGGGAAATTTCGATGGCGATGGAAACAATTACGGACAAGGAAGGGCTACGATGTACATCTATAACGGCACAAACTGGGTGCAACTGGGAAGCTCCGTAAATGGTGAATCTCTTGGAGACGATTGTGGTTATGCATTGAGCTTCAGTGCCAGCGGCGATACTATTGTTATTGGCTCGCCCAAGGGACCATTCGAAACTTATCAAACTTTTGCCGGGCAAGCACGGGTATTCCTCTATGATGGCCCTTTATATGTATCTGAAAATAATTTGGTATCCAGTAAGATCTACCCCAACCCTACAAGCGGGAATTTCACTATTGATCTGGGCAAGGAATACAGTGATGTTTCCATTGAAGTTGTCAATATGCTTGGTCAAGTTATTTCCTCGCAAAAATATTCTTCGGCAAAAAAAATCGAAACAGAAATCCCCGGCGCGGCAGGAGCTTACTTTTTGAAGATTGCCACTCATAGGGAGGGTTCAAAAACACTTCGGATAATTAAAAATTAAACCTTGCCGGACTCTCAGTAGCACTATTGATTTTTTGACGAGTAGCCAAAAAAGATTTTACCTTAAAAATGTTTCTCAAATACGAAGGCATTTTCCTGTTGCCACGTGATGCTTTAAGGCGAAAAAAAAACGTCTTTGTCCGGAGAAGAATTGTATTGAGTGCGGCAATGAACCAGAACAGTCATTGTGTATTAATCCAATGATGACATTTTTACTGCACTTCGATAGTATTATATAAACTAAAAACATCCAATATGAAAACCGTCATTACATTTTTCGCATTACTCTTGGTACATTTCAGTGCCCTTTCGCAACACCCTGCAATTGTCTGGCAAAAAACCATAGGCGGAAGCGGAAACGATTTCGCTGCTGCCATTAAGATGACCTCAGATGGAGGTTATATACTCGGGGGCTTTTCCGACAGTAACATCTCTGGAGAGAAAACCGAAAACGGCAGAGGGGGCCTTGACATCTGGATTGTAAAGACCGATGCTTCGGGCAATATCATGTGGCAAAAAACCATTGGCGGAAGCGGTGATGACTCCTTGTTCACTATTGAGCAAACTACAGACGGGGGATATATTCTCGGTGCCAGTTCAGATTCCAATATCTCTGGCGAAAAAACGGAAAATTCCCGTGGGGGATTGGATTACTGGATAATAAAACTAAACGGTTCAGGCGACATTGTTTGGCAAAAGACCTATGGGGGTGCCCAACCTGAATTTTATGCCTACACCTCACAAACCGCGGACGGGGGCTATTTTGTAGGAGGGTATTCAGACAGCGACATCAGCGGCGACAAAACCGTTCCTACCAAGGGGCAACGCGATTTTTGGGCTTTAAAACTCGATAGTACAGGTTCGATAGTGTGGCAAAAAAGTCTGGGAGGAAGTCTTTTGGAATTGCCTTCCGTGGCATTTCAAACAAACGATGGCGGATATATTATGGCCGGTTACTCCAATTCCGGGATTTCTGGAGATAAATCGGAGCCCAGCCGTGGCGAAACGGACAATTGGATTGTGAAACTGGACAGCAGCGGCAATGTGGAATGGGACAGAACCTATGGTGGCAATCAAAGCGATGTTTTGCGCAATATGGTGCAGACTTCAGATGGCGGCTTTTTGGCAGGAGGCTATTCAAAATCGGATTTATCGGGCGATAAGACCCAGAATTCCCGAGGCGACTATGATTACTGGGTGTTAAAGCTCGATGGCAGTGGCAACTTGGTTTGGCAAAACACCATTGGGGGCAGCGGCATAGACTATCCACGCGATGTAAAACAATTGGCCGATGGCACTTATATGATTGCCGGCTATAGCAATAGCAACATTTCTGGCGACAAAACCCAGAACAGCCATGGGAATTACGATTATTGGCTGGTCCATCTCGACAGTTCAGGGAACCTCCTGTCTCAAAATTCCATCGGCGGTTCTGCCGATGAGAGCGGGCCCTACTTTATGGAGCTTCCTAACGGCAACTACCTTCTTTTCTGCTCTTCCGATTCAAATATTTCCGGCGATAAAACCGAAAACAGCAGAGGACTTGATGATTATTGGCTGCTTGAAACGACTCCCCAAATTCTCGGGATTTCCAAAAACACTTTTGGACCTTCGCTAAGCGCCTATCCAAACCCAACCAATGGAAAGTTCACTATAAATCTAGGCGAAAGTTTTCCTGAGAGTAGTGTTACTATCATTAATATGTTGGGGCAAGTGGTTTTTTCCTCAACCTATAAAAACACACAAACATTAGATGTGGAAATAAATGGGACGGCAGGAGTCTATCTGGCGAACGTAAAAACTTCTGAAGGAAAACAGGCCACTCTTAAAATAAGCAAAGAATAATTTTTTTAATTTTTAAATTATCCAGCCGAAATAGCCCCGTAAAATGGGGCTTTTTCATGGAGGTTAAATTGAAGAAGTCTCCTTCCAGAAAAAGATGGCGTGAAAACGTTTTGTTTAAATTATCCAGAGAAAACTATTAGGCATCATTTTTTGATATCTTTGGTTTTAATAAAATCCATCTGTTCAATATCCATGGATCTATCCAAATTTCTACTTTCCCTTATACCTTTTTCACCTGCCGAACTGGAGGATATCACCTCGCAGTTCCAAAAAGAAAATATTTTGAAGAATACAATGTTAATCGAGCAGAGTGAAATCAGCAAAAAGCTATATTTCATAGAAAGAGGAATGGGCCGGAGCTATTATCTCAAAGAAGATGGAAAAGAAGTTACCCAGTGGTTTTTTGGAGTCGGGAAATTTATGACCTCTGTTGACAGTTTTTTTCAACAGACCCCAAGCCTATACTATTTAGAAACTTTGGAAGATTCAATTCTTTATTCCATTTCCAAAAAAGACATGGATCTGCTCTTTGCAAAATACCACAAAATGGAACAGTTGGGCAGATTGGTTTCCATAGAAATGCTGACAAAAGTGGTCAATAAACTCAACGCCATACAATTTCAGACAGCAAGGGAACGCTATGACTATATGCTCGCTGAATTTCCAGACATCTCATACCGTGTACCGCTTGGACATATCGCTTC
>JACDJB010000860.1_pt1 | contig 27193 bp, 27 predicted proteins | sample 7454121 | NCBI WGS metagenome assembly JACDJB01 (sample SAMN14253290, study PRJNA609438) | sludge metagenome | isolation source: sludge after 25d culture with pyrite | collected 2018-12-20
AGCCTCGGGCTCTTTCAGCCTTCGCTAGCGGGATCAATGACCATCGCTGCCAGTACCCACCTTGTCGTCGCTGACGACCATCCGCTCTTTCGCGATGCCCTGAGGCAAGCCGTCGCGTCTGTTGTTGCTACGGCTCAAGTCGATGAGGCGGGATCGTTCGAGGAGTTGACCGATCTGCTCGAGCGCGAGTCCGATGTCGATCTGATCCTGCTCGACCTGGCGATGCCTGGAATCAGCGGATTTTCCGGGCTGATCTATCTGCGGGCGCAGTTCCCGGCCATTCCGGTGGTGATCGTGTCGGCCAGCGACGATGCCGGAACCATCCGCCGCTCGATGGATTTCGGGGCGTCGGGATTCATTCCGAAGCGGTTCGGCGTCGAAACGCTGCGTGAAGCCATCGGCAAGGTGATGAATGGCGATGTCTGGGTGCCCGCCGACGTCGATCTGTCCGCGGCGGCCGATCCCGATATGACCAAACTGCGCGACCGCCTCGTCACGCTGACGCCGCAGCAGGTCCGGGTGCTGATGATGCTGTCCGAAGGTCTGCTCAACAAACAGATCGCCTATGAACTCGGCGTCTCGGAAGCGACCATCAAGGCACATGTCTCCGCGATTCTGCAGAAGCTCGGCGTCGAAAGCCGCACGCAGGCGGTGATTGCCGCCGCGAGGATCGCCGGCGGCGAATGGAAACAGGCCGATCCGGCGAAGTAACGGCCTTATCTGACATGGCCGTGTTTCAATAAGCCAATCGAGAAGCGGAAAATCATGATTGAGGCGGTGATCTGGGATTTTGGCGGTGTGCTTACCACGTCGCCATTCGAGGCTTTCGCACGGTTCGAGAAGGAGCGCGGGCTTCCTGCGGACATTATCCGGCGGACCAATGCCGCCAATCACTTCGAGAACGCCTGGGCGAAGTTCGAGCGCGCCGAAGTGGACCTTGCCACTTTCGACACTCTGTTCGCGGCGGAGTCCCTGGCGCTGGGCGCGGAGGTGCGTGGCCGCGATGTGGTGCCGCTGCTGTCGGGCGATCCGCGCCCGGAGATGGTCGAGGCGCTGCGGCGGATCAAGCAGCGGTTCAAGACCGGCTGCATCACCAACAATCTGCCCGCCAATGCCATCGGCAGTTCCGGCGGACGCGCGCTCTACGTCGCCGAGACGATGGCGTTGTTTGACCATGTGATCGAGTCGGCGAAAATCGGCCTGCGCAAGCCCGATCCGCGCATCTATCGGATGATGACAGAGGCGCTGGGCGTGGATCCGAAGAATTGCGTTTATCTCGATGACCTCGGCGTCAACCTGAAGCCGGCCCGCGAGATGGGCATGATCACCATCAAGGTGATTGACGCGCCGCAGGCGATCCGCGACCTGGAAGCCGCGACCGGGCTGGTGCTGGGCGATCTAATTCGCGCCTGAGTTCATTCCGCGGCCACCGTCTGCTGTGCGCGCCATTGCGCGAGCAGCGCGCGCAGCGCCGCCGGTTTCACCGGCTTGTTGAGCACGACAATTCCGTCTTCGCGCGCAGCATCGCGGACATGCGGGCTGCGGTCCGCCGTGATCAGGATCGCGGGAATGCCATCGCCGAAACGCTGGCGGATGTCGCGGATCGCGGCGATGCCTGTGCCACGGTCGAGATGATAGTCGACCAGAAGCCCCGTCACACGCTCATCGGTCGCGGCGATGGCTTCGGCCGCCGCCGCCGGATCGGTGACCGCGATCACCTTGGCATCCCATCCCGTCAGCAGCGTCTTCATGCCGTCGAGAATCGCGCGGTCGTTTTCGATGCAGACGATCAGCGTGCCGCTCATCGGCGTCTTCGATGAAATGCTGGCGCCGGCCAGCGCGCCGGTTTGCGTCACGGTCTTGGCGATAGGCATGGTCACCGCGAAGCGCGAACCGCCGCTGCGGTTGGACTCCACCGCGATGCTGTGATTGAGGACGCGGGCGAGACGCTCCACAATCGACAGGCCGAGGCCGAGGCCGCGCGCGATGCGCGCGCCCTGATCCAGCCGATGAAATTCCTTGAAAATCTCCGCCCGCTTCTGCGCCGGAATGCCCAGCCCCGTGTCGTAGATTCCGATCTCCAGCGATTGGCCCCGGCGCCGGCAGCCGACCAGCACGCGGCCTTTCGGGGTGTACTTGATGGCGTTTGAGATCAGATTCTGCAGCAGGCGGCGTAGCAGGGCGCGATCGGATGAGACCGGCAGCGAACAGGGCACAAAGGTGAGCTCGAGCTTGCGCGCCTTGGCGATGGGTGCGAACTCCACTTCGAGCGAGCGCATCAGGTCGCTCATCCGGAAACTGGAGATCGACGGCGTCATCGCGCCCGAATCCAGCCGCGAAATATCGAGCAGCGCGCCGAGAATTTCCTCGATGGCTTCCAGCGAGTCGTCGATATTGCCGACAAGACGGGCATCCTCGCCGCCGCTCTGCCGTTCAACAAGGCTTGTGACATAGAGCCGTGCAGCGTTCAGCGGCTGCAGGATGTCATGGCTGGCGGCCGCCAGAAACCGTGTCTTGGAGATGTTGGCTTCTTCTGCGGTGCTCTTGGCCGTCGCCAGTTCGCTGTTGAGGCGGGTTAACTGTTCTGTGCGTTCGCGAACGCGCTTTTCCAGCGTGGCGTTGGCGCGTTCCAGCGCCTCCGCCGCTTCAAAGCTCGGCGTGATGTCGGAGAATGTGATCACCAGCGCGCCGCCCGGCATGCGGTTGGCGCGAACCTCGACCACCATGTTGCGGTCAGCCAGCCGTTCCAGATAGGGCTCGCCCTCGGTGGTGTAGGCGGCGAGCCGTCGTTGCAGCGCGGCGGGGTCGGCTGGTGCATCCAGTTGCCCGTTGCTGCCGATGAATTCCAGAATCTCGACCAGCGGAATCCCGATCTGCGAATACTGCGCGGGCAGGTCGAGAATCTCGCCGAACTGCTGGTTCGAGGTGATGAGCTGAAGCTCGGGATTGAACACCGCGATGCCCTGCCGCACGTGATTGAGCGCGGTTTGCAGCATCTCACGGTTGAAATGCAGTGCGGTGTGCGCATCGTCGAGCAGTTTCAGCGCGGCCTTCGCCGAGACAGCGCGCTTGCGCAACAGGAGCGACAGCACGAGCCGCGAGGATGCCGCGCCGATGGATGATGCGATCAGATGTTCGGCGTGGCGAAGCAGACGGAAATCCGCAGGGGCAGCGCGGTCGATATTGATGTTGTGGGACGCGGCAAAGGTTTCAAACGATTGCTGCGCGCGTTCCGGGCCGAGATACTGCGCGACCGTACCGAGCAGGTCCTGCACCGTGACCGTGGTGCGCCAGCGCCGGAAGTTCGGTGCGATCGGCGCCAGTTCGTTGGGCACGAACAGATCGGCCTGCACGCGCTCGATCGAGGTCGGCTGGCGCAACAGCGACAGCACGACATAGGTCAGAAGATTCAGCGACAGGCTCCAGAGCACGCCATGGATCAGCGGGGCCATTTCGGTGCCGAGCAGGGCGCGGGGCCGCAGCGCGCCGATGCCGAACGGTCCTTCACTGAGCCAGATCACGCCGCGCGGATCGAGGTCGATGAAGCTCGGCAGAAACAGCGTATAGGCCCACACCGCGAAGCCGATCAGCATGCCGCCCATGGCGCCGCGCGCGGTAGCGCGCCGCCAGAACAGGCCGCCGAAGAAAGCCGGCGCGAGTTGCGCCACGGCGGCGAACGACAGCAGGCCGATGGCGGCGAGCTGTGCGGTTCCGAGCGCGTGATAATAGAGATAAGCCATCGCCATGATGACGAAGATCGCGACGCGCCGGACTTTCAGCAGAAAGCCGCCGAAGTTTGCCTTGCCGGCTTGCGCAGCGGGCCGGCGCTTCAACACCAGCGGCACCACGATGTCATTCGACACCATGATGGCAAGCGCAACGCACTCCACGATCACCATGGCGGTCGCGGCCGACAGGCCGCCGATGAACACGATCACACTGAGCGTTGTTGCCTTGGCATGGAGCGGCAGCGCCAGAACGTACATGTCGCTGTCGGAAGCGCCGAACGGGAACGTCACAAGACCGGCGATGGCGATGGGAATCACGAACAGGTTGATGGCGACGAGATACAGAGGAAACAGCCAGCGGGCGCGGCGCACCTCGGCTTCCGTCGAGTTCTCGACCACGCTGACGTGGAATTGTCGCGGCAGCAGCATGATCGCCAGGAAGGACAGCAATGTCATGGCGAGAAAGTTGCCGATCGACGGCGTGGCCTCGATGGCGCGGACGGCTTCCGGCGTCTTCATCGCGCGCTCCATCAGGTCCGATGGGCCGAACATGATGAAGGTCACGAATACACCGGCGGCGAGAAAGGCGATGAGCTTGACCAGCGATTCGGTCGCGACCGCGAGCATCAGGCCGTGCTGATGTTCGGTGGCGTCGGTCTGGCGTGTTCCGAATAGCACCGCGAAGGCGGCCAGCGTAACGGTCACGATGAAGGCGATATCGCCGATATAGGGAATGCTGGAGACATCCTGATCCTGGTTGAGGATTGTTTCCAGCGATGACGCGACGGCCTTGAGCTGCAGCGCGATGTAAGGCACCGAACCGATGATGGCGATGCCGGCGGCGGTGGCCGCGACCGCCTGGCTCTTGCCGTAGCGCGCCGCGATGAAGTCCGCGATCGAGGTGATGTTCTGCGATTTGGCAAGTTGGATCACGCGCATCAGCAGCGGCGTGCAGAACGCGATCATCACGATGGGGCCGACATAGATCGCGAGAAATTCAACGCTGGTGCGTGTCGCAAGGCCGACCGAGCCGAAGAAGGTCCAGGAGGTGCAGTAGATCGCCAGCGACAGGGGATAGATCATGGTGCCGAGGCGGCCGCGCTGAACCTGTGTCAGCCGTTCGCCATAGCTCGCGACGACGAACAGAAAGCCGATGTAGCCGAAGGCGGCTGCGATCACGCCCCAGTCATGCAGCATCGAAGTGGGTCCTGACGTTGCCGCGCCGCCGGGCGTTTCCCTTGAGGATCATTCTTTCTGACCGATGACCAGTTCGCGGAGCCGGCTCCGCCATTGCGGACCTTATCCCGCTCCGGCTTGTTGCGCATCCGGAGGGATGTGCGTCTGGCGAACGAACGGCTTGGCAGACCCAGCGAATCAGCGTATACACGCATAAGTTGCAGTATGGATGTGACGCACGAAGGAGCTGCCCAATGGGCGAGATGCTGCCTTTCATCCTCCGGAACGCGCCTGTGGTGGTCGTCGATGACGATCCTTCCGTCCGCGACGCCTTGCTCCTGCTGTTGCGGATTGACGGGTTCGAGGCGGCGGCGTTCGGCGACGGGGAATCCTTCTTCGAGTCCCTGACGTCATCAACACCATCCTGCGTGATTCTCGACCTCCAGCTTCCGGGACGTTCCGGCCTCGCCGTGCTGAAGCAACTGGCCGACATGCGGTTTGCTCCGCCGGTGTTCGTCATCTCCGGCCAATCCGATATTCCGATGGCGGTCGAGGCCATGAAGCTCGGCGCGATCGACTTTCTGGAAAAGCCGTTCTCGGCGGGCGCCATGATCGACCGGGTTCGCGACGCCGTTCGCACCTATTGCGGGACGCTGGCGGGGCGCATCGACGGCCTCGGCGATTTTCCGGGGATGATGCTGCTGACGCGGCGGGAGCGGGATGTGCTGGCGCTGGTGACCAATGGCGCGTCCAACAAGGAAGCAGGGCGAAAGCTCGGCATCAGTCCCCGCACGGTGGAGGTTCATCGCGCGCGGATCATGGACAAGCTCGGCGCGCGCAACGCCGCTGACCTGATGCGGATTGTGCTGTCGGGAGAATCGTCAACGGCACGCCGGACCGTCCAGGCGATGTAATGCGAACCGCGCCGTGAGCGGCCGGCCGCCGAATGCCTACTCGGCCGCGATCGGCTTGGCGTTCAGCGGCAGCTTCAACTGCTCCCAGACCTGAACCAGCGCCTCGGCGAGGGCGTCGATCAGCGCATCCTCGTGATAGGGGGAGGGTGTGATGCGAAGCCGCTCCGTGCCCTTCGGCACCGTCGGATAGTTGATCGGCTGGATATAGATGCCATGCTGTTCCAGCAGCAGATCGCAGGCCTTCTTGCAGCGCTCCGGATCGCCGACAAACAGCGGAACGATGTGGGTGTCGCTCGCCATCACCGGCAGGCCGGCGGCGGTGAGAATCGCCTTGAGCCGCGCGGCGCGGTCCTGATGGCGCTCGCGCTCCCAGTTCGATGACTTCAGGTGCTTGATCGCGGCGGTCGCGGCCGAGCAGATCGCGGGCGGAAGCGCGGTGGTGAAGATGAAGCCCGGCGCATAGGAGCGCACGGCATCGACCATTTTGGCGCTGCCGGCGATATAGCCGCCGAGGCAACCGAACGCTTTGGCCAGCGTGCCTTCGAGGATGTCGATCCGGTGCATGACGCCGTCGCGTTCGGCGATGCCGCCGCCGCGCGGGCCGTACATGCCGACGGCGTGGACCTCGTCGACATAGGTCATCGCGCCATACTTTTCGGCGAGATCGCAGATCTTCGCCAGCGGCGCGACATCGCCGTCCATCGAGTAGAGGCTTTCGCACACGATCAGGGTCGGGCGGCCCGCATGGGCGCGCAGCAGGTCTTCAAGATGCGCGACATCGTTGTGGCGGAACACGATATACTCGGTGCCCGACTGGCGGATGCCCTCGATCATCGAGTTGTGGTTCAGCGCGTCCGACAGGATCAGGCAGTTCGGGATCAGCTTGGCCAGCGTCGAGATGCCGGTCTGGTTGGACACATAGCCCGAGGTGAAAACCAGCGCGGCTTCCTTGCCATGCAGATCCGCGAGTTCCTGCTCAAGCTGGATCAGGGAGTGGTTGGTGCCGGCGATGTTGCGGGTGCCGCCGGCGCCGGTGCCGACACGGGTGGCGGTTTCGACCATCGCGCCGACCACCTTCGGATGCTGGCCCATGCCGAGATAGTCGTTGGAACACCAGATCACGACATTCTGCTGGCCTTTCGGCGCGTGCCAGACCGCATGCGGAAAGCGTCCTGCGATGCGCTCCAGATCGGCGAACACGCGGTAGCGCCGCTCGTCATGGAGGCGGTTGAGGGCGTCACCGAAGAACTTGTTGTAATCCATACCATTAACCCTGGATGGGGACCCGGATGACGGCAGCCGGCCCATAAGTTTTCGCAGGGTCTTCTGTCGCGTGCAGGGTCTTTTTAGAGCTTTTCCAGGTTTGCTGTCGAGGCCGTTTTCGCCGGTCTTCCATGCGGTTGGCGCGGAATTGACCTGAATCAACCAGCCCACCCGGCGCCGGTATCGCAGTCAGGCCGCGGAGAAACGCAGCACGCCGTCAGCGCCGACATTCGGCGTCAGGCGGCCATGGGCCAGCATGTGATTGACATGGGCTATCAGTTCGCCGGCGGCGAAGCCGGTCTGATGGGCGTCGAGCACATGCTTGTGGAACACGACGGGCACCAGTTGCGCCGATGTCTTCGCGGATGCGCGGCAGGCCTCGGCGATGAGCTGGCAGCGTTCCTCGTGATGATCCGCGAGCTGCTTGATGCGGGTTTTCACGCCGTAGAACGGCACGCCGTGGCCCGGCAGCACGAGAACGTCGTCCCGCAGCGTTTTTGAAAGTTCATCCAGCGAGGTCAGGTATTCGCCGAGCGAATTTGCCTCCGGTTCGACCGCCCAGACACTGACATTGGGCGAAATCTTGCTGAGGACCTGATCGGCCGAGAGGAAGATGTTGTCGGCTTCGCAATAGAGCATCACCTGATCGAGGGCGTGTCCGCCGCCGGTGATGACCTTGAAGGTGCGCGCGCCGATGGCGATCTCGTCGCCCTTCGACAGGCGCTGATAGGACGCGGGAAGAATCGAGACCCGGGTCAGATAGTCCTGCCCCTTGCCGAGCAGGGCTTCGGTGATTTCCTCGTCCATGCCGTGACGGCGGAAGAACAGGCGCTGCGCCAGTTTGCGCTCGGGCGAGCCGCGATGCTGATGATAGGCCGCCTGCAGATATTCGACCTGCGACATGTGCAGCTTGCAGCCGAAACGCTCGACGATCCAGCCGGCGAGGCCGACGTGATCGGGATGCGCATGGGTCACGATCAGCCGCGTGATCCTGAAACCCTTGAGCGGACCTTCAAACAGTGTGGTCCATGCGGCGATGGTGGCGTCGTTGCCGATGCCGGTGTCGATCATGGTCCAGCCGTCGCCGTCCGCGATCAGATAGATGTTCACATGGTTGAGACGGAACGGCAGCGTCAGGCGCACCCACATCAGGCCGGGCGCGATTTCAATCGCTTCATCCGGCTTCGGCGGCGTTTCGATCGGATAGCGCAGGCCATCCGGAGCTGCGGTGAGGGTGGCGGTCTTGGTGTGCATCGTCTCGCAATCGCAGTTGTTCAGGTCCGGCTTAACGCGGCAAATCCCGCCGCGCTAGTGTCTGGCCTTCCGAAACAACCTGTTTTGCGGGCTGCGCCGGCATGGTTGCCATGCAGGCAGCCATGCCCTTCCGTTTCAAACGGCCTCAGGACGCCGCGGCGCCGCTTGCTGAAACAGCCGCCGGGTTCGCCTCGCCATGCGCGGGCCCGCAATGAGCGTGATCGTCGTGTTTGGCGTCGTCGAGCTTCGACTTGATGCCGAGACGGTCGAGCAGGTTGGCATCGCGTTCGGTCTGCGGATTCCTGGTGGTCAGCAGCACGTCGCCGATGAAGATCGAGTTGGCGCCGGCAACGAAGCACAGCGCCTGCAATTCGTCGGTCATGTACTGGCGGCCCGCGGACAGGCGAACCACGCTGCGCGGCATCATGATGCGCGCGACGGCGACCATGCGCACCAGCGCGATCGGATCGGGACGCTCTGCGGTGTCGTTGACCGGCACGCCCTTGACCTCGTTCCACATGTTGATCGGCACGCTCTCCGGATGCTCCGGAAGGTTTGCCAGCAGGGCCAGCATGCCGAGTCGGTCATCGACCTGTTCGCCCATGCCGATGATGCCGCCGCAGCAGACCTTGAGACCGGCTTCGCGTGCATGCGCCAGCGTGTCGATGCGGTCCTGCATCGTGCGCGTGGTGATGATCTTGCCGTAGAACTCCGGCGAGGTGTCGACGTTGTGGTTGTAGAAATCGAGACCGGCGTCGTGCAGCCGCTGCGCCTGCTTGTCGGTCAGCATGCCGAGCGTCACGCAGGTCTCCATGCCGAGACCCTTCACCGCAGTGATCATCTCGCAGACCTTGTCGAGGTCCTTGTCCTTCGGGTTGCGCCAGGCAGCCGCCATGCAGAAGCGTTCCGCGCCGGCGTCGCGGGCGCGCTTCGCGGTCGCAACCACGTCGTCGTGCTCCATCAGCTTGGTCGCCTTGAGGCCGGTGTCGTACTTGGCGCTCTGCGAGCAGTAGCCGCAGTCCTCGGGGCAGCCGCCGGTCTTGATGCTGAGAAGGCTCGCGGTCTCGACATGGTTCGGATCGAAGTTGCGGCGGTGGATGCTCTGCGCCTGGAAGATCAGGTCCGCGAACGGAAGATCGTAGAGCGCCTGCGCTTGCGCGCGGGTCCAGTCGTTGCGCGGTTCGATCAGCGCATCGCGCCCGACCGAAACTCCGCCCTTCACATCCGACCCCGGCACTATGCTCATGCGCTGACCCCTTGGCAGTTTTGAGAGGCGCCGTTCACAAGCGCCGCTGTCTCTTGATGTCGTCGGGTAGAATGCGATGTCTGAACGGCACGCGCGTTTCCCGGATCGACACTAGCAAGGACCATGGAGGTTCAGAAGAGTCAATCTGCGCAAGGTTCGTCCTGCGGACCCGCAGGCTGAAAGTGCCGCAAAATCACGCTGTTCCCGCGCGTGCGGGCCCCGCATTTTCGGTATTGCGCGCGTCTTTAACGAATTGGGGCCCGGAGCAGAAAGCTCCGGACCCCAGACAGAACGCAGGTATGCCAGATGGCATAGCGCGTAGACGCAACTCGCGCGGTGTTACGCGGCCCGGATGTTGAGCAGGAAGGCGTCGACCTCGGCGCGAAGCGTGTCGGCCTCGCGGCGAAGTTCGTTCGATGCGTTCAGCACTTCGCCTGCGGCGGTGCCGGCCTCGCTTGAGGCGCGGCTGACGCCGACGATGTTGCTGGAGACTTCCGAGGTGCCGGTGGCGGCCTGCTGGATGTTGCGAGCGATTTCCTGTGTCGCCGCGCCCTGTTCCTCGACCGCCGCCGCGATCGCGGTGGTGACCTCGTTGATCTCGGTGATGGTGGCGCCGATGTTGCGGATCGCGCCGACTGCCGAGGAGGTGACGGTCTGCATGTTGGCGATCTGCGCGCGGATTTCGTCGGTCGCCTTCGCGGTCTGCTCGGCGAGACCCTTGACCTCCGATGCGACCACGGCGAAGCCGCGGCCTGCTTCGCCTGCGCGCGCGGCCTCGATGGTGGCGTTGAGCGCAAGCAGGTTGGTCTGCGATGCGATTTCCTGAATCAGGTCGACCACGCTGCTGATGCGGCTGGCGTTCTCGGCAAGGCCCTGCATGGTGGCGTCGGTCTTGCCGGCTTCGCTGACCGCGTTGGCGGCGATCCTGGTCGAGTTGCTGACCTGGCGGCTGATCTCCTGGATCGACGAGGACAGTTCTTCCGTGCCGGACGAGACGGTCTGCACGTTGACCGAGGTTTCCTCGGCGGCCGATGCGACGGTGTTGACCAGAGCGCTGGAATGCTCGGCCGTTGTCGACATGCTCTCGGCGGTGGACTGCATGACATTCGCGGAGGTCATCAGGCTGTCGAGTGCAACGCGGACCTTGTCCTCGAAGCTGACGATCTGGTTTTCGATGCGCGATGCGCGCTCGGCCTTGGCGATGCGGTCCTGATCCTGCTCGCTGCTCAGGGCGCGCGAGCGGACCATGCTTTCGCGGAAGACTTCGAGCGAACCGGCCATGACGGCGATTTCGTCCTGCTGGCGGCTGCGCTTGACCTCGGCGTCGAGGTCGCCCTCGGACAGCCGCTGCATCACGATCTGCAGGTTGCGGATGCGGGCCAGGATGTTGCGGCCGACATACAGCCAGACGAACAGGGCCGATCCGACCAGCGTCAACGCACCGAGCGCCAGCATAACCGTGGTCGCCAGCGAGATGGTGTTCTGGGCCTGCTTCGATGCGGCTTCGGTTTCGGCGCGCACGTCATCGACCAGCCGCTTCACGCTCATGTCGAGACCGCGATTGAGCTTGCCGGTCTCCTCAAGGATGAGCTGGCCGTAATCAATCGCGTCCATCTCCTTCTGGCGGACCTTGTAGACGCTTTGCTTGCCGTCGCCGAGCGCAACGATCTGCTCCAGCGGCGCGCGGATCGTCATGTCCATGCCGCTCGTCTTCAGGCTGTTGAGCTTGTAAAGCACGCCTTCCTTTTTGCCGCGGAAGGTTTCTTCAAGCGCGCTGAGGACTTCGGTGTTCGGGGCGGCGAGCGCCGCGGTCATGTCGGCCGCCAACAGGTTGGTGTCGGTGATGACGCTGCCGAGCAGATCGACGGTGCGGGCGGCCTCCATGGCATCGCTCTGCGGGATGGTCACCGAGCCGAGCACCGCGTTCAACTGCGTCTGTGCATCCAGCATCGCGAGCGTCGCGGCGGCGAGGAACGCCGTGTGCGCCTTGCGCAGTTGCGCCGATTCTTTCTCGCGCAGCGCCGCCGTATCGAGCCGCTCCTTCGCGGCCGATCCGATGCTGCCGACCATGTCGCCGATGTTCTTGCTGATCTCGCCCATGGCATCCATGACGGTCTTGTCGGCGCCGAGGCGGGAAATCTCCGCGAGCTTGGCCGCAGCGGTCTGCTGCGTCTCGCGCATCTGCTTGCTGCGTTCTTCCAGAATGGTCTCGCTGCCGGAGGCGAGCAGCGCCTGGCCTTGGGTCGAGAGGCTTGCGCTATGCGCGGAAAGTTCGAGGCTGGCGGCCAGCCGCGGAATGTTCTGACCGCTGAGATCGGTCATCATGCCGCCGAGCCTGCCGAGCAGTACGCTGGCGCTGGCGCTGATGACGATCGCCATGGCGGCGATGGCGGCGAATGCCAGAAACAGGCTGCCGCGGACACCGAGCCTGATGCGCGGCAGTTTGAAACGAAACAGATTTTTCTTGAAGTTGAACCGCAAAGCCATTGCCCCAAATCCCCCCGGATTTCCGTAGTTCTACGTGCGGGCGCAGTATCGGGATGGCTGGTTAAAATTTTCGCGAAATTTCCGCAGCTTCAGTGAAATTTCAGCAATTTTTGCGGATCGCGCGATTTCCGGGGCAAAACGCAAGCATCTGAAATGGCTGATGTTTTACGCTCGTCGGTAACGGGACGCCGTTGCAGGCCTGCTCTGCATCGCGTTCGTTCGCATCCAAAAGGCGGGCGAGGCGGGATTTCAGGTTACGCCGCCGATCGCCCGACGCCCGCCGGCAGGGACATCCGCGACGCGGACACCGGCCAGCCCCGGCGTTCCGCTTCCGCGGTCAGCATGGTCTTGGTCCAGCGTTGCGCCGGCCGCTCGACGAAACGCCAGACGATCCATGACAGCAGCACCACTCCTGCGATGATCGCGGCAACAGCCCATATGACCGAAGCGGGCTGGATGGCATTGAGGACGACGTAGCCGAGCTGCTGGTGCAGCAGATAAAGCGGATAGGTGATTCCGCCCGCTGCCATCACAAGGCCGGCTGGCAGCGGAAGCCGCGGCAGGCGAGTCGCAAGGAATATGACCGCGATGGAGACAAGGCAGATCGCCACAATCACTCCGAAATCGAATGACACGCCCGCGGGCGATTCGATATGCGTAGCTCTATGCAGCGACTGAAACACGGCTGTTCCTGCCGATAACGAGAAAACGGTGTAGAGCTTCAGATCGCGGCGGCCCCGGTAGAATTCGTGGATCATAAGTCCCACGGCGAAGAAGCCGCTATCGTCCGCGAGAAGGATCCTCTCGAAGATCGGTGCGTCGATGGTCAGTTCGTTCGCAAAAGTCAGTCCGAGCCAGATCAGGATGACGAGATCAATCCGGCGCGGGAAAATCTTGAGCGCCATCAGGAGCGCGACCCAGCCATAGAAAACCACCTCAACCACCAGCGACCAGTAGGCGCCATCCATGTAGGGCTGACGAAACATGGGCGCGGCGATGAACAGGTTGGCGCACCACTGCGCGAACGAGGTGGTGAAATTCGGCGGCCCCAGCGCGAGCAGGGCGACGAATGTCAGTGTCATGCAGAACAGGAAGGTGGGGTAGATGCGGCTGAAGCGGGCGATGGCGAAGCCCGCCGCCGTGCGTCCTTCCGCGGAGTAGGCGATCACGAAGCCGCTGATGATGAAGAAGATCGGAACGCCAAGAAAACCGTACTGGGAAAAGCTCGCCATCCACGGCAGCGCGACCTGTGCAACGCCCTGCGATGGCGGGCCTCGAAAGCCGTAGTGATAGAAAATTACGGCTGCGACGGCGACGAGGCGGAGCAGGTCGAGGACCTGCACTCTCGAAGCCGCCTTGGGATCGTTTGCGGACATGTTTGACGGCTCGCGTGGAGCGCACAAAGTACCGCTGCCGGATAAAGGACTGCTTACCGGCACCGCATAAAGTTCCGCGATCCGAGCCCCCGCCAGCGCGTAGCCGGGCTGGCGCAGACCGAGGAGGCGGATGTTTCAGGATCGCGCTGGGCCGTCCCGAAGGACGTGGTTAAGATGTTGATATTTCAGAAGAAGGGCTGGTGCTGCCAGACAGGATTGAACTGTCGACCTCTCCATTACCAATGGAGTGCTCTACCACTGAGCTACGGCAGCGAACGCCAGACACGTTAAAGAGCCGGAACCGTACCGTGTACGTGAATCAGGCAAAGGGCCTCTGAAGGCGCGCGTTCCTTTGCCATAAGGCCACCGATGGCGCAAGCGCCGAGCGTCCCATTCTTCCCAAGCCTGCGGCCGGAACTCAGGTTTTGGTTTTGTATTTCGCCAGTTCGGGGCCGATCCGGGCGCTTAACAGGCTGCTGAGGGCTTCCAGCGCCCTGAAGGGCCGGATCATCACCTCGAATTCGACGATCTTCCCGTCGGTATCGAATTTGACCAGATCGACGCCCTTCAATTGCAGTTCGCTGATATTGGCGCTGAACTCCAGCGCGACATCATGCCTTCCGGCGACGAAGGTGCGGTGATAGCGGAAGTTCTCGAAAATCCGCACCACCGCGCCGAGGATCAGGACGCTCGCAGGGCGGCCGGGGATCGGCAGATGCACGAAGGGCGAGCGGAAGACGGTGGTGTCCGCGAACAGCGGCGGCAGCGCGTCCTCGCGTCTGGTCTCGACGAAGCGGTGCCAGTCGCGCAGTGTGTCCTGCGCCGCAGGGGCGAGCGACCCGATCTGTCCCGTCATGCATTCCTCTGTGATAGACGTCTGTGATATGGCCATCGTATCCGGCAGGATGGCAAATGAGCGTCATCGGTCATGACGGTCAAGGCGGGATGCGAGCGGCGCTGATATGACGGATACTCCGGGAAAGAGCGATGCAAAGGCGGCGCGCGAGGCGCGGCTGAAATCCGCGTTGCGCGACAATCTGAAACGGCGCAAGTCGCAGGCGCGCGGCCGCGCCGGAACGGCGATCATAACGCCGGACGACGACGCCCGCCTGCGCGATGAAGAATTGAGCACAGGCCGGCGCGACAACGGCGGCTGATTCCGGATCATCCGAACGGATCGCTTGAATCTTCGCTCCGCCGACACGATCTGACATTATCGTTTGTGATCCCGAATCGGATCGCGCGCTTCTGCCGAATGCAAGGAACATCACGATGGCGACCGATCAGGCCGCAGCGAGCGCGACCGGCGCGGAGCAAGCCGACACCGCGCGCGCGGCATTTCCGCGCTTCGAGCAAACTTTCCCGAAACTGACGGATGCCGAGATCGAGCGCATGCGCCGGTTCGGCGAGGTGCGCCAGTACGAGAATGGCGCGTTGCTGTTCGAGAGCGGCAAGGTCGGCCCCGGGATGTTCGTGATTCTCTCGGGGCATGTTGCGATCACCCAGCGCGATGGCATGGGCCATGTCACGCCGGTGATTGATCAGGGGCCGGGTCAGTTTCTTGCCGAGATTGGCCAGCTCTCCGGCCGCCGTGCGCTGGTGGATGGCACCGCCGAGGGCGATGTCGAGGTGCTGTTGATTCCGCCGCCCAGTTTGCGCGCGCTGCTGGTGGCCGAAGCGGATCTGGGCGAACGGATCATGCGGGCGCTGATCCTGCGCCGTGTGAATCTCATTCAGGGCGGCGTCGGCGGGCCGGTGCTGATTGGCTCGCCCACGCTCGCCGATCTTGTGCGCCTGCAGGGATTTCTGTCGCGCAACGGCAATCCTTATCATGTGCTCGATCCTGCCGTTGACAAGGACGCGGCCGATCTTGTCTCGCGTTATTCGCCGTCGCCGTCCGACCTGCCGCTGGTGGTGTGTCCGGACGGCACCGTGCTGCGCAATCCGGGCGAGACCGAACTTGCTTACGCGATGGGCATGATCGGCGGCGCGATCAAGGACAAGCTCTACGATGTGGCCATTGTCGGCGGCGGTCCCGCCGGTCTTGCGACGGCGGTCTATGCGGCGTCCGAAGGCCTGTCCGTCGCCGTGGTTGATGCGCGGCATTTCGGCGGTCAGGCCGGAGCCAGCGCACGGATCGAAAACTATCTCGGATTTCCCACCGGCATTTCGGGGCAGGCGCTGGCCGGGCGTGCCTATAACCAGGCGCAGAAATTCGGCGCCGACATGATGATCCCGGTCGAGGCCAGATCGCTGGACTGCACCAGGAAGGACGGTGCGTTCGGCATCGCCACCGAATGCGGGCATTTGCTGAAAGCAAAATCCATCGTGGTCGCCAGCGGCGCGCGCTACCGGCGGCCGGCTATCGAAAATCTCGACAGGTTTGAAGGGCGCGGCGTCTGGTACTGGGCCTCGCCGATCGAGGGGCGGCTCTGCGCACAGCAGGACATTATCCTGGTGGGCGGCGGCAATTCCGCGGGGCAGGCGGCGGTTTTTTTGTCGGGCCATGCCAAACGGGTGCGCATGATGATCCGCAGCGGCGGTCTTGCCGACAGCATGTCGCGCTATCTGATCGACCGCATCATGGCGACGCCGAACATCGAGTTGCTGATCCATACCGAGATCGTCGCGCTGGACGGCGGCGACGGCGGGCTCGAACACGTGCGCTGGCGCAACCGCAAGACCGGGATCGAGACGGATGGCGATATCCGCAACGTCTTCCTGTTTGTCGGCGCCGAGCCCGCGACGACGTGGCTCGACGGCTGCGGCGTCGAGCTTGATCGCAACGGCTTTGTGGTGACAGGTTCGCAGTGCGAGGAGGGCAAACCGGTATCCGGTCTCGAGACGTCGGTGCCGGGCGTCTATGCTGTCGGCGACGTGCGCGCCGGTTCGGTGAAGCGCGTCGGCGGCGCCATCGGCGAAGGCGCGCAGGTGGTGGCGGCGCTGCACGGTTTTCTCAGCGAGAAGCCGCTTGAGGCTGAAAGGGCGTGACCATGCCATGCAGGCACATCGCACAGATCAACGACGTGACGCCGAGCGCGCTCGGCTGCGAGGAATGCCTGAAGACCGGCGACGTCTGGCTGCATTTACGGATCTGCCGGACCTGCGGCCACGTCGGCTGCTGCGACTCTTCGCCGAACAAACATGCCACCAAACATTTCCACGCCACCCAGCATCCGGTGATCGAAGGTTACGATCCGCCGGAAGGCTGGGGCTGGTGTTATGTGGATCAGGTCATGTTCGACCTGTCATCGCGCAAGACCCCGCATAACGGCCCGATCCCGCGTTATGACTGAGACGGGTTTGCCCGAAAAATTTGCAGGAGTGCTGCCTGCGAAAATGCAGCGCCTGTTGAACTGTCGCAGGCATCATGTAGCCTTGGAATCATTCCAGACAGGGGCGCCTCATGACATTTACGGTTTTCCATCTCATCATCAGCATGATTGCCATCGGCCTCGGGTTTGTCGTGGCGGGCGGCATCCTCTCATCGAACAGGCTTCCCCGCTGGACGCTGTGGTTCCTGATCCTGACCATCCTCACCAGCGCCACCGGCTTCCTGTTTCCCTTCACCAAGCTGCTGCCCTCGCACATCGTCGCGATCATTTCGCTGGTGCTGCTGGCGATCGCGGTCTACGCGCTGTACGGCAAGGGCCTGTCCGGCATCTGGCGCACCGTCTATGTCGTCACCGCGATGCTGGCGCTCTGGTTCAACGTGTTCGTTCTGATCGCGCAGTCGTTCCAGAAGGTTGCTCTGCTCAATGTTTACGCACCGACCGGCGCCGAGCCGCCGTTTGCGATCACGCAGGGGATTGTGCTGGTGTTTTTCATCTTCCTGATCGTGCTCGGCATCAGGCGATTCAAGACGGCATAAAGCCAAGGGACGGGAGCGCCGATGAAAGTCATTGTCTTCGGCGCGACCGGCATGGTCGGGCAGGGCGTACTGATTGAATGTCTGCGCGATCCTGATGTGACGCAGGTGCTGACCGTGGGCCGCAGTGTCACCGGTCAGCAGAATCCGAAATTGCGCGAGATCACGCATTCGGACTTTCTCGACTTCTCCGCCATCGAGAAAGGTCTGATAGGCTACGACGCCTGCTTCTTCTGTCTCGGCGTGTCGTCCATCGGCATGGACGAGGAGCGTTATCGCCATCTGACCTATGACATCACGCTGGCGGCGGCGCGCACGTTGGCGCGGCTCAATCCCGGCATGACCTTTACCTATGTCACCGGGGCCGGCGCGGACAGCACCGAGCAGGGCCGCGTGATGTGGGCGCGTGTGAAAGGCAAGACCGAGAACGATCTGCTCAGGCTGCCGTTCAAGGCGGCCTACATGTTTCGTCCTGGTGCGATCCAGCCGTTGTACGGGGTCCGTTCAAAAACCGGCTGGGTGCAGGGACTTTATGTGGCGACCGCGCCGCTTTTGAGTTTCCTGCATCGGATCGCGCCGAACCATGTCACCACGACCGAAGAAGTGGGCCGCGCCATGCTCGGTGTCGCCAAACATGGCTATCCAAAGCCGGTTCTGGAAATGGAAGACATCCACAAGGCCGGGGCCTGAGATTCGTCTGACAACGATGCCGACGCCCCCGTGACACAATTCGAGCGATATTTCAGGTGATTAACCGGAAGTTCCGGGATTCGGGCGCCCCGGCCGCGCGGTTTCCACTCCCCGTGAAACGCGCTAAAAGCCGGTTATCTCAACAGGGCAGGTTTGGCATGGATCGCATTCGCATTGTCGGCGGCAACAAGCTCAATGGCACGATTCCGATTTCCGGCGCGAAGAACGCGGCCCTGCCGCTGATGATCGCCAGTCTGCTGACCGACGAGACCCTGATTCTCGATAACGTGCCGCGCCTCGCCGACGTCGCGCAGTTGCAGCGTATTCTCGGCAATCATGGTCTCGACATCATGGCGGCGGGCAAGCGCCCCGGCGACCATGAGTATCAGGGCCAGACCCTGCATATTTCCGCAGCCAACATCATCGACACCACCGCGCCCTATGAACTGGTCTCGAAGATGCGTGCCAGCTTCTGGGTGATCGCGCCGCTGCTCGCGCGCATGCACGAGGCCAAGGTCTCGCTGCCCGGCGGCTGCGCCATCGGCACCCGCCCGGTCGATCTTCTGATCGACGCGCTGGAAAAGCTCGGCGCGCAACTGCAGATCGACGGCGGCTATGTGATCGCGAAGGCGCCCGGCGGCCTTGTCGCCGCGGAGATCAATTTTCCGAAGGTCACCGTGAGCGGGACCCACGTCGCGCTGATGGCGGCGACCCTCGCCAAGGGCACGACGGTGATCAATAACGCCGCGTGCGAACCCGAGATCGTGGACGTCGCCGATTGCCTCAACAAGATGGGTGCGAAGGTGTCCGGCGCGGGCACGCCGCGCATTGTCATCGAGGGCGTCACCAGGCTCCATGGCGCGCGTCACACCGTGCTGCCGGACCGCATCGAGACCGGCACCTATGCCATGGCGGTGGCCATGACCGGCGGCGATGTCCAGCTCGCGGGTGCGCGGCCTGAATTGCTGCAGTCTGCGCTCGACGTACTGACCGAGGCCGGCGCGACCATCACACCGAACAACGAAGGCATTCGTGTTGCGCGCAACGGCGCCGGTATCAATCCGGTCACGGTCTCGACCGCGCCATTCCCCGGATTCCCGACCGATCTGCAGGCACAGCTCATGGCGCTGATGACGCGCGCCAAGGGTTCGTCGCACATTACCGAGACGATCTTTGAAAACCGCTTCATGCATGTGCAGGAGCTGGCGCGGTTCGGCGCGCGGATCTCGCTGGATGGCGAAACCGCGATCATCGACGGTACAGCCAAACTCAAGGGCGCGCCGGTGATGGCGACCGATCTGCGCGCGTCCGTCTCCCTGGTGATTGCGGCGCTGGCGGCGGAAGGCGAGACCACCGTCAACCGGGTCTATCATCTCGACCGTGGCTTCGAGCGGCTGGAGGAAAAGCTCTCGGCTTGCGGTGCGACCATCGAGCGGATCAGCGGATAAACTTTTCGGATGGAGCCGGTGGACACCATGTCCCAGAGCGAGGCGAGTGAAAACAAGGCATCCCGGCGCAGGCTCGTGGCGCTGGATGATGACGATCTTGCGGTCATCTCCGCCCATGTTCAGGACGCCGCCGTGGTCGCCGCGGATATCCTCTGGCGTCAGGCCGAGAACCGCCTTGTCATCGCGATGCGCCGGATCGACTGCGAGGACATCATTGCCGGTGACTGCGTTCCCCGGAAACTGATCTCGGCGCTGCGCTTTGATCGCGTGCTGTCCTGCCGTTCGCGCGCGATCGACATGGGCGCGTCCGATCTCCCGCTGACCCTGCTCGGCATTGAATTTGACCGGGGCAGGAAACCGGGTGGTGAGGTGCTGCTGCTGTTCGCCAGCGGCGGTGTGCTGCGGCTTGAGGTCGAGTGTCTCGAATGCGAACTGGCCGATCTTGGTCCGGATCCATCGCAGGCCGATCCTCCGGCTCCGCCGGAGCGGCGCAATCTGCCAGCGGGCACAGACATTTAGCAACCAATCCGCGCGGTCCCCGCTCGCGGTTTCAGCCTGAGAATGTTATGGGTTGGCGATGACCCGGCATGACAGCCGGGATCGCATCGTTAAATGATTGAATGAGCGCATGATTTTTGGATCATGCGCGAGCCTGCCGGACCCTGCAATGCCGATCCGCCTCTCCAGCCACACCGCCGATTTCGCCGAGCGCTTCAATGCATTTCTCGCAACAAAGCGAGAGGTTTCGGCCGATGTCGAGAACGCCGTTCGCGTCATCGTCGATGATGTGCGCCGGCGCGGTGATGCCGCGGTGATCGAGGCGACGCGGACGTTCGACCGGTTCTCGGTGGAGGCCGATGGTCTGCGCTTTACGCCGGCCGAAATCGACGAGGCCGTGAAGGCATGTGACGCTGCGACCCTCGACGCGCTGAAGTTCGCGCGCGACCGGATCGAGGCGTTTCACCAGCGGCAGATGCCGAAGGACGAGCGGTTCACCGATGCGGCCGGTGTTGAACTCGGCTGGCGCTGGAGCGCCGTCGAGGCCGTCGGCCTGTATGTTCCGGGCGGCACCGCGGCCTATCCCTCGTCGGTTCTCATGAATGTCGTGCCGGCCATCGTTGCCGGAGTGCCGCGCGTGGTGATGGTGGTGCCGACGCCGGACGGGAAAATCCTCAATCCGCTGGTGCTGGCGGCTGCGCATCTGAGCGGTGTTTCGGAAATCTATCGTGTCGGCGGCGCACAGGCCGTGGCTGCGCTGGCCTATGGCACCGCGGCGATCAGGCCGGTGGCGAAGATCGTCGGTCCCGGCAATGCCTATGTCGCGGCGGCGAAGCGGCTGGTGTTCGGCAAGGTCGGCATCGACATGATCGCAGGTCCCTCCGAAGTGCTGGTGATCGCGGACCGTACCGGGAATCCGGACTGGATCGCGGCTGATTTGCTGGCGCAGGCGGAGCACGGCGCGGACTCGCAGTCGATTCTGATCACCGACGATGAGACGCTGGCGAACGACGTCGCCCGCGCTGTCGAAGCTCAACTGACCACGCTGCCGCGCGGAGAGATCGCGCGTGCCTCGTGGAACGATTTCGGCGCGATCATTCTGGTCAGGTCACTCGGCGAATCCGTCGCGCTGGCGGATGCCATCGCCGCCGAACATCTGGAAATCATCACCGCCGATCCCGAATCCTTGAGCGCGAAGATTCGTAACGCCGGCGCGATCTTTCTCGGCGGGCATACGCCGGAAGCGATCGGCGATTATGTCGGCGGCTCGAACCATGTGCTGCCGACCGCGCGTTCGGCGCGGTTCTCGTCCGGGCTCGGCGTGCTCGATTTCATGAAGCGCACGTCCATTCTCAAGTGCGGGCCCGATCAGCTCCGCGCGCTGGGGCCGGCGGCGATGACGCTCGGCAAGGCGGAAGGCCTTGAGGCGCATGCGCGCTCGGTCGGATTGCGGCTGAATCTGACATGAGCAAGCCCGCGCCAGACAAGGATGCCAACAACCGCGTGGTCGCGGTGACGCTCGATGAGGAATCCATCGGGCGGTCCGGACCGGATATCGAGCACGAGCGCGCGATTGCGATCTACGATCTTGTCGAGCAGAACCTGTTCGCGCCGGAGGGCGGCCATAGCGGGCCGTTCACGCTGCATATCGGCATCACCGGCAACCGCCTGATGTTCGATATCAAGCGTGCCGACGGCACACCCTGCGTGGTGCATCTGTTGTCGCTGACGCCGTTCCGCCGGATCGTGAAGGACTACTTCATGATCTGCGACAGCTACTATCAGGCGATCCGCACCGCGACACCCGACAAGATCGAGGCCATCGACATGGGCCGCAAGGGCATCCATGACGAAGGCTCGCGCACCCTGATGGAGCGCCTTGAAGGCAAGGTGCGGATTGATTTCGAGACCTCGCGCCGCCTGTTCACCCTGATTTCAGTGCTGCACTGGAAGGGCGAAGGGGGTGGCGCATGACCCCGAAGATCGTCCTCTTTTGCGCCGGCAGGAAAGCCTGACGCATGGCGCGTTCTCCGCAAGCCGTCCTGTTCATGTGCGGGCAGAACAGCGTTCGATCTCCGACGGCGGCCTGCCTGTTGCGGCATCTCGTGCCGCGCGGGCTATATGTGCAATCGGCGGGCGTCAGCAAGGCGGACCTCGATCCGTTCGCCGTCGCGGTGATGAAGGAAATCGGCCTCGACATGTCCAGTCACAAGCCGTGGACTGTCGAGGATCTGGAGGACTGGGAAGGCCTGAACTTCGATCTGATCGTGACCCTGTCGCCGGAGGCGCATCACAAGGCGCTGCAACTCACCGCGACCTCGGCCACCGATGTCGAATACTGGCCGACACCCGATCCGGTCGGCGTCGAGGGCCGCCGCGAATTGCAGCTCGATGCTTACCGGAATGTCCGGGACAGTTTGCAGAAGCGTATCCGCGAGCGTTTCGGACCGGCGGCGATCAAAAACGAATGATGAGTACGAGGGTCGGAGCCTGGCTTCACCTCGCCCCTTGTGGGAGAGGGTGGTTTCGAGCGAAGCGAGAAACCGGGTGAGGGGTTGCATTCTGGCGAGCCGCCCCCTCTCCCGCTTCGCGGCTTTGCCGCTCAGCACCCTCTCCCACAAGGGGAGAGGGAAGTGAAGATTGCCGCCGCCGCGCTGTTGTCGCCGCCGCCCCCTTCGGATAGTTTCCGCGCCCATTGACCCCTCAGCGACATTGATCCATCCCGCATGTTAGGCCGTACCAAATTCGTGCTTGCTTCCGGCTCGCCCCGCCGCCTCAGCCTGCTCAATCAGGCCGGCATCGAGCCCGATGCGCTGCGCCCCGCCGATGTCGACGAGACGCCGAAGCGCGGCGAGCTGCCGCGCGCCTGCGCCAACCGCCTCGCGCGCGCCAAGGCCGAGGCCGCGCTCAAATCGGTCCAGCTCGATGACGAATTGCGCGGATCGTACATTCTGGCCGCCGACACGGTGGTCGCGGTGGGCCGCCGCATCCTGCCGAAGGCGGAACTGGTGGATGAAGCCTCGCAGTGTCTTCGGCTGCTCTCGGGCCGCAATCATCGCGTCTACACCGCGATCTGCCTTGTCACGCCGAAAGAGAGCTTCCGTCAGCGCCTGGTGGAAACTCGCGTGCGCTTCAAGCGTCTGAGCGAAGACGACATCCAGGCCTATATCGGCTCCGGCGAATGGCGCGGCAAGGCGGGCGGCTATGCCGTGCAGGGCATCGCCGGCTCGTTTGTGGTGAAGCTGGTCGGCTCCTACACCAATGTGGTCGGATTGCCGCTTTATGAGACCACGGCGCTGCTCGGCGGCGAGGGTTTTCCCATTCGCTTCGGCTGGCTGAATGCCGGTTAGCGGCGAAAAATCCGCAAAGCCCGTCAAACCATGCCCGATCTGCGGCAAGCCGCCGGTCGAGGCCTCCCGGCCATTCTGTTCGGAGCGCTGCCGCGAGGTGGACCTCAACCGCTGGCTGTCGGGCTCCTATGCGATCCCGGCGCGGGAAACCGACGACGAAGACGATATGGACGAGCCGAAATAGGCCGTTCGGCCTTTTTCCAGTGCTTCGGAAGCCCTTGAATCCGATGAAATTTTGCCGCTCGCCGGTGGCGGTCAAGGGGCGTGGGGAAATTGCGCCGGTGGCTGGACAGGGCGGTTCTGGCTCTCTATAAACCGGCGCTCTCCCTAGGCTGTCTTGGCAGCGTTCGGGGCAGCGCCCAGGTAGCTCAGTTGGTAGAGCATGCGACTGAAAATCGCAGTGTCGGTGGTTCGATCCCGCCCCTGGGCACCATTTAACTTCCGATCTTCACTCGTAAATTTCTATTGAGTTCGGTGACAGGCGGTCTTCGCTGCCGTCCGTTGCAACCGCTTTGCACCCCGAAAAATAAATGAAGCCTCAAAATTCTAATTTTGGGTCAGGACACCCCGACCCCACCCCTGTCTGGACACGAGGTGGGTGGGGTACACCCCACTCTTCGTGGGGCCCCACGTAAAGATGGATGCTCCAAAAACCCCCGACCTAAAGCGCGCTTAAATCCGTCGGAACCTCGCGAACGCTTTCAACAAAACAGCATCGCTGAATTCACCCGGGCCGGGATCGCCCGTGCGGCTAGCGCCGACATTGCCTTCCTTGTGTGATAAGGCTTCAGCGCTACGCACTGCCATACTTGCACTTGTGCATTCAATTGCCTCGCGCGGCGAAGGTCCATCATCGTCAAGGCCGAAAGGCAAAGCGACGTAGTAAGTCACGTCTGGCATCTGCAATCCTCCTAAGCTGCATCGTCCTTCTGTTTACGTTTTCGACCGCGCGCATAGCCGGTTGAGATCGCCTGGCATAGACGGTTGATCTCAGCCTCAAAGTATTCGTTCGCAACGATCAGAGCGCGGATCGCACTGCGCATATCCCCTCCACACGCCGCGATTGCTTGGTCTTCAAGTCGTTCCGATTCCGACTGCGATCGGGTGCGGGAAGTGCGGACATGACTATGTTCCGGGTTGACCATAATAGATGCGTTCCCATTTCGTTCTCTTGGGTCAAGCCGGTCAAAGCGCCGATTTCCACCGCCTTGGACGGGGGAGCAAATGCGGACATAAGCCTTCGGGGTGAAGGATGCGAACGGTGTTCAGGTCGCGCTGGTTGCGTTTTGGGATTACGTACAGCGGCAACGGTTCTCGCATCGCTACCTGTCGTCTGAAGAAGCTCTCTAGATCGCAAAGGGCATCGCGCGTCTGCCTGAATTGATGGCGCATCGTCGCGATTCCGAGCCGCGTGGCAGCGGCTTTCGTTTGCGGAAACCGCACCCTTACCATGTTGCTGTGGAAGAGAGTTATCACCGCGCTCATCGGTTCGAAATCGACGCGCTGTGCAAGCACAACAACATTCCTGTCAAGGTGACCGGGGAGAAGATCAAAGAAAACGGGCTTGAAATTGTGTTCGAATTCATGTGGCAGATGGACGCCGTCATGTTTTGGGATCGCTTGGAAGGATGATTGATGAAGGGCGAGGGTTTCTACTATCCGGACCGTCCAGCGAATCGTCCGCAGATAAAGACCGAACGGCTGGGAGAAAATGAAGCCTCGGGACTTACGCCGACCCACTTGGAGCAATAGGCTGAGAGCGCTCAGCCCCGATTCGATATTTTTTTTGTTACTCGAAATATGTTGATCTATCGTGCGCAGCATCGACGAAGCATTCTCTGAGCTTCTTTCACGCCTCACCCCGTCAGGAACTGAAACGCAACTTGCCGCGTCTCACCGCGCGAGCATTGAAGATTGCCTAAAGGCCAATTTTTCACTCTCTCGTTTTTTTAGATCAGGGTCTTTCGGATACGGTACGAGTGTATCGGGTTATAGCGACGTAGATTACTTCGCTGTAATGCCCGCCACTATCCTTCACCAAAATTCTTCCGATAGCTTGAACGCAATTGCCCGCGCGCTTCGCATGAGATTTCCACGAACGAATGTCTATGTGGACGCGCCAGCAGTGATCGTGCCATTCGGTGAAGCCGCCAGTGAGAAGCACGAAATAATTCCGGCATATCAGATCGGGCAGAGCAGCGGCGCTTGGATCAACTACGGAATTCCGAACCGTTCTGGTGGGTGGCTTCAGTCGATCCCCGAACTTAGCGGTGCAATGATCGATTTTCAGCACACGCGTCTATCTCAGAAAGCGAAGCCAGTCATTAGGCTCATCAAAGCCTGGAAGTATTTTTGTCGCGTTCCAATTCGATCATTCTATCTAGAGATGAAGGTGGCAGAGTATTTGGCCACTCAATCCATTGTCATGTATAAGATCGATGTTTCAGCCGCGCTAAATTACTTACACCTGAGTGGCCTTGCCGACATGAGTGATCCTGCCGGTGGCACGACGCCGATTTATGCTTGCTTCAGCCATGAACATCAGAATGCAATGGACTGGCTCGCTTATGCCAAGGTTGTTGCGGCATCCGCTCTAGATCAAGAGAAACAAGGGAATCTTGCTCAGGCGTTTGAGCAATGGAATAAGTTGTTCAACAATCAGTTTCCGGGGAGATATTAATGACTTCCGCTGATGATCAAACAGGCTCGACGCCATCCCGGCGCGATCCAATAGGCGATAAATACTTCAATCCGCTTCGGTATGCCGAGGTCGCATCCGATGTAGCTTTCTACGCTGCGGCTGTTCTATCGATTGTGATCCTCGTGGTCGAAAAGCCTCAATACCCAGCGTTGAATGATGTCGCGCAAATTTTGTTCGTTATCGCTGTAGTAGTTGGCTTTGCGATTGGAATTGCTATTCGCCTTTATTGGCGCCCGCGAGCGGAAGACCATCGGCGTATTGAATTGATTTCGAATGCATCAAAAGTTGCGCTCATAGTTGAGCGAACGGAAGGCTATTACAACAATGAGCAGTCTGATCCAACGAGAAGGCTCGGCTTAAACACATTCGAAAATAGTCATTTCAGCAGAGCGATTGCGCTTGAAATGCTAAAAGCAGAACGCGTCAAGGTTACGATCTATGCTCTAATTTTTCTAGTTGCAGTTCTGAATCGCAAAACCGAGCTAGCGGTCGCTGCCGTTGCGGCTCAAGCGATTTTAAGTGAGCAAATTCTATCGCACTGGCTTCGCCTTGAATGGTGTAGGGCGCGATTCAACAACACCTACAATGACCTTTATAAGCTGTTCCAAAGTGATCCCAACAAATCCGTTCTATATGCGAGAGTGTTGGAGATATTTTCATATTACGAAACGACAAAAGCGAATGCGGGAATCAGCTTATCGTCCAGAATCTTTCATCAAAAAAATGCGGAACTCTCTGCTGAATGGGAGACCATAAAAAGCACTCTAAAAATCTGATGATGATCTACCCATAGGACGGGAAATAGCTTCCGAAAATTTTCCGCCACTCCGCGAAGGCTAGTTCAATTTTGCCCTCCTTCGCAAATTTTTCTGCTTTGATTGCCCTGTCGTAAGCAGTGTTGAAGCGGCTGACGGCATCCTTAACCGTTTTTACGCCTCGAAGTGGGTTGATTTGATCTCCATATCCAGCGGGATCAGGTTGCTTAAACTTCACCTTTTCCATGCCTTTGCCGAACAAGAATCTTACTCCTGACGAATAGTCGCTAATCGTTACGTTTGTCAGCACATCGATGGTCATTAATTCGAGATAAAAGCCTGAGAACGGTACGCATCCGACGAGCGCCGTCTTGCCTGACGCGGGGTATTTCGCGGATCGTGTGACCTTAAGTCTAGCTTTAAGGTCATCAGGCGATGC
>JACDJB010000862.1_pt1 | contig 27158 bp, 24 predicted proteins | sample 7454121 | NCBI WGS metagenome assembly JACDJB01 (sample SAMN14253290, study PRJNA609438) | sludge metagenome | isolation source: sludge after 25d culture with pyrite | collected 2018-12-20
AGCTGCTTCCTCCGCTTAAAGGAAGTGATGCCAACCGGATTTACAACACCATTGAAAGCTTGCTGGAGTTTGATCCAAAGTATATAAACATCACAACACATCGTGACGAAACGGAATTCAAGGAATTGAGCAACGGTTCAATCGTCAAGCGAACGGTCAGAAAACGCCCCGGAACTGTTGCAATTGCCGCATCTATTCAGCACCGCTATAATATTCCGGTTGTTCCGCATATTCTTTGCGGCGGTTTCAATAAAAGCGAAACCGAGCATGTGCTTATCGATCTGAATTTTTTGGGAATTGAAAATATTCTGGCGCTCAGGGGGGACGGGATCAGGGGACAGCAATTTTTTCAGCCCGAAGAAAACGGGCATTCAAATGCAAATGAGCTTGTGTCGCAGATTGTTAACTTAAAAAAGGGAATTTATCTTGAAGAAGACCTGAAAAACAATGCGCCTCTCGATTTTAGCATTGGTGTTGCCGGGTATCCCGAAAAACATTTTGAAGCAGCCAATTTAGAACAGGATTTATGCTATCTGAAACAAAAAGTGGATGCTGGTGCGGATTATATCGTCACCCAAATGTTTTTTGACAACCGTGTATATTACGATTTTATCGACAAATGCAGGGAAGCTGGAATAAACGTGCCGATTATTCCGGGCATAAAACCCATTCACATGAAAAATCAGCTGACGGCACTGCCCAGACTGTTTCATGTAAATCTGCCCAAAGAGCTGACTGATGAGCTTGCCAAATGCAGGAACAATGAAGATGCGGCACAGGTGGGAACGGAATGGGCAATTTATCAGTCAAAAGATTTAATCGCCAACAATGCGCCATCGCTGCATATTTACACCTACGGCATTTCTGATAACGTAAAGAAAATTATGAAATCAGTTTTCTGATTGCATGTTTTCGGGAAGTACATCAATATCGATCAGCTGCTCCTTTAGCTTGTCATTTTCTGCCTGATTATTCAGTTTCAGCGAATGGATCATGGCTTCCACCTGGCGCAGCAGATTACGCTTATTTTTGCTTGGCGCATAAACGTAGCCAAAGGCAACAACCACCCGCTGACCGGAAGCATCAAGCTCAGCCAGAGAGAAATATGGTCCACCCATATAGTCATTGTACAGCCGCCACAAACCACGCATCTCCAAAGCATAATTTCCATTGTGCTCGCGATAGGTGGTAAACTGATCCACTCTTCTTTCAGTTCCCATATAGCTTCCTTCGGTTGGACCGGGAACATTAGCCTTGAGTACAGAATCCCTGACTTTCAGCTGATAATCAACAGTGAAAGCACTGTCGGAGACATAAGGAAAAGTATAAACAATAACACCCTGAGACACTTCGGGAGTTTCGTAACGGGTCCAGAGAAAATCCTTTTTTTGTTCGGCAATCTGAAATCCCGGCGGCAGTTTCATGGTTATTCCGAAATCCTTTTCCAAAACATTATAGACCGAACGTTCAAAGAATTTTTCGTAATTCATTGTGAGCCTGTTTCTCTCCGCTTTCAGAAAATAACTTAAAATCTGGTTGCCGTTTTCATTGAAAAGTTTCTCAAACTCCACTTCGTTTTTTGCGTTGATGGTAACCGTTGCCTGCGGAAAAGCCCACACATTATCCTGAAAAGTAATTCCGGGCTTATCCGTATTTTCAGAAATCCGGGTCTGAATGACATTTCTTGTTGTTTTAAAAATACTTTTGAATCCTTCGTGCGGTACTCTGACAAGATCAAAAAGCGGCTCATCCTGCGGCAGTGCAGGATGTTCTTGGGCAAGCACGCTTCTCATAATTTTCCCGGGATTTCCGTCCCATGATTCATCGCTCACCACAATGACAAGCTCACCAGCCCTGCCGGTGACTTTTTTGGACATTTCCGTACTCTGGTTACTTCCGCAAGAGAAAAGAAAAGCAATTAAAACCGGCAGTAGCACAAACCGAATGCGTTGAAACATCATTGTTATAAATTTTTCTGAAAAGTTTTAACAGAACTGTTTCGAATTTGCCGAAACAAAATATTATCTACAAACAAATAAAAAACAAAAATCCCATTGCACCCCTAACTGTAGCAATGGGATTTTCTGAAAGTCCCTTTCGGGATAAACTATTTTTCAATTTTCCCCGGCTCCACACTCTCCTCATCGTCATCTTCACGGGTAGCTTTTTTGAATTCTTTCATTCCTTTGCCAAGCCCCTTCATCAGTTCGGGAATTTTCCTGCCTCCAAAGAGCAGAAGAACAACGATAAAGATAATCAGCAATTCCTGTGGTCCGATAAATCCTGCAATTATAAATAGATTCATAATAATGTAACTAAAATGGTTTTGTACAAAAATAAGATATTTTTAGTTAAAATGTCCCATTAATCAATTTTATTATATCATTTGCATTGGCAAACAGCACCAGCGCCAGAAGTATTATCATTCCGGCAATTTGCGCATATTCCATGAATTTCTCTCCCGGTTTTCGTCCGCTGACCAGCTCATAGAGTAGAAACATCACATGTCCGCCGTCGAGTGCGGGAATGGGCAACAGGTTCATAATAGCCAGAATAATCGAGATAAATGCCGTCATATTCCAGAACGAGAACCAGTTCCACGTTCCGGGAAAAATGCTGCCGATGGTTGCAAATCCGCCCAGAGATTCGTAGGCTTTCGCCTCGCGCTTGAAAAGAAGCCTGAATTGTTTCAGATAATCAACCGTGGTCTGCACCCCGCGCTTAATTCCGGCAGGAACTGAAGCCAAAAGTCCATATTTTACCGTAGCAAGCTCGATGAAATCAGGGTTGTTGAACACCGGATAAAATCCAAGCTTCCCGTCATCAGTTACGGAAACACTTTTAACAACTTCATTTCCGTTGCGCAGCAGGTTCAGCTCAATATCGCTGTTTTTGTTTGCTTCAAGATATTCTGCAAACTGGTCGTAAAACTCAAAATTACGTCCGTCGATGCTCACAAAAACATCACCCTTCTCAAGTCCGGCTTTTTCTGCCGGCGAATCTTTCACCACATCACCAACGTGAATGTCAAACGGTTTTCTCCATGTCAGGAGATCCCTGCTTTTGAGCATCAAAGCCAAATCTGACTCACTAATCTGAATGTCAAGCTTTTGCCCGTTGCGATCTATCTGAACAGAACGTCCTCCGTCCAAAACAATTGCCGGAATAATTTTCATAAAATTCTCCACCTCACGATTATCGACACTCAAAATTTTATCTCCGTTGTGAAAACCTATCTGTTTGCCCACTTCATTGACCTCAATACCGTATTTCACATTTGCGGTGGGCAGGTAGGATTCGCCCCAAGCATAGAGAACACCGATATAGATAACCATGGCAAACAGAAAATTCATCATCACCCCGCCCAACATAATGAGCAGCCTTTGCCACGCAGGTTTTGACCGGAATTCCCAGGGCTGCGGCGGCTGGCTCATCGCCTCCTTGTCCATGGATTCGTCAATCATCCCCGAAATCTTCACATAGCCTCCCAAAGGAAGCCATCCGATTCCATACTCTGTTTCCCCTTTTTTCATTTTAAAAAGCGAAAACCACGGATTGAAAAAGAGATAAAATTTCTCCACCCTCGTTTTAAACAACCGGGCAAACATAAAATGCCCAAACTCGTGCAAAACTACTAATATTGAAAGGCTTAACAGAAGCTGTGCTGCTTTGACCAATATTGTTCCCATATATCTATTACCTTTTTACTTTTTCTGTTAATAAATGTGCAACTCTTGCTGCCTCTTCATTTGTTTGCATAATTGCTTCAATGTCAGGTTTCTCAATAAAACTTATCTTTTGCAAAGTCTCTTCAATAATGTCGGACATCTGCAAAAATCCGATTTTTTCTTCCAAAAAAGCCTGAACTACCGTTTCATTTGCTGCATTGAGCACGCACGGAGCATTCCCGCCGGTGTCAAGCGCCTGAAAAGCGAGTGCAAGATTACGAAAAATTTTCGTATCGGGTTTTTCAAATTCAAAAACAGGGTATTCCCAAAAATTAAACCGCGGAAAGCTGTTTTTAATGCGATACGGAAATGCCAGTGCATACTGAATCGGCAGGCGCATGTCGGGCAGTCCCAGCTGTGCTTTAATGGAACCATCTTCAAACTGAACCAAAGAATGAATGATGGATTGCGGATGAACCACTACTTCAATTTTTTCGGCAGGAAGTCCAAATAACCAATGCGCTTCAATCACTTCAAACCCTTTGTTCATCAAGGTGGCGGAGTCAATCGTAATTTTTGCACCCATATCCCAGCGCGGGTGCGCAAGCGCATCCGCAACGGATATCCCGTTCAGTTCTTCAATCGTTTTTCCCCTGAAAGGTCCTCCCGAACAGGTGAGATAAATTTTTTCCACCGGATTATACAATTCCCCCACAAGACATTGAAAAATTGCTGAATGCTCGGAGTCAACGGGCAGAATATCCACCTGATTCTCTTTTGCCAGTGACGTGATGATTTCCCCTGCAACAACCAAAGCCTCCTTATTTGCCAAAGCGATATTTTTTCCGGCTTTCACCGCATTCAGCGTAGGAATTAATCCCGAATAGCCAACCATTGCCGTAATCACCAAATCGATGGTTTCCATCTGCACGATCTGATTTAAAGCTTCCGTTCCGGCAAAAACCTTAATCGACTCATCTTTAAGTGCCTGCAAAACAGTTTCATAACAGCTCTCATTGGCAATAACCACCGCATTGGGCTGAAATTTCTTTGCCTGTTTGATGAGTAACCCCATATTGTTGTTTGCCGTCAGGACTTCAACTTCAAACAGCTCGGGATTTTGCTCAATCACTTCAAGCGACTGAGTTCCAATGGAACCGGTTGAACCCAAAATGGCAATTCGTTTCTTCATGCTTTCAGAAATCAATATATTGTTCAGGATCGAGAGGAGTACCTTCGTGCCACATCTCAAAATGCAGATGGGGTCCGGTTGTGTGTTCACCGGTATTTCCGATAATGGCAATCGCTTCGCCTGCCTTCACCCTGTCTCCCTTATTTTTCAGCAAAACAGAATTGTGCTTATATACTGAAACCAATTCGGCACCATGCTGAATATAAATAACATAACCTGTATCTATTGTCCATCCCGAAAAAATTACGGTACCTTCGATTACTGCCGAAATCCGGGCATTGGGTTCACTCACTAAATCAACGCCAAAATGGTCGGGCGTGGATTTGAATTTGTTGGTGATCACCCCTTTAACCGGAGCAAAAAAGTGTATCTGACTCAGATTTAATCTGCGGCTGCTCCCTGACGGTGCTGCAAGGCTGGTCTGCTCTGCCAGCAGCTTATCCTGAAACAGTGAATCGTGATCATATTCAATAATCTCAATCACATTTTGCACGGAACCGGTATCAACAGGTAAGTTTTCATCAGGAACTTCCCCCGACAAAACTGCCTGAATACTTTTAAAAAACTGATCGCGCCTGCTCAGCTCATTTTCCAGGGAATCAACTTTCAGGGCGGTCAGCAAAAGTGTCTGGCGGTATTCTGCCTTTGGATAACCGGGAATATATTCGCGCAATCCTGTTGTGGCAATCAGCAGAATAACCAGAACAACCAGTATTGCCGACAACAGACTCGCAATCGTAAAAGCTTTCAGGCGTGTAAGTTTCATACTCCATACCGACTGAAAAGTAGTGTCGTTGTAGATAATCAACCGGTAGCGATCACTAAGTTTTTTTACAATCCATTTTTTCACTTTCCCTCTCTCCCATTTTTTTTTGAGAGCTGCAAAGTTAGTAAGAATAAAGAAACAGATAAGTGGTTTTATAAATTTTTGCCTGATTGTGTGAAACATATCCGAAATTACTAAACCATAAAGACTGAAATGTTATCTTTGTGGCTTAATTTTTTAAAACAACCAAAAACAAATGAGATTCTTAAGTTTTATCCTGCTCTTTTCTGCCTTTTTTTCTGCAAAAACGTTAATCGCTGATGAAGGAATGTGGCTGCCATCACTTATTTACAAGCTTAACATTTCCGACATGCAGGAATTGGGACTTGAACTGACAGCCGAAGATATATACAGTATCAACAATTCCAGTTTAAAGGATGCCATTGCAGCTCTCGACCGCGGTTCCTGTACTGCCGAACTCATTTCCGGTAACGGACTGCTTCTCACAAACCACCACTGCGGATATGATGAGATTCAGACTCATTCAAGTGTTGAGCACGACTATCTTCAGGATGGATTTTGGGCAAAAAGTTTAGATGAAGAGCTTCCCAATCCGGGAAAATCGGCTTCATTTCTTGTAAAAGTTGAAGAAGTTACTGAAAGGGTGCTGGCAAACGTAACGGAAGAGATGAACGCAAAAGAGAGAAGCAATAAAATTTACGAAGCAATCCGGGAAATAGAAGATGAAGCAAGAGACACCTCTCATTATGAAGTATATGTGAGAAGTTTTTTCAATGCAAACCAATATCACCTTTTTGTAATTGAAACTTTTAACGATGTGCGGTTAGTTGGCGCACCACCGCAGGCACTCGGAAAATTCGGCGGAGATACCGACAACTGGATGTGGCCCCGTCACACTGCCGACTTCATGCTGTTCCGGGTTTATACCGGTCCTGACGGAAAACCTGCAAGGTATTCGGAAGATAACATTCCCTACCAGCCAAAACAGTTCCTTCCCATTTCATTAAATGGTGTTGAAGAAGGCGACTTTGCCATGATTATGGGCTATCCCGGAATGACAAACAGATATGAAACTTCCTATGGAGTAAGCTATATTATGGATGTTACCAATCCGGTGAGAGTGGAAGTTCGCGAGAAAAAACTGGAAATAATTGACCAGTACATGAGCACAAGCCAGAAAGCACGGATTCAGTATGCATCTAAATATGCAAGAAGCTCCAACTACTACAAATTTAGTATCGGGCAAAACCGGGGATTGGAAAACCTCAATGTGATTGACAAAAAAATTGAACTGGAAAAAGAGTTCATGGATTGGGTGAATGCCGACAACGCCAGAAAAGCGAAATATGGCAGCGCACTGAATGATGTTAAAACTGCATACGAAGACAAGGAGATCAGAAAAGCTGTGGAATACATGATGGAAGCGATGATTCGCGGTCCGGAAATTTTCATGTTTGCCTACCGCGGGCTACCTGTTCATCGCCTTTTAAGCGACAAAGATGTTCGCCCTGAATTTAAAGAGATGATTAAAAACAGAATCACCGATGGCATGGATGAGCATTTTAAAGATTATGATGCGGAAACCGACCAAAAAATTGCAGGAGCGCTGATGAAGCTGTACAACGACAATATTGATTCGAAATATCATCCCAAGTTTTTTGCTCAGGTACATAAAAAATACAAAGGTGATTTTGGAAAGTATGCAGAAAAAATGTTCAAAAACTCAATTTTTGATGATGAAAATGAAATCCATGCTTTCCTGAGCGACATGAAACTAAAAACCCTTGATAAGGATATGGCTTTTAATGCTGCGCGCGATATTTTTGATCTTTTCCGGGAGATGACCAATCAGTTAGATGAATCTGATGAATTGTTAGACATCGGGAATCGTCTTTTTGTTGAAGGGCTGATGGAGATGCAACCCGGCAAGAAATTTTACCCCGATGCCAACTCCACACTCCGGCTCACCTATGGGCAGGTACTTGAATATGAGCCGCGAGACGGCGTTCTCTATAAATTTGTTACAACTACCGACGGCTATCTGGAAAAAGAAATTCCGGGAGATATGGAATTTGATGTGCCGGCAAAACTGAAAGAGCTGCTCCTTGAAAGGGATTTTGGTCGCTATGCCAATAAAGACGGCGAGCTGAATGCCTGTTTTATCACCAACAATGACATCACCGGCGGAAATTCCGGAAGTCCGGTGCTCAATGCCAAAGGTGAACTCATCGGAATTGCTTTTGACGGAAACTGGGAAGCCATGAGCGGAGATATTGCGTTTGAACACGATTTGCAGCGCTGCATCAATGTGGACATCCGGTTTGTAATCTGGGTAATCGACAAATATGCAGGCGCAACGCATCTTCTGGAAGAGATGAAAATTATGCAGTAACCGCAAAAACCAACTGTTGACTTCCTCTGCCGGCAATCGAACAGCAAAAATTGACTTTCAGAGATTTTTAAGCAAATAATACTGAGCTACAGAATATTAATTCTGTTTCAAAATTTTATTTTGGCATTTTGATGAACAAACCGAAAATTACCATATATACTGATGGTGCAGCCCGCGGAAATCCCGGACCGGGCGGCTACGGCATTGTGATGATTTCCGGTCAGTACAGGAAAGAGCTTTCCGAAGGCTACCGGCTCACCACAAATAACCGGATGGAACTGTTGGCTGTAATTGTGGCAATAGAAGCGCTGAAAATTCCCGGAAGCGATGTTACAATCTACACCGACTCGCGCTATGTTGCGGATGCGGTTGAAAAAGGCTGGGTGTTCAACTGGGTAAATAAAAAGTTTAAAAACAAGAAGAATCCCGATTTGTGGCTGCGCTTTCTGGAAGCCTACAAAAAACACAATGTGAAATTTGTGTGGGTTAAAGGACATGCCAATAATCCGCTGAACGAACGCTGCGATCAGCTGGCTGTTGAAGCATCCATGAAAGCTGACCTGAAAATTGATGAGAGATATCAGGAATCAATAGCATAAAAAAGCCCGAAACAGATATTCCGGGCTTTTCTAAAACTAATTAACCAATCAGCTATTTTTTTGAAAGCATATCTCCCAAAACATATTGCAAAATACCTCCGTTTTTGAAATATTCCACTTCAATTTCTGAATCCAATCTGGCTTTTGCTTCAAACTCAATTGCAGAGCCATCTTCACTTTCTGCCCTGACTTTCATTTTCTTAAATGGAACCAGATTATCAGCTATACCTGAAATGGTAAAAGTCTCTTTCCCGGTCAAACCAAGCGATTCAGCCGTTTCCCCTTCGGGAAAAATCAGTGGTAAAATTCCCATTTGCACCAGATTACTGCGGTGAATTCTTTCAAAACTTTCAGCAATAACAGCTTTCACTCCTAACAAAGTAGTGCCTTTGGCAGCCCAGTCTCTGGAAGAACCGCTTCCGTACTCTTTTCCTGCCAGAACAATGAGCGGCGTATTTGATTTCTGGTATTTCATGGCAACATCAAAAACAGAAGCTGTTTCACCGGTTGGGAAATGGAAGGAAAAACCGCCTACCTTGTCCGTAATTTTATTCTTTATGCGAACATTGGCAAAAGTTCCCCGCATCATCACTTCGTGATTGCCCCTTCGGGAACCGTAAGAGTTAAATTCTTTTCTTTCCACACCTTTGCTAACCAAATACTTGCCGGCAGCAGAAACCTCATTGAATGAACCGGCGGGCGAAATATGATCCGTTGTTACCGAATCACCCAGATAGAGCAATACTCTGGCATTGTCAATATCCTGCAGTGCATCCGGAGTTTGTTTAAAATCATGGAAAAAGGGTACTTCCCGAATATATGTGGAGTGCTCATCAAAAATAAACTCCGTTCCTTCGGGAGCTTCCAACTCCTTCCAAGCCTCATCACCATCAAAAATTACAGAATAAACCTCTTCAAAATCTTCAACTTTCAGGCATTGATTAATGGTTTCATTAATCTCCTCCTGAGTTGGCCAAATATCTTTAAGATAGACAGGATTGCCGTTGGGGTCAAAATCTATCGGTTCGTTGATGAGATCGATATCCACTCTTCCGGCAAGCGCAAATGCAACTACCAGCATGGGCGACATCAGGAAATTCATTTTCACCTGCGGATGCACGCGGGCTTCAAAGTTTCTGTTGCCGGAAAGCACAGAAGCCACAATCAGTTCGTTTTTATCCACTGCATCAGCAATATATGACGGCAGCGGACCGCTGTTTCCGATGCACGAAGTGCAGCCATATCCGACTGTGTGAAAGCGCAATGCTTCCAGGTCTTCTGCCAAACCTGACCTTTCCAGATAATTGGTCACCACTTTTGAACCGGGCGCAAGACTGGTTTTCACCCATGACTTTGTGCGCAATCCCCTTTCAATCGCTTTTCGCGCCACCAATCCGGCGCCAACCATCACTGACGGATTTGATGTGTTCGTGCAGCTGGTTATTGCAGCAATTACAATGGTGCCGTCGTGCAGAACAAATTCCTTGTGTTTGTCTTTTACCCTGACACTTCGCAATCCGTCGATATTGTTATAGGAAGTGCTGTCTGTCATGCTCTTTTCAGAAATGAATTGTGTTCCCGAACCGCCTTCAGCAACCCAGTCATACTCCTGTCTGCTGATAAATGGCACATAAGTTCTGGAAAACTCTTCCTGCAAAATTTTTACAAAGTCCTGATCCAGATCTTTCAGTAATATTTTTTCCTGTGGGCGTTTGGGACCGGAAATCGTTGGTTCTAAAGAAGATAAATCCAATTCCACAACATGGGAATACTCAATTTCTTCATTGCCTGTTCTCCAGAGCATATTTTCCCGGCAATATTCATGTACCAGATCAATCTCTTCCTTAGTCCGTCCTGTTTTTGCCATGTAGCTCAAAGTCTGCTCATCAACAGGGAAATAGGTTACGGTACAGCCAAATTCGGGAGACATATTGGAAATGGTCGCCCGGTCGGTAACCGTCAGATAATCAAGAGCTGACCCGAAAACTTCCACAAATTTTCCCACAACGCCATGGTCGCGGAGCTTTTTGGTAATGGTGAGAACCAGGTCTGTTGAGGTGCATCCCTGCGGAATTTTGCCGGTTAGTTTCAGACCGACAACCTGTGGGCAGGCAAAATAGATGGGTTGCCCCAACATTGCCGCTTCTGCTTCAATACCGCCAACACCCCACCCCATCACGCCGATGCCGTTAACCATCGGGGTATGTGAGTCGGTTCCCACAAGACTGTCCGGGAAAGCCCAGCCATCCCTGACCACCACTCCTTTTGCCAGATATTCCAGATTTACCTGATGGCAAATGCCCATTCCCGGGGGAACAACAGTGAAATTATCAAGTCCTTTCTGTGCCCATTTCAGCAATTTGTACCGTTCGGAATTGCGGTGATATTCCATATCAACATTGTTTTTATAGGCATATCCGGTTCCGAAAAAATCGACCTGAACGGAATGGTCAATCACTAAATCAACCGGTATGGCAGGATTGATTTTGTTTCCGTCTCCGCCCTGTCTGATCATCTCTGCACGAAGCGAAGCCATATCCACAACTGCCGGAACACCGGTAAAATCCTGCATCAAAACCCGCGCAGGCTTGAACGGAATCTCATGGTCAGTGCCTTGTGCATCCCAATCCGTTAATGTTGCCACATGCTCATCGGTAATTGAGAAACCATCATGGTTTCTCAACGCATTTTCTAACAATATGCGAATGGAAAAAGGGAGACGATGGATGTTTTTTCCTTCATCCTGAAGTTTTGTTAAAGAAGCAATTTTATATTTCATACGATAAAAATTAATTGTTGTTCAAAGTAATTCCGGTCACTTCCGGAGAATTTTCATTACACAGAACTGAACTGCAACTATTTAAAATGAAATGCTTTACAAAGAAATCTGCTTTTTGGAAACATTTGCATAATCTGCATTTTTCTCATAACTCATTTCATGGTTCAAAACTGTAGTTAATTCTTCAAATTTACAAAATAAAAGGGACTGTTTGAAATCTTTCAACAACAGCAACAGAAATTTTGTTGTAATTATTTGAATCACATTGTTAATTTTGAAAACAGAAAATAAATTTTACACCAATGACTTTTGCAGAAAAAGTAATCGCATTCAACAATCAGCTGCATTATTCCGGTGAGCTGCCGGATGGTTTTCAGGTAATGAATCCATTTGCAGACAATCCTGAAACTTCGGAAATTATGCGCCGGTTCTATCAGAAATATTACAACGATACCGCTCAGCGGAGATTTATTATCGGCATCAATCCCGGGCGCCACGGCGCCGGCACAACAGGTGTTCCTTTTACGGACACCAAAAGATTAGAGAGCATCTGCGGCATCAAAATGAAATCTGCACGCACACACGAAGTATCTTCCGTTTTCGTCTATGAGATGATTGCAGAATATGGTGGCACAGAAAAGTTCTATAAACATTTCTATATCAACTCTCCGTTTCCACTGGCGATCATCCGGGAAACCAAAGACGGTAAGTGGATTAATGCCAACTACTATGATGAAACTTCTCTTTTTGAAATGACAAAAGCATATATGATTTCCATGCTCAAAAAGCACATCAATCTGGGATTAAATCAGTCAGAAGTTTTTATTTTGGGTAAGAAAAATGCTGATTTCATAAAAAAGCTGAACCGGGAAGCAAAACTGTTTGAAAAGCTGACTGTTCTGGAGCATCCGCGCTATATTCAGCAATACAAATCTAAAGAAAAGCAGCTCTACATCGACAAATATTTGCAGGCGTTTCACAATCATCAATGAAAAACCCGGATGAACATATTATTTATACCATCGGGCATTCGACGCATACTTTTGACGAATTCCTGAACATGCTTCAATCCTTCAACATTGAAACTGTTGCAGATATTCGCAGTTTACCGGGATCGCGCAAATTTCCGCAGTTCAACAAAGAAAATCTGGAAATTTCGCTAAAAAGCAACGGAATCAACTATTTGCACCTGATCGATTTGGGGGGAAGGCGAAAAGTGAAAAAGGATTCAAAAAACAACCGCTGGCGGCATAAAGCTTTCAAAGGTTATGCAGATTATATGGAAACTCCTGACTTTGAAGCAGGCATAGAAAATCTGGAGCAGATTGCCATGAAGCAGACCACTGCTTTTATGTGCTCCGAGGCAGTCTGGTGGAGATGCCACCGCTCCATGGTTTCCGATTTTCTGAAAGTCAGGGGATGGAAAGTGATGCATATTATGTCAAAAGGGAAGGCTCAGGAACATCCCTACACGGCGCCGGCAATTGTGAAAAACGGGCACATTTCCTATTCGGATGAAGAACTGTTTGAATAGTGGAAAACTGATGAAACGCACTGTTTTCGGCAAAACAAAATATATTTTAGCAGAATAAATGACAGATAGAATAATTTAAGACAAATCGTTATGGCAAGAATAGAACAGGAAGAAAATAATAAAAAAGGCAGATTTATTATCTATGATAACGATGAATTTGCAGGTGAGTTGACCTACTACTGGGAGGGCGACACAAAATTTGTTGTTGACCATGTGGGTGTTGACAAACAGTTTGGCGGAAAAGGGTATGGCAAGCAGTTAGTTATGCGCGCGGTGGAATTCGCAAGAGAAAATGAAGTGAAAATCGTTCCGGTGTGCCCGTTTGTGAAAGCTCTCTTTGAGAAAATCGAAAGTATCCGTGATGTAAGATACTGATAGTAAAACATAAACAATATACCAAAATGCCGTAGGCATTAAATGTGGATAACCCCAAACAAGCAAAGCGCAGTTTGAGGTAAAGACATGGAAAAACCGGAACTCCGAATGGAGTTCAATGAATTTTAGTTATTTTTAGAACAAAATTCAACTTTACACTCAAATGAAAAAAATAAACAAAACCACCCTTTTTCTACTGCTGACGTTTGTCATCAGTTTTGCTCTGGCAGGCGCCTTTAAAGTAATCGGCTGGAGCTATAACGACAATCTGTACTTCACCATTCTTGGTGTTATTTACATGTTTATTCCCGCACTTTGCGTGGTTCTTGTTGAGAAAGTGATTCATAAGGAGAAACTAAACCCAAATTTGCTCATCTCCTTCAAATTCAACAAATGGTTTTTATATGCCTGGCTGATTATGCCGGCAATCAGTTTTCTGGCATTAGGCATCAGCCTGTTGCTTCCCGGAGTTTCATACAGCGGCGATATGTCCGGCATGATTCAGCGATACGAGAGCCTGCTGCCACCCGAACAGATAGAACAGATGAAAATTGCCCTGAAAAATATGCCTGCCAACCCTCTGTTGTTAACTACAATTCAGGGACTTATTGCAGGAGTAACAATCAATGCGGTTGCAGCTTTTGGTGAAGAACTCGGCTGGCGCGGATTTTTGCTGAAAGAATTCAAGGCAATGCGCTTTATGAAGGCATCCCTGATTATTGGTTTTATTTGGGGAATATGGCACGCACCGCTTATCCTGATGGGACATAATTATCCACAGCATCCGGTAACAGGTGTTCTGATGATGACAATCCTCTGCATTTTGCTGACTCCGCTCTTTTTATATGTAACCATCAAGGCAAAATCAGTCATTGCAGCTGCAATAATTCACGGAACCTTAAATGGAACTGCCGGAATCTCAATAATCGTAATATCAGGCGGTAACGACCTAACCACAGGGGTTACGGGATTGGCAGGTTTTATTGCTTTGATTCTGGCGCTTATAATACTTTACCTATATGACAACAAACTGACAAAAGAAAAAATCTTAACTGATAAAATGGCAAATTGGCTGTAAAAAATCCATTAGTATAAATTAGCTCGCCTGCTAAACTTTCATACATTTAAAATTCACAAAATATGTTTTTGAAAAAAATTATTTTTATCGCCTTTTTTATTTTTACGGGCAGCATCACCGGCTTCACTTCCAATACACAACCGGAAAGCAGACCAAAAATTGTAGCTCACCGTGGAAAAGCCTGTGGCTATCCTGAAAATTCGCTAAGTGGTCTCAGGCAGGTTCTGAAAAACGGAGTGGATTACATTGAAATTGATGTTCGCACAACATCAGACGGAATTCTTGTCATTTCACACGACGAGAGTTTAAACCGCACAACCAAATCCAAAGGAAAAATTAAAGATATTCCATTCAGTGAATTGCAACAAATAACTTTGAAAAGAAAATTTCGCGGAACCAAAAATGAAAGAATTCCAACTTTGGAACAGGTTTGTGAAGTGGTATCCGGTTATAATCAAAGGAACAGCAAGCCAGTAAATCTTTATGTGGATTGCAAGAATGCCGATCCCGTAGAGTTGATTTCTATTCTGAAAAAATACGGTTTAGAAAAGGATGCAGTTTTTTATGGAAGTGATTCATATCTGAAAAAACTGAGAAACGAATTTCGTCAGGCACAAATCATTCCGGCACTGAAAAGCATGGATGAACTGGATAAAAAACTGAAAGAGCTCTCCCCTTTCGGATTCGACACAAACTGGAAAATACTGAACGAACTGACCGTAAGACAGATTCACACAAAAAATGTAAAAATTTATACCGACCTGCTTTTCATCAACGATCGCCGGAGCAATTACAAAAAAGCGCAAAAATGGGGAGTTGATGCAATCCAAACCGATAGAATGAAACGGGTAGGAAAAGTTTTGCGGTAGGGGGATTTTATTGCAAATGTATTTCTTTGCGCCTCTGCATTTTGTGGTACTATGCCCGTCTCCCTTGTCGAAGGCTGCCGGCAGGCAGGGGGGATTAAACGGGGGATTGGCTTTCTATTTTGCTTCTATCACAGTTCGTGATTTGATAACGCCATCAGGTCTGATGACGCTGACCCCGAGTTGACCGGGGCAAGCAGGTAACTGCTAAATTTGTGAGTTTCCGCACTCTTTGTTCGTAATGACTTTTTTTGTGAGATGGGGATGTTATTCAGGCGGCACAGCCGCCTGAATAACATCAATATAATATATAATGCGCAGTCATTTTTCGCTATGCGAAAAATCTGTTATTACACATTTGAAAATTTCCGGATGCGCGAAATTGCTCCCTACAGTGAATCGCCAAAGTCTTCTTTAAATTTGGCTACTAATTTTTCTGTCCAGTCGTCTTTGGCTTTCAGACGCCCCATGAAGAAACGCAGCAGCGGCGGTTCTTCCACCCATTCTAATCCGCCCACTAAATGACGGTTTTCATAGAGCCATTTCACCCGGTCAATCATAAATTTCGTTTGCGAAAGGGTGAAAACACGCCGTGGGAAAGCAAGTCTGAGCAACTCCACATCGGCTAAAATGTCATTTCCGTTTTCATCGCGAACACTGGAAATAGTGCCGCGCTCCATGCCGCGGACTCCCGAAATAATGAACAGTGCAGAAGCAAGCGCTCCCGCCGGGTAGTCATTTTGCGGAATGTGCGGCAAAAAGCCTCTGGCGTCAATGTGGCATCCGAGCGCTCCGGGAGGAGTAATCACCGGAATACCGGCTGAATCAAGCTGATTCACCGCATAGGCAATAAAAGAGGGCGACTGGCTGATAACCGTTTCGTCGCAGGTTTCGTTGATACCCACTGCCATTGCTTCAATCTCCCTCACAGACATTCCGCCATAGGTCAGAAATCCTTCATAAAGCACCAAAAGGTTGCGCATTTGCAGGTAATACTCCTCATTGTCGGTAACAATGCCACCACCACGGGTTGAGCTTACTTTGCGGCTGGAGAAATAGATTAAATCTGCATAGCTGCACATCTCTCTGAGAATTTCCTTGATGCTGCTATCCCTGAACTCCTTTTCGCGCTGCTTGATAAAGTAGGCATTTTCTCCAATCAGACTGGCATCCAATACCATCATGGTATCATTCTCAACGCAGATCTTTTTCACGTCGCGCATATTCTGCATGGAAAAGGGCTGACCACCAATCAGATTGGTTGAAGCTTCCATGCGCACAAATGCAACGCGCTCTTTTCCATACTTCTTAAAAACAGCTTTCAGTTTTTCAATATCGATATTTCCCTTGAAAGGTTTATCACTCTTAATTTCTAATGCATCATCGCCATAAATTTCTAAAACCTTACCGCCGTTAAGCTCCATGTGCTCTTTGGTTGTAGTAAAATGGTAATTCATCGGAATTACATCACCTTTCTTGATAAAAGCCTGAGAAACAATATTTTCGGCAGCACGTCCCTGATGAGCCGGCAAAACATAATGTTTTCCGAACACATCGCGAAGCGCCTCTTCCATGCGGTAAAAACTTTGTGAACCGGCGTAGGCATCATCTGCTTTCAACATGGATGCAACCTGATTATCGCTCATTGCATTGGTTCCGGAATCGGTAAGCATATCCAAAAAAACATCTTTCGTATTCAGCAGAAAAGTGTTAAATCCTGCCTCCTCCATTGCCGCTTTGCGCTCATCAATCGGTTTGAGAAAAAGCTTTTGAACAATGCGTACTTTGTGTAGTTCCACCGGAATCTGCTCGCCACTGTAAAATTTAATGGCGGTATTCTGTTCTGTCATATTTATGTAATTTAAAATTAGACGATTAAAAATCTCCAAAAATAGCCCTTCAATTTGAAATTAGGCTTAAATAAAAAATTTGTTTCCCGCTTTAAATGATAATTTATAACAATTCTAAACAATAACCCGGCGGAATATCACTTTTTAACTCCGGGAACTGACATTTTAACAGGCTCTTATCAAACTCACTTTTATTCATTATTTTTGCCCCAAATTAAAAAAACGGAACATGTCGCAAAAACCATCCATACCGAAAGGAACCCGGGATTTTCTGCCTGCAGAGGTAGTGAAAAGAAATTATATTTTCGATACCATCAAAGAAGTATTCAAGCGTTTTGGATTTCAGCCCATTGAAACGCCGGCAATGGAAAACCTCTCCACATTAATGGGGAAATACGGCGAAGAGGGAGACCGGCTGCTTTTCAAAATTCTCAACTCAGGCGATTTTATTTCAAAGATTGAAGATGAGATGCTTATGGAGAGAGATTCAGGTAAAATCACATCTAAAATTTCAGAAAAGGGTTTGCGTTATGATCTGACGGTGCCTTTTGCGCGGTTTGTGGCACAATACCGGAATGATATTGTTTTCCCGTTCCGGCGCTATCAGATTCAGCCGGTCTGGCGTGCCGACCGCCCTCAAAAAGGACGCTACCGCGAATTTTTTCAATGCGATGCCGACATGATCGGAAGTGACAGCCTGCTGAATGAAGCCGAACTGGTTCAGATTATCAATGATGTTTTCATCAGGCTGAATATTAATGTGGTGGTGAAGCTGAACAACCGGAAAATCCTTGCAGGAATTACGGAAGTGATTGGTGAAAAGGAGCTGCTGACAGAAATTACCACAGCCATTGATAAGTTAGATAAAATTGGTTATGAGAAAGTTATCCTTGAGCTGGCTGAAAAAGGTGTATCAGAAGATGCAATTGAAAAGCTACAACCCATTTTGACGCTGAGCGGCAGCAATTCCGAAAAAACCGAACGGTTAAAGACCATTCTTTCGTCATCTGAAACCGGAATGAAAGGCGTTGAAGAGATAGAAACACTTTTTGATTATCTCGGTCAAATGGAGTTGGAAGTGGGCGCCGAACTTGATCTGACACTTGCCCGCGGACTGAATTATTACACCGGGGCAATCATTGAGGTAAAAACTACCGACATGGAGATGGGAAGTATATGCGGCGGCGGGCGCTATGACAATCTTACCGGAATTTTCGGTTTGCCGGATATTTCGGGAGTGGGCATCTCTTTTGGTGCCGAACGAATTTATGATGTTTTGGAGCAACTGAAACTTTTTCCGCAGGAATCACCGGACACAACCCGTGCTTTTTTTGTCAATTTCGGCAAAGCTGAAGAGGCATACTGCCTGAAGGCGTTGGCAAAACTGCGCAAAGCGGGCGTCAATGCAGAAATTTATCCGGAAAGTGCCAAAATGAAAAAGCAGCTGAACTATGCCAATAAAAACGATATTCCGTTTGTGGTGCTTGCCGGAGAAATGGAGATGGAAGAAGAAAAATTCACCCTTAAAAATATGAAAACGGGCGAACAACGCAAAGTTACTCTTGAGGAACTGTTAAGCGCTGCTGCCCGTTTCTGATTCCACCCCTGGAAGCTCATCAGCCGGGAGTTGGTCGTCTCTTTTTTAGAGAGACAATAAATATTTATCAATATTATCAGCAAACATCTTTTTTGTGTCTTCCTTTGTGCGTGCAATACCCGACATCATCACGGGCTGCCCTTTCACCGGAATATAAAGGAATGCCGGAATTCCGCGAACACCAAACACGGCTGCCAGTTCACGCTCTTTTTCGGTATCAATCTTATATACATAAATTTTCCCTGCATAATCGTTGGAGATTTCCTCCAAAATGGGGGAGGCAATTTTGCACGGACCACACCAGTCGGCATAAAAATCGATCAGAGCCGGCTTGTCTCCTCTATAAACCCACTCCTGCGGGGTATTTTCATAATCCCACACTTTTTGCAGAAAAACCGTTTTTGTCAGATTTATTGAACCGCCTTCTGCATCCATGCTCTCCAAAACGGCATGAACAGGGCTTTCTGCCTGTGGCTCCGTTATTGACTCAACCTGAACCGGCTCCTTGCTTTCGGCATTTTTGTTTTTGTTTGATGCGCAACTGACAGTAAATGCAACTATCATCAAAATAAACAGATATGTCTTCTTCATAATCGAATTATTTAATTTTTCAAAATTAATATTTAAATGCAAAGTAAAGAACTTTTTTCTGAAACATACAACTATTTACATATGTATATTAATACTCCCAAACAATCAATATGCCATTTGGTTTTCTAAACATTTTGTCAGCATTCTTCTTTTTTTTAAAAAAAAATGAATTTCGACGCAACCTTTTTTCATTTTTTTCATCTATACAGTGTTTAAGAAAAATAAATAAGGAGAAAAGTTATGAAAAAGAGAGTTTTATTTATTCTGTTAAGTGTGATTATCGGTTTAGGCAGTTGCATGAAAGATGATGACGCCTATTCATTGGGAAAATTCTGGGTCGGTTTCGGAATGATTGAACAGACCAGTTCCGATCCTGTCAGCTATATAATTAATTTAGATAACGGACAGAGGCTGTTTCCCATTGTGACTGGCTATCAACTGCCCTGGTATTATGACGGAACCAGCGATCCGAATTCGCGTTTGCAGACCGGCGACCGGGTTTTGATCAATTACACCATTTTGGCTGACAGACCGGAAAGCAGTCGAAAAGACAAAGATTTTACCGTCAAAGTTAATTCGGTAAAGAAAATTTTGCTCAAAGATGTTTTTGACATTACCGAAGAGACTCAGGACAGTATCGGAAACGATCCCATTATTGTTAAAGAGGTGTGGCAAACCGATAGTTTACTCAATTTTGAGATAAAATACTGGGGGCGTTATGAAATCCATTTTATCAATCTGGTGAAAAATCCGGGCGAATTAACCGAAGACGATCAGCCGGTAGAGTTAGAGCTTCGCCACAATGCCAACGGCGACCAGCGGGATATTCCGTTTGCTTCGTTCGTTTCGTTCAGGCTGAATGACATTCAGATTCCGGGAATGGATTCAACGGTTTACAGGGTTACCTGCAAGGATTATGAAGGAAAAACCTTTGAGTACAAAGGAGTATATCACTATAACAAAAGCAATTAAACAGTTTAGATTAACAGATTAGGCCGCTCAACAAAACCGTGAGGTTTTTGAGCGGCTTTTCTTTTTTTATCTGTTTTTGTTTCAGCCCAATTGCTGAACCACCCGTTCAAGACCGCGGGCAACCTCAGCAGCCACCTCCTGAACCACCGGATTTTTAACGGCAAGCATTGAAGCCTGCGAATCGACTGCCGCAATTTCCACATCGCCGTTCTCATGCTCCTGAATAGCGATGCTGCAGGGGAGCATTACCCCTACATTTGGCTCACTGTCAATCGCCTGCTTTGCATAAACGGGATTGCAGGCACACAAAATCCTGTATTTTCTGAAATCAATCCCAAGCTTCATTTTAAAAGTGCCCTGCACATCCACTTCTGCCGGAACACCGAAGCCTTCCTTAGCCAGCTCGCTTTTTACCGTCTCAATGACCTCGTCAAAACTTCTGTTTTTTATTGTCGTGTTGAAATAATAGCTCATAAAAATTACTTTTTAATAAATGAATTTCAAAGTTAGAACAATGACTGCACCGTTCCGTTCAACCCGTTTCAAAATAAACGAAAAAAAGTGAGTCGGCAAATTAGACATAAGACTAATGATAGCCCCCTCTGGCTCCCCCAAAAGAGGAGAAAAAGAGGATCGGGTTTTCTGCCGGGTTTTCAAGTTTCTACATAGCAAAAATCTGTTTGTTACGCATTTGCAAAACTTAGTGAAACTTTTTATCTGCCCGCCGGCGCAGGCCTTCATAATTTAGCGACGGAAAATTAAGAAAAACTTGTGCAATTTCTGAAAGAGATTAATTTTGTTGTATGAACATTCTTATTATCGAAGATAATTTACGGGTTTCGGAGCTTATTCAGAGGGGACTTGAGGAGCAGGGATTCAAAACGGATATTGCCTATGACGGGCTTTCGGGAAAAAAATTAGCCCTGCAAAACAACTATGATCTGATAATTACCGACATCATTCTTCCGAAAATTGACGGGCTCGATTTGTGCAAAGAGATCAGGCAAACCCGCCCCGATACGCCAATCATTATGCTGACTGCGCTGGGAACAACCGACGACAAAGTTGAAGGTTTTGATGCCGGCGCAGATGATTATCTGGTGAAGCCGTTTGAGATGAGAGAGTTAGTTGCCCGAATCCGCGCATTGCTAAAAAGATACAACAGAGACGCAAAGCAGACAGGCAACATCCTGAAATATGCCGACCTGGAGATGAACCTGCACACCAAAATCGTGAAGCGCAACAATGTTGAAATAGACCTGACACCCAAGGAGTTTAACCTTTTGGTTTTTATGCTGCAAAATCCCGAACGGGTATTGTCGAGAACAGAAATTGCCGAAAAAGTGTGGGATACCCATTTTGATACGGGAACAAATTTTATTGATGTTTACATCAATTATCTGAGAAAAAAAATCGACAAACAGTTTGACTCAAAGCTCATTCACACCAAATCGGGCATGGGATTTATTCTGAAAGCCAAATTTTAGTATTTTCATATCGTTTGTCAAAAACAGTTTAATTTCGATTAAAAATTAGTGCCCAAAATGAAAATCAGAACACAGCTAATCTTTTTATTCTCCATCATAACGGGAACCATCTTACTGATTTTTGCCGCGGTAACTTACTACTCCGCAGTGGACAACCGCGAGCGGGAATTTTATGTCCTTCTGAAAAAAGAGGCTGTTACCAAAGCCAATCTATACTTCAATGCCGAGGTGGAGGAGAAAACGTTACAGGATATTTACAAAAGCAGTCGCCAGATTTTGGATGAAGCCGAAGTCGCCATTTTTGATGATGACTTCAACCTGCTCTATCACGATGCCATTGAGATTGATTTTGTGAAGGAGACCCCGGAAATGATGAATCACATCTATCAAAACGGGGAAATTCAATTTTATCAGGGCAGCTGGCAGGTTATCGGGCTGCTTTACGAACATGCAAACAAAAACTACATCATAACTGCCAGCGCCATAGATCAATATGGTTACACAAAACTGAACAGTCTTCTGAAAACATTGATTTTTCTGTTCATAATCTCCATGCTGTTCATTTTTATTGCAGGAAGGTATTTTTCCAAAAAAGCGTTTCAGCCGGTAAGAAATATGGTTGAGAAAGCAAAAGGAATCACAGCCACCAATCTGGACCTTCGGCTGCCTGCTAACGAAAAAAGCAACGATGAGCTTTCTGAGCTGGCAAACACTTTCAATGAGATGTTAGACCGGTTAGAAAACTCATTTGAAGCGCAGAAAGATTTTGTTTCCAACATTTCGCATGAACTGCGGACACCGCTTGCTGCAATCATTGCCGAACAGGAGTGGGCGCTGAGCAAAAAGCGTAACGTTGAAGAATACAACGCTGTCCTGAAAAACTCATTGGATGACACAAAAAAGTTGGTGCGGTTGACAAACAGCCTGCTCGATTTCGCGAAAGCGAGCTACGATCCGTCTGAAATTTCCTTTAGAAAATTGAGGATTGATGAAACGCTTTTGGATGCAAGACATCAGGTACAGTTTGAAAATCCTGAGTATAAAATTAACATTCGGTTTGAAAACGATTTTGAAAATGAGGAGGAAATTACGGTAAACGGAAACGAATATCTCCTGAAAGTCGGTTTTGCAAACCTGTTTGAAAACGGCTGCAAATTTTCTGAAGATAAAAGTTGCCTGGTATCCGTTTCTGTCGGAAACAATCGGAATCCGGCAAATCAGTTTTCACCGGATTCGTCTGTTTCGGCAAGCGACAATCTATCTCAACACATTGTGCTGGGCTTTAAAGATCAGGGGATTGGAATTTCAGAAAATGATCTGGATAATATATTTACTCCTTTTTTTTCGCGGAGAAAACAAAGAAACGGCAGAGGGTTACGGTATCGGACTTTCGCTCACAAAAAAAATTATCAGCCTGCACAACGGGCATATTTTTGTAGATTCTACTCCCGGAGAAGGGACAACTTTTACCGTTGTACTTCAAAACATTTGATCATTTCTAATAAAATTCTAATATTTTTTTAGCAATTTTCTAATTATCCTTTTTGATTGATTAGTCGATTTTTGTGTTCGTTTTAAAATTTTAACGGACAAATATGCACATTCACTTAAAAAGCATAATTTTTATTTTTCTGATTCTGTTTAGTGCAGAGGCGCAGTTGCAGGCACAAAAAGCGCTCACATTACAGGAGGCGTTTCAGGCTGCAAAAGAGAATAATCCTGACCTGAAGGCAGAATACCTGAACATCAGGATTGCCGAAACAGATGTTGCCACGGCGCAAATACGTCCAAATCCGTCCATTGAAGCGGAGATGCTGCCAACCATTCGCCCACGTCATTTTGCACCAAACAGAGGCTGGCTCCACAGTCAAAACCGTAAAGATATTTTGCACATTTCCAAACCGATGCAAATTGCCGGGCAGCGTAAAAATAGAATCGATGCGGCAGAGAAAAACGTAACGCTAAACGAAAAAAATTATCTGGAAACGGAGAGAGCGCTGCTCTCGGAAGTTGCCGAAAAATGGCTGACAGTGTGGTCGGCACAACAGCAATTGGGTATTATTCAGAGTGCAAAAAATAATATTGACAGTTTGCTCATAGCAAACCGGGCGCGATATGAAAATCAGGTGATTACCCTAACGGATTTAAACCGCACCGAAATGCTGACAAAACAGTATGAAATTCAGCTCAAATCGGCATGGCAAAATATTTTTAACAGCCAGAAAGAGCTGAAACTACTGCTTGGTATTCAGGAAGATATAAGCGTGGACACTACCGACAACCTGCTGTTTAGCGTTCCGGAGGATATTGAAGCGCTGCTGAATGAAGCCATGCAGAACCGAAGCGATATTCAATCTGCAAAAGCCTTGAGCAGCGCAGCGGAGAGCAATATTAAACTGCAAAAATCATTTGCTTACCCCCAGCCGGAAGTGGGATTTATTTTTGAAGGAGAAGAGGCAGTTCCCTTCATAGGAATTACTGCATCCATCGATCTTCCCTTTTTCAACAGAAATCAGGGAGAGATTCAGAAATCACACCTACTGAAAGAACAGGCTGATAATCAACTAATTTCCGTTCAAAATCAAATCAGGTCTGAAATTTCAATCGCATTGGACAACTATGCCCTGCAACAGGAAAATATGGAAAGTTTCGGGGAGCTTCTGAACCAGTCCCGGTCGGTTCTCGAAAATGTGAGATACACCTACATCAGAAGGGGCACAACGATTATTGATTTTCTGGAAGCCCAGCGAAACTGGATAGAAACGCAGCAACAATATTATGAAACCATGCAGAAATACAGACAAAGTTACATTCAGTTGCTGTACGCAACAGGTTTAATCAATCAACTGGCACAATGATGAAAAAATTAATTTACACTTTCGTATTTGTACTGCTTGCATTTTCATGCAAGGAGAAGGTGAAGCAGAATCAGGAAAATACTGCAAAACCATCCCACCCCATCGTGAGCGATGACGGGCTTACCATCTCTTTTCAAGACTCAGAAAATGCCGCATTCTTTACAACTGAAACCGTTGAAACATCCGAAATTGAAGCGGACTTTACGGCACCCGGAAAAATAGCCGCAACAGTTCTTCCTTCAAGTCAGGGAAACTCACAAACCATTGTTCTGTTTGACAATCCGGAACTTGCCGGAAATTACACAGAATTGATTCAGCATCAGATAAATATCAATCAGATACAAAACATCAACATCAGACAAAAGCAGTTGGAATTGGAGCGCACGCAGGATTTAATTCAGCACGGAACCGCCACCGGTCAGGAGCTGCTGAATATTCAGACAGAACTGGCGATGGAGCAAACCAATTTAGAAAATGAAAAAGCAGCTTTGATTGAGCATGAAGTCAAATTGAAATCGGAGGGTTTCAATCCTGAAATTCTGCAAAAAGCGCGTCCGGGAACTGCTTATGTAATTTGCGGAATACCGGAAAATCACATTTCGGGAGTTGAAGAAAACCAGGATTGCGAAATCAGTTTTACTTCATTTCCGCATGAAGTTTTCACCGGGAAAATTGACGCTGTTGCCGACTTGGTGGATAATGAAACGCGCATGGTCAAAGTGAGAATTCTTGTTAAAAACGCAACCAGCAAGCTAAAATCGGGAATGTTTGCCAACGTTTCCTTCAAAATCAGGGAAGGAAATTTCGTCTCCATCGACAAATCCACAATGATAACCATTCAGGGGAAACATTATGTATTTCTGAAAAAATCACCCGGAGTTTTTGAGCGGACCGAAATCAAGGCAGGCAGACAAATTGGAGACAGAATTATTGTTTACGCCGGACTAAACGATGGTGATGAAATTGCAAATCAGGGTGTTATGCAACTAAAAGGACTATCGTTCGGCTATTAGTAATCAGATTTCAAAAACCGAAAAACATAAAACAGAGCGCCATGATACAAGCACAAGTTTTTATTGACAAAGACAAAATAAAAGGCACAAAGCCTTTATATCAATTCATTATGAAATTGCTGATGACTCATGGAGTCGCCGGAGCCACCTGCTTTGTAGGTCATTCGGGTTTCGGGAAACAACACCGGCTGAAACAGCCCAGGCAGCAATTTTCATTTGATGAACCGCCGTTGCTCATCACTTTTATTGATGAAGAAGACAAAGTGAAAGAAGCGCTCACCGAAATCAGGAAGCACTACAAAGGCGGCTTCATCGTAACCCACCGGGTAGAAAAATGGTAAATTATGATTAAAAACTTATTGATATTTTCACTGAGAAACCGTTGGTTAGTTGTTGGCATCAGCTTGATTTTAATGGGAATAGGTTATTATAGTTTCACAAAACTACAGATTGAAGCCTACCCCGACATTGCCGACACAAACGTTGTTGTGGTTGCACAATATGAAGGACGTGCAGCAGAGGAAGTGGAGCAGCAGGTTACGGTTCCCATTGAACGGGTTTTGCAAAACACGCCCAATGTTTTGGACAGCCGCAGCCGGACAATTTTCGGATTGTCGGTTGTTCAGCTCTCTTTTGAAGACGGCACCGACGACTATTTTGCCCGTCAGCAGGTGATGGAGCGGATAACCACCGCCGAGCTTCCGGAAGATGTTGTTCTGGAACTGGCTCCCCTTTCCACCGCCGTGGGTGAAATTTTTCGCTACGTTGTGGAAGCGCCGCCGGAATATTCTCCTACCGAACTTCGGGATTTGCAGGACTGGGTCATCATTCCCTATCTGCTGCAAACACAGGGAATTGCCGACATTGCCACTTTTGGCGGACCACTGAAGCAGTACCATATTCTCACCGATCCGGATAAACTCAGAAAATATAATCTTGATATTTCCGAAGTGGAAGAAGCCGTAAAAGCCAACAATCAGAATACCGGCGGAAACCTGATTGAGCGTGGCGGACAAGGTTTTGCCGTGCGGGGTTTGGGTGCAATCATAAATGAAAGCGACATTGAAAATATTGTATTGAAATCGGTCAACGGCGTGCCTGTTTTCATCAGCGATGTGGCAAGTGTGGAAATTGCACCACCACCGCCAAGCGGCGTTTTAGGCTACACCATTCCCGACCAAAACATTGACGTGAATAACGGTGTGGAAGGCATTATTCTGCTGAGAAAATACGAAAATCCAAGCGAAGTTCTGGCAGAGTTAAAGCAGCGCATTGAAGATTTACAGGAGCATGAACTCCCCGAAGGCGTTAAAATCAGAACGCTCTATGACCGCAGTTTCTTAATTGATCATTCTCTCGAAACCGTCGGGCGCACGCTGTTTATGGGGGTTAGTATCGTTGTCATTATTCTCATCCTTTTTTTGGGAAGTCTGAGAAGCTCGATTGTAGTTGCGCTGACCATTCCGTTTTCGCTGCTCTTTGCATTTATCATTATGCGGTTCACCGGAATTCCGGCAAAT
>JACDJB010000863.1_pt1 | contig 27151 bp, 29 predicted proteins | sample 7454121 | NCBI WGS metagenome assembly JACDJB01 (sample SAMN14253290, study PRJNA609438) | sludge metagenome | isolation source: sludge after 25d culture with pyrite | collected 2018-12-20
CTGCATCCACCAGGTCGCGCAGAGCTACGGCAAGTCGGCGACGTTCATGCCGAAGCCGATCTTCGGCGACAACGGCTCGGGCATGCACGTGCACCAGTCGATCTGGAAGGACGGCAAGCCGGTTTTCGCCGGCAACAAGTATGCCGACCTGTCGCAGGAGTGCCTGTGGTACATCGGCGGCATCATCAAGCACGCCAAGGCGCTGAACGCTTTCACCAACCCGTCGACGAACAGCTACAAGCGCCTCGTGCCGGGCTATGAGGCCCCCGTGCTGCTCGCCTATTCGGCGCGCAACCGTTCGGCCTCCTGCCGCATCCCCTACACGACCTCGCCGAAGGCGAAGCGCGTCGAGGTGCGTTTCCCGGATCCGATGGCGAACCCGTATCTCGCCTTCGCGGCGATGCTGATGGCCGGCCTCGACGGCATCAAGAACAAGATCGACCCGGGCCCGGCGATGGACAAGGACCTCTACGACCTGCCGAAGGAAGAACTGAAGACCATCCCGACGGTGTGTGGCTCGCTTCGCGAAGCGCTGGAAAGCCTCGACAAGGACCGCGCGTTCCTCAAGGCCGGCGGCGTGTTCGACGACGACTTCATCGACAGCTTCATCGAGTTGAAGATGACCGAAGTCGAGCGGTTCGAGATGACCCCGCATCCGGTCGAGTTCGACATGTACTATTCGCAGTGAGCTGATTTCAGCTCATGCAAACGGAAAGCCGCTCCGGAAGGGGCGGCTTTTTGTTTTGGCAGGTTGTCATGCCCGGACTCGTTCCGGGCATCCCGATAAACTTGGCGCTGTACTCCATTAATCGGGATCACCGGGACAAGCCCGGTGATGACAACAATTAGATTGCGAACATCCACCATCTTTACACTTGTCATGGCCGGACTTGTTCCGGCCATCCCGACAACTAGACTGCGGCCGTGGCCACATACTACGTCTACATTCTTGCAAGCAGGCCCGGTGGCGCGCTGTACGTCGGCGTGACCAATGATCTTGTGCGTCGCGTTCATGAGCACAGAACCGATGCGGTGCCCGGACACACGCAGCGTTACAACATCAAGCAACTCGTACATTTCGAGATATACGCCGACATTCGGGATGCTCTCCAGCGCGAGAAGAATATCAAGCACTGGCCGCGCGTTTACAAGACACGGCTGATCGCGGAGCAGAATGCTGAGTGGCGCGATCTCTACGATGAGATAACGCGCTGAGAGATTCCGCGCCGTTTATCGGGATCACCGGGACAAGCCCGGTGATGACAACAAATTAAAGTCGACAACGACAACGGAGCTTAAGACCGTCATGGCCGGACTTGTTCCGGCCATCCCGATAACCTAGGCACCGCCGTCGCAATTCACGCCTGCCGCTTCGCCACCTTCTTTTTCGCGCCCTTCGCCCGATTGAACTCCACCGCCGCGCGCACCAGTTTCTTCAACGCCGTCGCGTTGACCTTGTCGCCCTCGGAAAAATCAATCGCGCGCCAGACCTTGCCGTTGAAGCCCGCATTGAAAAGCCTGTCGGGATCGGCGAGCGACGCGCCGTGCGCGAAGGTCAGTTTCACCTTGTCCTTGTGGGCGTTGCCGACCGCGATGATCCCGTCACGCTCCCACACCGGGCTTCCCATCCATTTCCATTCCTCGACGATCTGCTTGTCGGCGCTAAGGATGGCTTTCCGAACGGCGGCAAGCGTCTTGCCGCGCCAGTCGGTGGTCTTCGCGATCAACTGGTCGATTTTTTCGGAGGGAGTCATTTACACCTCTAGTTGGTCCCGCTTCATGCGACCGAAATGGACGTCATTCCGGGGTGCGCCGAAGGCGCGAGCCCGGAATCCAGACGAACAGAGCACGATGCTTCTGGATTCCGGGCCCACCGCTTCGCGGCATCCCGGAATGACCGTGGAAAATTTTTCGACAGCCCGCATACTTTAACTCGTACGGCGATCTCACTCCGCCCGCGCCAGCACCTGTTCCAGGTTTCCGAAAAACTGTTCCCAGCCATGCCGCGCGCCGCCGAAGGCCTGTTTCTGGTCGGGGCGGAAGCCGGACTGCTCCATGCGCAGATGCGTGCCCGTGCCCGTTGGCGTGAGCGTGAATGTCACGGTGCTTTGCAGATTAAACGCCGGATCGTCATGCGCGAAGTTCCAGGTGTAGGAGAGCGACCTGTTGGCTTCGAGCATGAGCACCTCGCAATCCAGCACGCCGCCCCACGCGCCGCGCAGGTTGAAGCGATGGCCCACCGCCGGCACGAAATCGTTCTTCATCAGCCACTCCTCGATCAGATGCGGCTGCGTCAGCGCGCGCCAGAGCTTGTCCGGCGGATGAGAAAACTCTCGCTCCACCACAACGGAGCGAAGTTCGGTTGCGCTGTCGGTCATTGGTCCATCCTTTTGAGCAGGTTTTCGAGATCGTCGAACCGCTTCTCCCAGAAACCGGCCATGCGGCCGGTCCAGTCGAGCAGCGGCGCCAGCGCGCGCGGCTGCGCGCTGTAGTGGGTCTGCCGCCCTTCGTGGCGGTCGCGCACCAGTCCAGCCTGTTTCAGGACGCCGAGATGCTTTGAGACCGCGGGCTGCGAGATTCCCGCCTGCGCGGTGAGCGCGCCGACCGTCTGCTCTCCGCCGCGGCACAGCCGCTCGAAGATCGCCCGGCGCGTCGGATCGGCCAGTGTCTTGAAAAGAACGTCCTGTGTGTTCGGCATTTGATCAATAACCCGCTGGCTATGGATTAATACATAGCCAGCGGGTTATGATTTGGTCAAGCGGCAATCGTGCCGCTAGTCGCGCCGGAACGCCTGCACCGGGACGAAACCCGCATCGGGCGGCGGCACGGCGACAATCCCCGCCGCGGTCAGGGCCGCGGCGGCTTTCGCGGGGTCACCCGCCCATGTCAACCGCGACTGAATATCCCGCGACACCGGCTCGCCCAGCGCCCCGCCGTAGTCGAGCGGCCAGAACCCGGACGGCACGATCTCCAGCGACACCCGGCGCAACGCGAATCCGTCCCCAAGGGCAGCCGCGAGTTTCGACGGCTCGGCCGCGCGGGCCGAGTCCGGGCTTGCCGGATCGGAGAATGTCACGAGTGTAGGGATCAGTTCGCCCGTCACCGCGATGCTCCCGGTTTGCTTTTTCACCTCGCGAAAATCCAGCCGCCGCCCCGCCGCGGCGAACGCGCGCAGCGGCAGGTAATTCAGGCCGTCGGTCTCGGCCGGGTTCGTGCCGTGCAGGAGCAGCGCGACCAGATTTCGCCCGTTGCCGAGATCGACGAACAGCGCGTCGCCCTTGATCCGTGGTCCGGCGGGTCCGCTGCCCGAACCGCCATAGGCGCGGTTGGGATGGACCGAGATCACACCGGACGCCGAGCGGACACCGCCAGGCGTCTCGACTTCAAGGGTGAGCCGGTATTTGTGGTCAGGCCGGTAAAGATAAATCCGCTCGCCGATCACCAGCGCGGCGAACAGCACCGCAAGGCCGATCCATCTCTTCCAGTTCATGCCGCGTGACCTTCGATTCTGCACCAAGCTGCTTGAATTAGGCGCGGTCCGCGCCGCTGTCACGCCATCTTCTCTTGATCCGGCACAGCCTTTCAGGAAAGACTGACGCTGCAATAACGAAAGGACCGCCCGTGTCAGCCCCACTCGAGACCCGCGTTCAGACCCGCAGCGACCTCGCCTGGTCAATCGCGGTGGGCGGCATCGGCATGATCGCTTTCGCGGCCTTCCTGCTGTTCGCCTGGTATTATGCGGCCACGCTGTTCCTGGTGTTCGCGGGCGTGCTGCTCGGGGTGGCCCTCACCGCCATGACGCATCTCTTGCAGAAGGTGATGGGCGGGCCGCATGCGCTGCGCCTCGCACTGGTCTGCGTCGTGCTGGCGGGAATGCTGTCGGGCGTGGTGTTTCTCGGCGGCGCGACCATCGCACGGCAGGCAGCGGTTTTGAGCAACACCCTCAAGTCGCAGCTCGTCACCGTCAAAACCTTCCTCGAACAGCATGGCGTCGACACCAGCTATCTCGAACTCGGCTCGGTGACCGCGACACCGGCGAGCGCCACCGACACGCCAACGGCCACACCGCCGGCGGCGCTCCCCAAGAATCTCCCAAGCGCGGGCGCCCTCGCCTCCGGCGGCGGCGCCATCGTCAGCCAGACCCTGAAGCTGCTGCTGGGCACGGTCAGCGCCGTCGGCAACTTCTTCATCGTGCTGTTCCTCGGCCTGTCCTTCGCGGCCCAACCAAGCGTGTACCGCAAGGGCCTGCTGGCGCTGTCGCCGAAGAAGCATCGCCACAGCGTCACGGTGGTGGTCGATCGCATCAGCGACACACTGGAGCGCTGGCTGATCGCCCAGATGATCACCATGGCGGCGGTGTTCATGGTGACATGGATCGGCCTGTCGATCATCGGCATCGACAGTTCGTTCATCCTTGGCATTCAGGCCGGCCTGCTGGCCTTCATCCCCACCGTCGGCGCGCTGGTCGGCGGCCTGATTATCGTGCTGGCGAGCCTGGCCTCGGGGTGGGTCGCCGCTTTCAGCGCGTTTCTGCTGTTCCTCGGTGTGCATGCGCTGGAAAGCTACATCCTGACTCCGATCATCCAGCGTCAGGCGCTCGACATCCCGCCGGCGACGCTGTTCGCATTCCAGATCCTGCTCGGCGTGGTGTTCGGGCTGTGGGGACTGGCGCTGGCGCTGCCGCTGATGGCCATTGTGAAGGTCATCATCACCTATCTGCGCGAGGAGGACGAGGTGCGCGAGCCGGAATTCGTGATCGCGGCGAAAACCTGAAAATAAAAAAGGCGCCTCTTCGGCGCCTTTTCCAGTCGCGGGTGATGCGGTCAGAAACTCACCACCGTGTTGGTGTGCTCGACCTCCGGGGGCGACGCGAAATGCGGGCCGACCAGCGCGCGCCACTCGGTGAAGTTGTCCGACTCGCGGAAATCGACCGTGTGGTTTTCCAGCGTGTCCCACTTGATATGCAGCCGGTAACGCGACGGCTTTTCGATCGAGCGGTGCAGCTCAAAGCTCTTCCAGCCCTTGCAGCGCTTGAAAATGGTCTGCGCCATGGCGACGGCCGCCTCGAAATCCTTCTCGCTGCCCGGCTTGACTTCAATCTGCGCAATTTCGGTAATCATCGTTCTCCGCCCTCGTGATTTTGTCAGGCGGCTCTAGCGCAAAAACAGGCGGCGGAAAAGACAAAGAGCACCAAGAGCGCCCTTCCCAAGCCGTGAAACGAACGTCGGCGCTAGAAAAACGTGACCAGGATGCCGAGCAGCACCAGCGTGCAGCCGCCAAGCGCCACCGGCTGCCAGTCGAACGCCGAGCCATAGCGGCCTTCGGCGCGCCGCGCCGCGATCAGGGCATTCTCGTATTCGTCGGATGTCGAGAACATGCAGGCAAAGCCGGCGCGGGCGGACGCCACGCTCGCTTCAAGCGCGGAGATATCGGACTGGGAACGGTGACTGTGTGCGGTGGCCATGCCGTATCGTAGGACGCGCATGGTAAACAGAGTGTTAGCAGATCAGGCCGGCACCTCGGCGGGGCGCGCGGCCGCCTTCTCCACAGGCGCGGCGGCCGTTCCGATCATCTTGCGCCGCGCATCTTCCAGCGACAGCGGCTGTTCTTTGGCGGCCTCGACGCGATTGCGGCCACCGCGCTTGGCCTGATACAGCGCGGTATCGGCGGAGGCCATCAGCACTTCGAGTTCGGTGTTCGCCGGACCGCCCGCGACACCGATGCTGACCGTGGTTTCCAGCGGAACGTCATCAATGGCGACGCCGGACGACTCGAAGGCTTCGCGGACGCGCTCCGCCGCGATCAGCGCTTCATCCATCGCGCATGGCAACAGCGCCGCGAATTCCTCGCCGCCGACCCGGCCGACCAGGTCCGTGATGCGGAGCGAGGCGACCACGACATTGGCGAACACCTGAAGCACGTCGTCGCCGGTGGCGTGGCCAAAGCGGTCGTTGACCGACTTGAAGTGGTCGATATCGAAGATCATCACAGTGACCGGACGTCCGGCTTTCGCCTCGCGCTCGATCATCCGGGATGTCGCCTCGCTGAATCCGCGCCGGTTCAGCAGGCCGGTGAGCGGATCGACCGAGGCCGCGGTCTTGTGCGCGGTGACCGTGCGCTCGGAAACCAGCATGAAGATGATGAACACCGTGCCGACCGCGTAGATCACGAGTTCAGCGGCGAAGGCGGCGACCCAGACCTGGCTCATGCCGGCGTTGCCGGGCCGGAACATGTCGCCCATCACGATCGGCAGCATCAGGACAGCGCCGTGCATCACCGGAATGGCGATGGCCGGCCAGCGCGCGCGCACCCCCTTGCGCCGCTCGCGCCACAGCTCCGCCGCGGTCAGCGAAGCGTAGATCGCGACAATGCCCGCGCCGAGCATCATGCGGATTTCGGGATCCATCGGATCGAGCAGGATCACCGCGGCGATCCACAGCGCAGGTCCGGCGAGCACACCGATCCAGTTGGCCGGGCGGCCATGAAACGCGCGCGCCGCATCCCACATCAGCCCGCAGGCGATAAAGCCCACGGCGTTGACCGCCAGCGACAGTTCAAAGCCGAGTTCGGCACCGCCTATCGTCCACAGCGCGACGGAGGCCGCGCCGAGAATGTAGGCCGCGCCCCACCAGCCGAGCGCCGCGATCTTTTCCTGACGCCAGAAGAACAGCAGCAACACGCCCAGCATCGCTGCCGCCAGTGTCGCCACGAGGTAAAGCGTCGAAATGTCGAGAGACAAATGTGTGCCAGCCGGCATGTTCTATGCAGCGCTTAAAAATTCGACGGAGCCGGAATAGCTCCCTCAGCCGTTGCCGAACCTAGCAACGGTCTCTTCGCACTCCGTTTGCAGCGGTCACACAATTTTCAGGAAAAATCGCTGCAATTCGGAGGTATCGGGAACAGCAAAAAGGGCGCCCGGAGGCGCCCTTTTGTCCCGCGATTTGCGGAAAACTTGAATCGAAACGACGAGCGCTTCGAGAACTGAAGCGCGCCTTAGCGCTTCGAGAACTGGAAGGACCGGCGGGCCTTGGCCTTGCCGTACTTCTTGCGTTCGACGACACGCGAGTCGCGGGTCAGGAAGCCGCCCTTCTTGAGGACGCCGCGCAGATCCGGCTCAAAGTGCGTGAGCGCCTTGGAGATGCCGTGACGCACGGCGCCGGCCTGACCCGACAGACCGCCGCCAGCGACGGTGCAGATCACGTCGTACTGGCCCTGACGGGCGGCAGCGACGATCGGCTGCTGGATCATCATGCGCAGCACCGGACGGGCGAAGTAAACCTCGACCTCACGGGTGTTGACCACGATCTTGCCGGAGCCTGGCTTGATCCAGACGCGGGCGACCGCGTCCTTGCGCTTGCCGGTGGCGTAAGCGCGGCCCTGCTTGTCGACCTTCTTTTCGTACTTCGGAGCGTCGGGCGCGGAGGTCTTCAGCGCCGAGAGCTGATCGAGGGACTGCCTGGTGTCGGACATTATGCGGCCCTCGTGTTCTTGCGGTTCAACGATGCGATATCGACGGTCTCGGGCTGCTGCGCCTCGTGCGGATGGTCAGCGCCCGCGTAAACACGCAGGTTGCCCATCTGAACACGGCCGAGCGGGCCACGCGGAATCATGCGCTCAATGGCCTTCTCGACCACGCGCTCCGGGAAACGGCCTTCGAGGATCGACTTCGCCGAACGTTCCTTGATGCCACCGATGAACCCGGTGTGGTTGTAGTACATCTTGTTGTCACGCTTGCGCCCGGTGAGGACGACGTGAGCCGCGTTGATGATGATGACGTTGTCACCGCAATCGACGTGGGGGGTGTAGGTCGGGAGGTGCTTGCCGCGCAGGCGCATGGCAACCAAGGTGGCGAGACGGCCGACGACCAGACCCTTGGCGTCGATCAGCACCCACTTCTTGTTGACCTCGGCTGGCTTTGCCGAAAACGACTTCATGATGAGTTGTCCGTGAAATTGCTTGTTCGGCCGGATCGCCAAACTGGCGCGTTTCTAGATAACCCGCCGCGCAGCGTCAATGCCGCGTGGAGAAAAATAGTCCATGAAAAACAATGGCTTGTAAATATGGTGTAATAATACCTGCAAAATCGTCAAGTATTCGGAATGGAGTATGTCGAGGTCACATGCGCGATCGGATCGGGCGAAGTCCCTGATAACAGGCTCACTTCCCCAACCGCGAGGCGCTTGCCGAGCTTCATCAGCTTGGCCGCCGCCAGCACATCCTGCCCCGGCTGCCCCTTGCGCAGGAAATTGATGTTGAGGCTGGTGGTCACCGCAAGGCCGACCGGTCCGATGGCCGACAGCAGGACCACGTACATCGCGAAATCCGCCAGCGCCATCAGCGTGGGGCCGGACACCGTCCCGCCGGGGCGCAGCATCCGCTCGCTGTACGGCTGCCGCAGCAGGCAGGTCTCGCCATCCGCGCTCTCGATCAGGATTTCGCCGCTGGCGAAGGCCTGCGGAAACTCCTTGTGGAGAAACGCCTCGAGTTCTGCCACGGTCATTTTCGGCTTGTTCATGGAACGTATGTCCTGCACTGCACTCGTATGTGACGGTTTTGTATCTTAGGGTGAGCCCGATAGCGAGCCTGACGGAACCGAAAAGCGAATCCGGATTAAGTGAGACCATGACGCCACAAGCATCCCGCGCCGTGTCGCAAGCGCCCTCGCCGCTCCTGCGCGAAACCGTCGGCAGCATCGCCGTGCTGACGCTCGATTCACCGGCGACGCGAAACGCGCTCTCCGAAGCCATGATCACGGCGCTTCAGGACGCGCTGGATTCCATCCGCGACGACAAAAGTATCCGCGCCGTGGTGATCGCGGCCAACGGCCCCGCCTACTCGTCCGGGCACAATCTCAAGGAACTCACCGCGCGCCGCGCCGATCCGGACAAAGGCCGGGCCTATTTCGCGCACATGATGAAATCCTGCAGCGACATGATGCAGACCATCGTGCGTCTGCCCAAGCCCGTGGTCGCCGCCGTGCAGGGCGTCGCCACCGCCGCGGGTTGCCAACTGGTGGCGACATGCGATCTCGCGGTCGCCTCCGATCAGGCGACATTCGGCACGCCGGGAATCGACATCGGCCTGTTCTGCTCGACGCCGATGGTGGCGCTGACGCGCAATGTCCCGCGCAAGCACGCGATGCACATGCTGCTGACCGGCGAGCACATCTCCGCGCAGCGCGCGCTTGAACTCGGTCTGGTCAACAGCGTGGTGCCGGCCGGCAGCGAACGTGCGGCGGCCATCGCGCTAGCCGAACGGATCGCGGTGAAATCGGCCTATACGCTGAAGGTGGGCAAGGAAGCCTTCTACCGGCAGGCCGAAATGAGTCTCGCGGACGCCTACACCTACGCCGCGCAGGTGATGACCGAGAACATGATGGCGCGCGACGCGCAGGAAGGCATCGGCGCCTTCATCGAGAAACGCGATCCCAAGTGGGAAGACCGCTGAACCGTCTTCCTCCGAAAGTGAAGTTCCCCGGAATGAACCACAACGTCTACGACGACAACTATATCCGCGCGATCCTCACCGATGTGAAATCCATCGCCATGGTCGGCGCATCGCCGGTCAACGTGCGGCCGAGCTATTTCGCATTCAAGTATCTGGTCGAGCGCGGCTACGACATGATCCCGATCAATCCGGGCCAGGTTGGAAAGAGCCTGATCGGAAAACCCTTTGTCGGATCGCTGAAGGACATCGGCCGCCCCGTGGACATGGTCGATATCTTCCGCAACTCGGATGCCGCCGCCGCCGTCGTCGATGAAGCGCTCGCGCTGCCTGTTTTGCCGAAGGTGATCTGGATGCAACTCGGCGTCGTCAACGAGGCCGCGGCGGCGAAGGCGGAAGCCGCCGGCGTCAAGGTCGTGATGAACCGCTGCCCCAAGATCGAATATGCGCGGCTCACCTCGGAAATTCAGTGGGTCGGCGTCAACTCGCGCACCATCAGCGCCAAACGCGCGCCGATCCCCACCAGCAACATGCGCCTGTCATTGAATCGCAGCAGCGTGAGCGGCGGAGCCACGATGGCCGCCGACCGCGCCGCGAAGGACAAGAACGACCTGCCGTAAAACGCGCACATTGCAGAACAGCGTTCCGTTCCCGGCAAGTATTGTGTCAGCTTTATTGCCAGTTGCCGCCGGATGCGGCTGACGGCTTGACGCCGAACGCATCCGCCCGCAGCATATTCTTCTCCATGCCCGTTCGCGGCACCCAGAAGGACACCTCATGACCGAAAGATTGCCGGGTTTCTCCACGCTCTCCATTCACGCCGGCGCACAGCCGGATCCGACCACGGGCGCGCGTGCGACGCCGATCTATCAGACCACATCCTTCGTCTTCAACGACGCCGATCACGCGGCATCGCTGTTCGGCCTGCAGACGTTCGGCAACATCTACACCCGCATCGGCAACCCGACCAACGCCGTGCTTGAAGAGCGCGTCGCCGCGCTGGAAGGCGGTACCGCCGCGCTGGCCGTCGCCTCGGGACACGCCGCGCAACTGGTGACGTTTCACGCGCTGCTGCAGCCCGGCGATGAATTCATCGCGGCGCGGCGTCTCTATGGCGGCTCGATCAACCAGTTCAATCACTCGTTCAAGAACTTCGGCTGGAACGTCGTGTGGGCCGACACCGACGATGTCTCGACCTTCGAGAAGGCGCTGTCGCCGAAGACCAAGGCGATCTTCATCGAGTCGATCGCCAATCCCGGCGGCACCGTGACCGACATCGAGACCATCGCCGCCATCGCGCGCAAGGCCGGTGTGCCGCTGATCGTCGACAACACGCTCGCCTCGCCCTACCTCATCAAGCCGATCGACCATGGCGCGGACATCGTGCTGCATTCGGCGACGAAGTTCCTCGGCGGCCATGGCAACTCCATCGGCGGCATCATCGTCGACGCCGGCACATTCGACTGGTCGCGCGATGGCCGCTATCCTGTCTTAAGCGAACCGCGCCCGGAATATCACGGCATCAAACTGCAGGAGACATTCGGCAACTTCGCCTTCGCGATTGCCGCGCGGGTGATCGGCCTGCGCGATCTTGGCCCTGCCCTGTCGCCGTTCAACGCGTTCCTGCTGCTCACCGGCATCGAGACGCTGAGCCTGCGCGTGCAGCGGCATTCCGATAACGCCAAGGCGGTCGCGGAATGGCTGTCGGCGCATCCCGCGGTGGCGTGGGTAAGTTACGCCGGCCTGCCCGGCGACCGCTACCACAACCTCGCGCGCAAATACTCGCCGAAGGGCGCGGGCGCGGTGTTCACATTCGGCCTCAAGGGCGGCTACGACGCCGGCATCAGCCTCGTCTCCAACGTCAAGCTGTTCTCGCATCTGGCTAATGTCGGCGACACCCGCTCGCTGATCATTCATCCGGCCTCGACCACACACAGCCAGCTCAGTGATGCGCAGAAGGCGCTGGCCGGCGCCGGTGTCGATGTCGTGCGTCTGTCGGTCGGCCTCGAAGACAAGGAAGACCTGATCGCCGATCTCGATCAGGCGCTGAAGGCCTGAGCGGCGTCACCGACACCTGAAAAGCAAAAAACGCGGCGCCGGGCATGGCGTCGCGTTTTTCAATTGCAGAGAGCAAACGATTTAAAAAATCAGGTCTTCGCGGCTTCCATCGCCCTGGCCTTGTCCTGACGAACCAGCCGGGCGTTGCGCTGGACGATCGAGAACGTCGCCAGCGCGAAAAGAATGACAAGAAGCTGCAGCGACACCGCTTCCAGCGTGGCATTGAGCCCCAGCGACTGCAGCCAGCCGAAGTTCTTCAACTCCGTGACAGGAATGATGGCCTGCTCCTGGAATTCCTGAATGGCTTCGCCGATAAACTTGATACCCATCGCGAACAGGAATGCCGATGTGACGACGAACAACGGGCGAAGCGGAATTCTCTTTGCGATCATGTTGATGAAGTAGAACAGCACGGCCAGAGCAACCGTCGCTGCGGCAAGTCCGCCGAACAGACCGGCACTCCAGCCGCCCTCGGTGGCTGCGAGCGCGTAGACAAAAAGCACCGTTTCGGCTCCTTCACGGAACACCGCAAAGAACGCGAGCGCACCGACAGCCCAGGCTGTATCCTGCTCCAGCGCGCCGTTGGCCTTCGAGGCCAGATAATCCTGCCAGCCGCGCGGGTCCTGTTTCGTCATCAGCCAGCCGCTGACGTAAAGCATCAAGGCCGCCGCGAAAAGAATGACAACGCCTTCGAGAAGATCGTTGTGATCGCCCGAGTTGAAAACGGCAAAGAGCCACGCTGCGACGAGACTGGCTGCGATGGCCACCAGCGCGCCGCCATACAGCGCCGTCACGCGATGTCCGCCTCCAACCTTGCGGAGGTAGGCCGCGAGCGCGGCGATCACAAGCATGGCCTCGAGGCCCTCGCGCAGCAGGATGACGGCGGCCTGAACGAATGCGTTTGACATGGAAGACCCTGGACCTTTGAGCGCCACGTTCTATCGCGCCGCACCTCGAAGTTAAAGTGCGCGGGGCGGCACCAGATCGTGAACGGCGCGCGGGATTAAAGAAATCCCCGAGAATCGGCCACTTCTCGCGTCAGCGGTTTTTTAGAATAGTTCGATTTCAGCCGCCGTTGCCGGTGACAAGGCGCAGCTTGGCGGGCGTCCTGTTGGGCAGCGCCCCACCGAGCCGCTCGGCGTGAAACAGCGCGAGCGTGAGAACGAAAATCGCGATCGCCTGATGCGCGAGGCCGAGATCAATCGGAACCTGATTGAGCAGCGTCAGAATGCCGACGGCGGCCTGGAAAATCATCGCCGTCATGATCCATAACGCAAGGGACACGATAGCGGGACTTGCCTTCGAGCGGATCGCGTCAATCGCATGCAGGATCGCCAGCACGACAAGCGTGTAGGCAATCATCCGGTGCGTGAACTGAACCGTCAGCGTGTTGTCGAAGAAATTGCGCCACCATGGCTGCTCGAAGAACAAACGCGCGGCTGTCGGAACGAACGCGCCGTCGATCTGCGGCCAGGTGTTGAATACGCGGCCTGCGCGAAGTCCCGCGACCAGCGCGCCGAAATAGAACTGCAGGAAGATCAGCGCCAGCAGAATCCGGCCCGTGATCCGGACCCGCGCCGGGGCCGCCAGCGGCACAGCGCCCTGAAGCCGGCGCAGGGTCCAGACGATGGCCGAGAAGATAAAGACCGCGAGCATGAAATGCACCGCGAGCCGATACTGCGACACCGAGACCCGCTCGGTGAGGCCCGACGACACCATCCACCAGCCCACGGCTCCCTGCAGGCCCCCGAGCGCGAAAATCACCCACAGCTTGCGCTTGAGCGGACCCGGCAAGACTCCGCGCCACAGAAACCAGAGAAACGGCAGCAGGAACACCGCGCCGATCAGGCGGCCCAGCAGGCGATGGCCCCACTCCCACCAGAAGATGGTCTTGAATTCCGAAAGACTCATGCCGCGATTCATCTCGCGGTACTGGGGAATGGTCTTGTACGCCTCGAACTGCCGCGTCCACTCCGCGTCCGTCAGCGGCGGAATGGTGCCGGTCACCGGCTTCCATTCCACGATCGACAGGCCGGATTCGGTCAGCCGCGTCGCGCCGCCGACCATCAGCGTGCAGACAATCAGCGCGGCCACCACGATCAGCCACGCGCGGACGCTCCGCATGCCCGTGGCCCTGTTTTCCCTGTCCATCGCGATGGTTGTCATGATCCGAAAAATGCAGCCTTGAATGAATTCGCGCGGTCCTTATAGTCGCCGCACCTTCCCGCGCAAGGCGCGTATTTACGGCCACTTGCACAATTCTGTTATGAAAATCCGCTCTAGAAAACTGATCGGAACCGTTGGCCTGCTGGGGCTGGTGATTGTCTGGTCGCTGGCCGGCATGGTGATCGCGCAGACGCCATGGCTCGCCGGTTCCAAACTGTATCAGGCCATTTTCTATGTGGTGGCCGGTCTTGGCTGGGTTCTCCCCGCCATGCCGCTGATCGCCTGGATGTCGCGGCCGGACCCTCAGCCGTAGTTTTTGGCCGGTTCGGCCCTCGGCGCTTTTGGCGTCCTCACGGTGAGTCCCGAAACGATCACACGCAGCGCCCGAAGCGAACGCCGCCGCCCGTCCCATGAAATCCGCGGCAGAGCCATCGGATTCGAGCGGCCGTCGGCGCGGATCACGCCCGGCACGGCGGACACCGCGCTGGCAAACCCGGCCTCCTGCGCCAGCATCATTTCGCGTGGACCGAATGAGTCACGGCCTCCGAAGGGATAGGCGAAATGGCGGCACGGGCCGTTGAGCGCGGTTTCGATCACCGTCCGGCCCATGGTCATTTCCCGGAGCGCGATGGTGCCCTTGGTGCGCGCGAGGTTTGGATAGTTGACGGTCGCGCTTCCAATCGTCGCCTGCGGATCGCGCGCCAGCTTGGCGAGATCCTGCCACGACATGGCGGCGTCGCGCGATGCGCTTTCGATGTCCACGCCGTAGCGGCCGCAGAGATCGCCGATGGCGACGGCAACATCGTCCGGCGGCAGTGTCATCATCCAGTCGTGCAGCATCTCGTAAAGCTGATGCTTCTCGGCGAGGCTCGGGGCGAAGAAATGCTGCTCGGTCCGGTTCATCACCAGCCCGATGCGCGCGTTGCGCGCGATCACCTGCTCCAGCGCCAGCCACCACGCCTTGCCGATGCCGTCGACAAAACCGGTAGGAACATACAGCGCGAACGGCACGCGATGACGCGACAGGACCGGATAGGCAAATGTCATGAAATCGCGATGGCCGCCATCGAAGGTCAGGCACACGAAACGGCGCGCGAGGGCAGACTGCCGGGAGCGCTCCACGGCATCGTCAATGGACAAAACGTCGAAACCCCAGCGCTTCAGCGCCAAGACCGCACGGTCAAGGAATTCGGGCGTGACTTCGCGTGCGCGCAGCGGCTGGAATGGATCGCTGCTCAGGGGCCTGACATGCTGGAATCGGAGAATGACGCCCGCTCCGCCGGTCCGGCGTTCCAGAATATGTGAAAGGCCGCTGAAATAAGCCAATTCCAGCCCGATATCCGCCAGCACCCCTTTCGCAAACAACACCCTGATCGTTCCCTATCGCCGGCCCATGCCGGCCAAGTGTGACCGCCAAGTCTCTATTGTCATTACTCTTTGTTGACATTTCTTTGAATAAGGTCGGCCAAAGCTGCAAATCCCGAAATGCCCAAGAACCATTGCGCAAGAACTCAGGTCGTCCGATGGCCATGGCAGAACTTCACGGCTCATCCTCCCCGGTCCGTCCTTCGAGCCGCATCGCGCGGATCGACGTCCTGCGCGACATGGCTGCGGCCGAGCCGATCTGGCGCGCATGTGAAACGACAGAGTTTCTGTTCACACCCTATCAGCGTTTTGAACTCCTCCACGCCTGGCAGACGACAATCGGCCAGCATGAAGGCGCCGCGCCGTTTATCGTTGTCGCTTACGATGCCGGCAACAGGCCCATCGCGCTTCTGCCGCTCGCGATGGGGCGGGAGAACGGCGCAAACACCGCCCGGTTCATGGGCGGCAAACACCCGACTTTCAACATGGGCCTGTGGCGCCGCGATTTCGCGGACACATTCACCGCGGCGGATGCCGATGCCCTGATCGCGGGCATCCGCATGCAGCCCGACCGTATCGACGTGCTCGCGCTCTCGCAGCAGCCGAAACACTGGCTCGGCGTCGCAAATCCGCTGATGCTGCTCGGCGCGCAGCCCTCGACAAATCCCTGCCCGATGATGACGATGGTCCCCGGCTGCAAGCCCGAGGAGCGTGTCAGCACCTCGACACGGCGGCGGCTGCGCAACAAGGAGCGCAAGCTGCAGGCGCTTGCGGGTTATCGCTACTTCGTCGCCACCACCGACGAGGACATCAACCGCCTGCTCGACAGCTTCTTCATGATCAAGCCGCAGCGCATGGCGCTGTCGAAACTGCCGGATGTGTTTTCCGATCCGGCGACCAAGGCTTTCGTCCGCGAAGCATGCCTGGCGAAACTGCCGAACGGCCAGCGCGCCATCGAAATTCACGCGCTGGAATGCGACGACGAACTGATCTCGATCTTCTCCTGCGTGGCGGATGGCGAGCGCTTCTCGACCATGTTCAACACCTACACGATCTCCGAGAATGCGCGATACAGCCCGGGCCTGATCCTGCTGCGCTACATGATCGACCATTTCGGCGATCTCGGCTACCGCTCGCTCGACTTCGGGGTGGGTTCCGACGACTACAAGATGACATTCTGCAAGGACGACGAGCCGCTGCTCGACGCCTATGTTCCGCTCACCGCGCGCGGCAGGTTCGCGGCGCTCGGCATGTCATCGCTGACTCACGCCAAGCGGCTGGTGAAACACAATCCGGCGCTGATGCATATGGCGCAGCTTCTGCGCAACGCAATGTCTCGCTGAACGCTTCAGGCTGCTGCGACCCGCGCTCCGGGCGCGCCGAGATCCATGGCCTTCAGGGGCGTGTCGAGAATCGTCACGCCCACGAAACCCGACGCCAGCAACTGCGCCTTCATCACATCGCGCGCCGTCGCCGTAATCGCCGGATCGGGGATGATCACGGCATGCGCATCGGTCGCGATGACATTGGCCGGCAGGTCCGAGGCGGTGCCGGCATCCAGCACGACGTAATCGTAGGCCCGCGAGAGCGCATCGACGGCCAGATTGATCCGGGGCAATTGCAGAAGCTGGCGCTGCGACGGCTCACGCCCCGCGCCCACGATGTGAACGCCGGACAGGCGGTCCTTGGTGATGATTTCGCCGAATGAGGCTGCCCCTTGCATCAGATCGGTCAGCCCCGGCGACGACGGGTCGCTCGAGACGGCGGCCAGCGTCGGCGATGACATCGCAAGATCGACCAGCACGACTTTCGCGCCCCGTGACAGCAGCCGCGCGAGGGTCAGAGCGACGAGCGTGACGCCCTCCTCCTGATGCGCGCCGATCACCGTCACCTTCTTCGTGCCTCCGTGACCCAGCGCCGCAGCGAGACGTTCGATTTCGAGAATTCCCGCGGGCAGTTGCGGATGCGTATCGCGCAGCGGCGCCATCGGCGCGCGCGGCGACACCAGCGAGCGCGGCACGGTCATCCGCAGCAATTCGCCCGTGGCGATATAGCCGCCCGTCAGCATCAGCGTCGCCAGTGTGGCGATCAGCACCGTCGGGAGCTTCTTCGGAAACGCTGGCGTGTTCGAGACAATCGCCCGGGAAATGATCCGTCCATCCGCCGGAACGGCGTCGATGTTCTCGCGGGTGGTCGCCTCGCGATACTTCGCCAGATACGATTCCAGCAGATCGCGCTGCGCCTTCGCCTCCCGCTCCAGCGCCCGCAGTTGCACGTCCTGACCGTTGGTGGAGGAGGCCTGGCGCTTCAACTGGTCCAGGCTGCCATTGAGACCGTCGGCCCGCGCGCTGGCGATCCGCGCGTCGTTTTCCAGCGAGCGGGAAATCTTGCTCGCTTCCTCGCGGATTTGGCGGTCGATATCGGCGATCTGCGCCTTCAGTTCCTTGATGCGCGGATGCCCGCCGAGCAGCGTGGAGGACTGTTCCGCCAGTTGCGCGCGCAGCGTCACGCGCTGCTCCGACAGGCGGCGCACCAGCTCTGAGTTCAGCACCTCGGACGCCTCGATGGGTTTTCCGCTCTGAAGCATCTCGCGGATCAGGCGCGCCTTGGACTCCGCGTCCGATTTCAGGGCCCGCGCGTTGTTGAGCTGGGTGTTCATCTCGCCGAGCTGCTGGTTGGATAGCGTGGCGTTGTTGGTGCCGACGAACAGGTTCGACTTCGAGCGAAACTCCTCAACCCGCGCTTCGGCGTCCGCGACCTTCTTGCGAAGACCCTCGATCTCGACAAGCAGCCATTGCGAGGCCGACTTGGCCTGATTCTGCCGCGCCGCCTGTTGCAGCACAAGGTATCCGTCGGCAATCGAATTGGTGACACGCGCCGCAAGCTCCGGATCGCGCGACTGGAATTCGACCACCATGACGCGCGACTTGTCGACGGCGTAAGCCGTCAGCCGCTCGTAATAGGCTTCGAGCACCCGCTCCTCGGGAGTCATCTTGAACGGATCGCGGCCGATGCCGAACAGCGCCAGCAGCGTCTTGAGCGGCGAGATGCCGCGCAGCACCGGATCGAACTCCGGCAGTTCCGCCAGCTTGTTCGCCTTGATGACTTCGCGGGCAAGATCGCGCGACAGCAGCAACTGCACCTGGCTGGTGACAGCCTCGGCATCGAGGCTGCCACGCTCTTCCGAGCGCTCGCCGTTCGGCCGCAGGAAATAGTTTTCGCGCCCATCAATCAGAATGCGCGCCTCGGACTTGTAGCGCGGCGTGATCATGTTGACGGCGACCATCGACAGCACGAAGGCCAGCGCGGTCGGCACGATCACCCACATCCGCTTGCGGACGAGCGTGTCCCAGATGGCGCGAAGGTCGAGATCGCCGAGTTCGGGAGTAACTCCGTGCGCGGGAGCAGCGATGGCCGGCGCCGGAACGACGGGCGCGGAAACGATGGGGGCAGCGGCCGGGACCGGTGCGGCCGCCGCTTTCGTCTTGGCTTTGGCACGGAAAGAAATCTTGTCCATCCAGTCGCGCCAGAACGACAAACGCATCGAAACTCTCCACCCGAACGCCACTTCACTCGCTGCCCTGAGCGCCCCGATTACAGTCTATTAAGGTTGCTGCCCGGTTAATCGCAGCGCTATCGGCGCTCATTTCCCTCGCGGCGCAGCATCGTCGTTACCGCTTTGTTAACCATAAAAGCCCTTAATCAGACTCGGTATTTAACCGGATTCCCTTCATGCCGCGCAGCCGTATGCGCCTTGCCGGTCTTCTCCTCGCGCTCGTTGTGTCGGGCTGCATGAAGACGGCTGCGCCAGTCGCCGTCATCGACAACGGCAGCCTCGATGCGATCGCCTATGGCGCGGTTCAGCCCGTGCGCGCCATCAGCGTCCAGACGGCGCCGGTGCCCACCGCCTCCAGCTACGCCGCGCATGACGAGCCTTACCGGCTCGATGCGGGAGACCGGCTGCGCATCGTCGTTTACGGTCAGGAAGGCCTCACCAACACCTATGCTGTCGATGCGGGCGGCGCGATCACCATGCCGCTGATCGGCGCGGTGCGGGCGCGCGGCCTGACACCGAACGGCCTCGCGGCGGCGATCACAGCGCGGCTCAAGAATGGCTATATCCGCGAGCCCTATGTCGCGGCGGAGGTCGAGACCTACCGGCCCTTCTTCATCCTCGGCGAAGTCGCAGCACCCGGCCAGTATCCCTACGTGCCCAACATGACCGTCGAGAGCGCGGTCGCGATCGCCGGCGGCTTTACGCCGAGGGCGCTGCGCAGCAGCATCAAATTAACCCGGATGGGCGAAGGTGGAACCGCTCAGGCTGTCGTGCCGCCTGGCACCCTCCTGAAACCCGGGGACACGGTCGTTGTCGCCGAACGCTGGTTCTGACAATGCCCGAGACGCCCGACTCTCCCTTGCGCATCCTGCACGCCGTCCGTGCGCCGGTCGGCGGTATTTTCCGGCATATCCTTGATCTGGCCGCGGGCCAGGCCGAGCGTGGACATGCGGTCGGCATCCTTGCTGACAGCCTGACCGGCGGAGAGCGCGCCGAAGCCGCGCTGAAGGAGATCGCCCCCAAACTCAAACTCGGCGTGTATCGCCTCGCCATTCGCCGCGAGCCACATCCCGTGGACAGCATCACGTCGCTGCATTTTCTTCGTCTTGTCCGGTCGCTGAAGCTCGATGTGCTTCACGGCCATGGCGCGAAGGCCGGCGCGTTCGTGCGCATGAAACGCAAGTCGAAGAAAGCGATCCGGGTTTACACCCCCCACGGCGGCTCCCTGCACTACCCGCCGGGCACGCTCAAGGGGAACGTCTACGCGCGCATGGAGCGCGCGCTGATGAACCGCACCGAACTGTTCCTGTTCGAGAGCGGATTCGCCCGCGACACCTATCAGCGCGTCATCGGCAGGCCCGCCGGACTGGTCCGCTGCGTCTTCAACGGCGTGACCGCAACCGAATTCGATCCCGTTTCGCTCGCGGAGGACGCAACCGACATCGTCTATGTCGGCGAATTCCGCGAGATCAAGGGCGCCGACCTGCTGATCCAGGCTGTCGCCCGGCTGCGCGCCGACGGCAAACCCGTGACATTGACGCTCGCGGGCGATGGCGAGGAAACCGAGAACCTGAAAGCGCTCATCGCCAAATTGAATGTTGGCGACGCTGTCCGCTTTATCGGCCATGTCAAAGCCCGCTACGGCTTCTCCAAGGGCAAGGTGCTGGTCGTCCCCTCGCGCGGCGACTCGATGCCCTATGTGGTGATCGAGGCCGCCGCCGCCGGTATCCCGATGGTCGCCGCCAATGTCGGCGGTATCCCGGAAATCTTCGGTCCCTATACCGAGGGGCTATTCGTCGCCAACAGCATCGGCGCGATGGCGGATGCCATCGAGACCGCACTCGGCGACATGGACAAGACGCGCGAGCGCGCCCGCGATCTGCGCGAACGTGTCTTCGTGCATTTCTCCCAGAAGGCGATGGTCGACGGCGTGCTCAACGGGTATCGCGAGGCGTTTAACGCGCGTTAACCCTGCTGGATCGAGATAACCAATTCTTCCGATTTGTTGGCTACGCAATTAGCTGGAACCCTTGGGTTTCTCCGGCCTGTCGTTACATGACGGCCCAACAACGGAAAAACAGCCGTGGAACCGATCGACGTCAGAACCATGATGAACGCGGCCGCGGGAGCCGCAACGATCGGCAATGCCGACGGCGTGCCCCGGCTTGAACGCCGCAAGCGGCTGTCGCCAGCCGCGCTTGCGGTCGCCAACGAAAAGGTCCGCAAGGCCTATTCGACGGTCGTGATCAGCGGCGTTGTCCGCATTGTGGATTTTCTTGTCCTCAGCGCCGTCGGGCTTGGGCTTTATCTGTGGTACGTGATGCCCGGTGACAGTTTCTCCTGGCAATACGCCGCCGCGGTGTTCGGCGTTGCCGGCTGCGCGGTGATCAGCTTCCAGGCCGCCGAAATCTACGACGTCCAGATTTTCCGCGGACAACTTCGCCAGATGACGCGGATGGTGTCGTCATGGGCGTTCGTCTTCCTGCTGTTCATCGGCGCATCGTTCTTCGCAAAACTCGGCGACAACATTTCCCGCGTCTGGCTCTCGGCATTCTTCTTCGTTGGATTGCTGGCCCTGTTCCTTGAGCGCTTCATCCTGCGCACGATGGTCCGGCGCTGGGCACGCGAGGGACGGCTTGACCGGCGAACGATCATAGTCGGCTCCGACCAGAACGGCGAAAACCTGATCCGCGCGCTGAAGGCGCAGGACGATTCCGATATCCAGATTCTCGGCGTGTTCGACGATCGCAACGATGCCCGCGCGCTGGACACCTGCGCCGGCCAGCCCAAGCTCGGCAAGATCGACGACATCGTCGAGTTCGCGCGGCGTACCCGGATTGACCTGGTGCTGTTCGCGCTGCCGATCTCGGCTGAAACGCGCATTCTTGAAATGCTCAAGAAGCTGTGGGTGCTGCCGGTCGATATCCGGCTCTCGGCCCACACCAACAAGCTGCGCTTCCGCCCGCGCTCCTATTCGTATCTGGGCAAGGTGCCGACCCTCGACGTGTTCGAGCAGCCGATCACCGACTGGGACATGGTGCTCAAATCGGCCTTCGACCGCATTGTCGGCGCGATCATCTTGATTCTGCTGTCGCCGGTGATGGCGCTGGTCGCGCTTGCGGTGAAGCTCGACAGTCCCGGCCCCGTGCTGTTTCTGCAAAAGCGCTACGGCTTCAACAACGAGCGCATCGACGTCTTCAAGTTCCGCTCGCTGTTTCACGATCAGGCCGACCCGCTCGCCTCGAAGGTCGTCACCAAGGGCGACAAGCGCGTCACCCGCGTCGGCCGCATCATCCGCAAGACCAGCCTCGACGAGTTGCCGCAGCTCTTCAATGTGGTCTTCAAGGGCAATCTCTCGCTGGTCGGCCCACGTCCGCATGCGGTGCAGGGCAAATTGCAAAACCGGCTGTTCGACGACGCGGTGGATGGTTACTTCGCGCGTCACCGCGTCAAGCCGGGCATCACCGGCTGGGCGCAGATCAACGGCTGGCGCGGCGAGGTCGATACCGACGAGAAGATCCAGAAGCGCGTCGAGTTCGACCTTTATTACATCGAGAACTGGTCGGTCCTGTTCGACCTCTACATCCTCTTCAAGACACCATTCGCCCTGATCAAGGGCGAGAACGCCTACTAGGCTCGGGATGGCCGCGAGACGCGGCCTGTTGGTCCTGTGCGCTGATTGACCCGCGCGGCACGCGCGAAGAGGATTCCGGTTCGCATGACGTCATTTGCCGCGACAGACTACACCCTGCCCGCCGCCACGACGCCGCCCGGCATCGCGGCGATCCAGCGCGCGTTGATGTGGGCTGTCGGCGCGGGCGGAGCCATCGTCTTCATCGAGCCCAGCCCGTATGAGTTGATGACGCTGGCGTCGGTGATCTTCTTCTTCGCCACTGGCTTGCGGATGCGGCCGGTTTTCATCCCGCTGCTGATCCTGCTGTTCCTGCTCAACATCGGCTACACGATCTGCGCCGCCTACCTGATGGACAAGAAGGAAATCCTCAACTGGATTCTCACGTCCTGGTACATGGCCATCACCGCGCTGTTCTTCGCGATGGTGCTGTCGGAGAACACCGCCGAGCGGCTGGAGTTTCTCCGGCGCGGGCTGATCTTCGGCGCGCTCATCGCCTCGCTGGCGGGCATCGCCGGTTATTTCCGGCTGGTGCCGGGGGCAGGCTACGACCTCTTTACGCTCTACAGCCGCGCGCGCGGGACCTTCAAGGATCCCAATGTCCTTGGCGCGTATCTGATCCTGCCTGCGATGTTCCTGTTGCAGAGTGTCGTCACCCAGTCACTCAGGAAGTCATTCTGGAGCGCGGTTGGGCTCGGCATTCTCAGCCTCGCGGTGCTGCTCGCCTTCTCGCGCGCGTCATGGGGCCAGTTGATCGGCTGCTCGGCCTTCATGCTGGCCCTGATGTATCTCACCTCGCCTTCACGGGCCCAAAGACAGCGGATCGTCACGGTCGCCATCGCCGCGGCGGTATTCGCCGCGCTTCTGCTGCTTGTGCTGCTGTCGTTCGATTCCATCGGCGGGCTGTTCAAGGAGCGCGCGAGCCTGCATCAAAGCTACGACAGCGGCCGCTTCGGACGTTTCGGCCGTCATGCGCTCGGCTTCCAGATGGCGCTCGAACTGCCGCTCGGCATCGGTCCCCTTCAGTTCACGAAATTCTTTCCCGAAGACACCCACAACTCGTTCCTGAACGCTTTCATGTCAGGCGGCTGGATATCGGGAATCTGTTTCCCCGCGCTGGTGTTCATCACCGTCATCATGGGCTTCAGGCTGATTTTCGTCCGGGTGCCCTGGCAGCGAACTTATCTCGCGATCTTCGCGGCGTTCTTCGGCACGGTTGGCGAGGCGTTCATCATCGACGTCGATCACTGGCGTCACTTCTGGATGATGCTCGGCATCATGTGGGCCATGATCGCCGCGGCCCACGCGCACGCCTATCGCGCCTCCGCGGCCAGCGCCTCCTGATCCGAAAATATTCCGCGTTCCACCGTTTGAATGTTCCGCATGAATGGGTGTTCACGCAAACATCGCGCTGTCGCACGGAACAGACCTTGTCGCTTCCCGTTGAAGAGCGGGCAGACAACGAGGAGGATTATCATGACAAACAGGTTTTTGATTGGCGTCGCGGCGGCTGCCCTGATCGGCACCTCGGGCCTCGCTTCCGCGCAGACACCTAACAACGCTCCGAATGCGCCTGCGGCAACGCAGGGAGCCGGCGGCGCGGCTGAACGGGCTGCCCCGATGGATCGCGGCGACAGCATGAAGGGCGGTGGCCACGCGCAGACGCCGCGTGAGGGTGGCAACGCACAGCGTGCGCAGGACGACATGAAATCGAAGGGCGCCGAAACGACCCGCGATCAAAAGGGTAAGGCCGCGTCCGATACGAGCATTGACAAGTCCAAGGATGGCATGAAGGCGGACCAGAAGAACGCCGCCGACCGCGACGGCATGAAGTCCGATCAGAAGAATGCGTCGGACAGCAAAGCCGGCACGACAACCGGTCAGGCCGCGGCGGGCGCCAAGCTCTCGACCGAGCAGCGCACCACCATCCGGACCTCGATCACCAAGCAGAAGGTGAAGCCGGTCACCAACGTCAACTTCTCGATCTCGATCGGCACGCGGGTTCCCCGGACGGTGGCGTTCCATCCGCTTCCGGCGGAAGTCATCACGGTCTATCCCGCCTGGCGCGGCTACGAGTTCTTCCTCGTCAACGATGAGATCGTGGTGGTGAACCCGCGCACCTTCGAGATCGTCGCGGTGATCGAAGCATAAGCCGCGCCTTCAATGACATCCAAGGGCCGGTCCATGGGACCGGCCCTTTTCGTAGCTTCATGCATCATTGACGGTTCGTCGCACCAACCCTAGCGCAGCCTGTTCCGCCTCACGTCGTAGGTCCAGGACCGCCGGCCATTCCCGAATACGACGCGCTGAAACTGCAGGGCTTTCGCCTTCTCCGGAATCTTCGCCGATTCCGAAAGCTGCATCGCCATCTGCTTCGTCATATGCGGCGATACGAAACGAACCGCGTTGTTGCCCGCACCTGACACCATGACTTTGGTGCCGTCATCCCGCATTCGTTCCGCCATGGCATGCGCGAAAAGAAGACGGTTCGCGCTGGCCGCGATCTCGACGGAGGGTTGAAGAATTTCGTACTGACGCATCTTCATCATGTTCGCCATGTCCCGCGCCTGCGTGTTGGCCGGGTCGGCGTCGGCGATCATGTCCAGACGCAGTTCAAGGCTGCGAAACGCGGACAGGGAAACAGGCTTCTTGCTCCTGCCGCGCTTGAAGCTCTCGTATTCGGTATTCAGCGCCGCCGCGTCCGCCAGCGCCTTGTCGAACACCTGTTTGGCCGCGGCCGCCTTCTGTTCTTCAGGCGTCAACACCCGCTCGGCTTCCGGCGCAGCGCCGGCTTCAGGCTCAGGCTTGGTTTCGGTTGCTGGAATCGCGGCGGTCGTGTCCGGAGCCGCCGTCGCCTGCGTCTTGATGACCGGCGCGTCTGCCTCGGCGGTGAGAATGGGAGCCGCTGTAAATCCGCCAGCGACCAACGCGGCAAAGCCTAAACCGGACAGAAAAATCGTTTTGCGTCGCAACATCATAGCACCCGATCTGGTCAGAACGGCTGACGCTAATATCCGAACGCTGCATCAACGCATCAAGAGGAGGTTTGTTTCTATCCCGTTATAAATTTTGAGCCTTCCAAAAAAGAACCGGCCACGTTGCCGTGGCCGGTATAAGGCTCGGGAGAAATTCGCGTCGTTCAGTGAATGATCTCAAACAGTCCGGCTGCGCCCATTCCGCCGCCGATGCACATGGTCACCACGCCGTACTTCGCCTTGCGGCGGCGGCCTTCGATCAGGACATGACCTGCCAGGCGCGCGCCGGTCATCCCGTAAGGATGACCCATCGCGATCGAACCGCCGTTGACGTTCAGCTTCTCGGGGTCGATCCCGAGCTTGTCGCGGCAATAGATCACCTGCACCGCGTAAGCCTCGTTCAGCTCCCACAGGTCGATGTCGTCGATCTTGAGGCCATGACGCTTGAGCAGACGCGGAATGGCGGCGACAGGCCCGACACCCATTTCATCCGGCTCGACGCCCGCCGCGACAAAGCCGCGGAAGATGCCGAGCGGCTTCAGCCCCTTCTTCGCGGCAAGGGTATCGCTCATGAGAACGCTGGCCGATGCACCGTCCGAAAGCTGGCTTGCATTGCCCGCGCTGATGGTCTTGCCCTCGAAGACCGGCTTGATGCTGGCGATGCCTTCAGCCGTCGAATCCGGACGCGGACCTTCATCCTTGGTGAGCGTGATGTCCTTGAACGAGACCTGCTTCGTCTCCTTGTCGACCACCGCCATCTTGGTCTTGAACGGCACGATCTCGTCGTTGAACCGTCCGCCCTGCATGGCAGCGCCGGTGCGGCGCTGGGACTCGAGGCCGTACTCGTCCTGCTTCTCGCGCGAGATATTGTAGCGCGCAGCGACCACTTCGGCGGTCTCCAGCATCGACATGTACATGTCCGGCTTCATCGCCATCAACTCATCATCGACGGCGTGAAACTTGTTCATGTGCTCGTTCTGCACGAGACTGATCGACTCGATCCCGCCGCCGATGGCGACCTCGACGCCGTCCAGCATGATGGAACGCGCGGCGACCGCAATCGCCTGCAATCCCGACGCGCACTGCCGGTCAATGGTGGTTCCGGCGACCGTCACCGGAAGACCCGCGCGGATCGCGCCCTTGCGGGCGACGTTCATCACCATGGTGCCCTGCTGCATGGCGCAGCCCATCACCACATCTTCCACCTCGCCCGGCTCGATGCCGGCCCGCCTGACAGCCTCGGCCATCACATGACCGGCCATCGTCGGGCCTTCGGTGTTGTTCAGCGCGCCGCGATAGGCCTTGCCGATGCCCGTGCGCGCGGTGGAAACGATAACTGCATCTACCATCAGGTGACCTCCATAGCGTGATCCCGTCGCAACACGGGCTGAGATGATCTTTATTATATTACTATCATCATATAATAAGAAGTGCGGCGGCCTTCGGGCAATGCTGCCATGCAGCCAGCCGGCGGTCAGCCCGCGCGGGCGTATCGCAACAGGTGATAGGTCGGATCGCCGAACTGGATATTGATCGACGCGATGCGCTTGAAATAGTGGCCGACGTTCAGTTCGTCACTCATCCCCATGCCGCCATGGAGCTGGATCGCTTGCTCGCCGACAAAGCGGGCAGCTTCACCGATCTTGGATTTCGCGCCGGACGCCAGTTTCGATCCCTGCGGGTCGCCCTCCGCCATTGTCAGGTTCAAGTGCTGCGACAGCGATGTCGCTTCCTCGAGCGCGATGAACATATCCACCATCCGGTGCTGCAGCACCTGGAAGGTTCCAAGCGTCACGCCGAACTGCTTGCGCGTCTTGGTGTATTCGAGCGTCGCCGCGTTGAGTTCGCCCATCGCTCCGGTCGCCTCGGCACACTGTGCAGCGATGGCGCGATCCCTGCACGCTTCAAGCGCTGCAACGCCCTTCCCTTCCGTCCCCAGCAGATGCCCGGCCGGAA
>JACDJB010000864.1_pt1 | contig 27151 bp, 24 predicted proteins | sample 7454121 | NCBI WGS metagenome assembly JACDJB01 (sample SAMN14253290, study PRJNA609438) | sludge metagenome | isolation source: sludge after 25d culture with pyrite | collected 2018-12-20
AACTCGTAGGTGTTGTACATGTAGAACATGCAGACACCGAGTCCCGTGAGCATGCCGAGGACCGCACCGAAGTAGTTCGCGCGCTTCCAGAACACGCCGAGCACCAGCGCGGGGAAGAACGCGGACGCGGCGAGCGAGAACGCGGCACCGACGAGGAACATGATATCACCCGGCTTCAGCGACGCGGTATACGCGGCGAACAGCGCGACCACCAGCAGCAGGCCCTTGGAGATGGCCAGCCGACGCACGGTCGATGCCTTGGGGTCGATCATCTTGTAATAGACGTCGTGCGACAGCGCGTTGGCGATGGTGAGCAAGAGGCCGTCGGCGGTGGAGAGTGCCGCCGCCAGGCCGCCCGCGGCCACCATGCCCGAGACCACGTACGGCAGGCCGGTGATCTCCGGGGTGGCGAGCACAATGAGGTCGCCGCCGATGGTTATTTCGGCGAGCTGCACCAGGCCATCCTTGTTGAGGTCGGCGATCTTCATCAGGGTGGGATCCACTGCCGCCCAGTTGGCGACCCAGGCGGGCAATGAGGCGAACGACGAGCCGACCAGGTTGTTGTAGACCTCGGACTTGACCAGCACCGCCAGTGCGGGCGCGGTGAAGTACAGGAGGAAGATGAAGAACAGCGACCAGAACACCGACTTGCGCGCCTCACGGACCGAGGGGGTGGTGTAGTAGCGCATCAGGATGTGCGGCAGCGAGGCCGTGCCGACCATCAGGCACAGCACCAGCGCCATGAAATTGCGGCGCTTCTCGTTGGATGCCTTTTCGTCCTCGGCTTTCGCCGCGGCGATTTCGGCTTCGGTCGCGTTGGGGTTGTCCTTCAGCAGTTTCTTCTCCGCACCCTTGCCGGAGAATGCGGCGGCGTGCGCGGGAACCGGACCGGCTGCCTTCTTCGCGCCGTCGGCGGCTTTTTTCAGCTTGGCCATCAGCGCATCCGCACCGGTCAGATCGGCAATTTCCTTTTCCTTTGCGTCGATCTTGGTACCGTTCGGTTCGGGGGCCGCCTTCAGCTCGGCCAGTTCGCCTTCGAGCTTGGCGCGTGCCTCGCCGACGATCGCGTCCGCATTGCCGGCGGCGATCGCCTCTTCCAGCGCCTTCATCTTGGCTTCGGTGGCGAGCTGCTTCTCCTTGTGGAGGGCGCGCACGGAAGCCTCGGCGGCGCCGAGCGTGGTGGCGGGGTCGTTGAGTTCCTTTTCCTTCGCGGTCACTTCCTTCAGGACCTGACCATAGGCGATCTGCGGGATGGGGTTGCCGGTATGGGTTACCGACAGCCACACCACCGGCACCATGTAGGCGATGATGAGAATGATGTACTGCGCGACCTGGGTCCAGGTCACCGCGCGCATGCCGCCGAGGAAGGAGCACACCAGGATGCCGGCGAGACCGACGAACACACCGTACTGGAATTCGATGCCGGTGAGGCGCGCGGTGATGATGCCGACGCCATAGATCTGCGCGACCACGTAGACGAACGAGCAGATGATGGCAGCGACGACGCCGATGGTGCGCGGCAGGTTGCCGCCGTAGCGTGTGCCGAGGAAGTCGGGAATGGTAAATTGGCCGAACTTCCTGAGGTAGGGCGCGAGGAACAGCGCTACCAGCACGTAGCCGCCCGTCCAGCCCATGACGAAGGCGAGGCCGTCATAGCCGGTGAGGTACAGGGTGCCGGCCATGCCGATGAAGGACGCCGCCGACATCCAGTCGGCCCCGGTGGCCATGCCGTTGAAGATGGCGGGCACGCGGCGGCCGGCGACGTAGTATTCGGACACGTCGGCGGTTTTCGACATGATGCCGATGCCGGCGTACAGCGCGATGGTCGCGGCGAGGAAGATGTAGCCGATCCACTTGGAGGGCAGGCCCATCTGCTCCAGGATCGCGAGCAGGATGATGAAGCTGATGAAGCCGCCAGTGTAGAAAGTGTAGTACTTCTTGAGTTGCTGGAAAAACTGGCTTTGGGTGAGTGCCGTCATTATTCGTCTCCCTCGTGGACGCCGTATTCCTTGTCCATCTTGTTCATCGCGTGCGCGTAGTACCAGATGATCAGGACATAGATGATCAGGGCACCCTGCGCGCCCATGTAGAAGGCGAAGGGGAAGCCCATGATGGTGACGTTGTTGAGCTGCGGGGCGAAGTAGATGACGACGAACGTCACGACGAACCAGATGGCGAGCAGCACTGCGGTGAGCCGCAGGTTTTTGCGCCAGTATGCTTGATGCTTCTCCGACAATTGCATGGCTGACCTCCGTATGTGATGAACGGGTACGCGCTTGTTATGGGACGCGTGTGCGCGTGCACGGAGTCTAAGGACTAGTCTTGTAGTCGCCAAGCGAATTAGAAAAAACTAATGCAGGGACAGCCAGCGGCGTGCGCGCAGCAGGCGCAGTAGCTGGCGTGCGGTGGTGACGCGCTCGCGTGCCGCGGCGTCGAGCAGCACCAGCCACAGCTCCGCGGTGGCGTAGGCGTCGGCGAGCGCGCCGTGGCGCGTGTAGACGGCGATGCCGAAATGGTCCAGCCAGTCGTCGAGGTGGGTGCAGCGCGGCGCGACCGCGGGAAACAGCAGCGGCGCCACCAGTGCCGCATCGAACCACGGTGCGGGCGGACGCAGTCCGAGCTGCGCACGCGTGTCGCGTTCCAGCACGGTCTGGTCGAAGCCGGCATGAAAGGCGACGCGCGGCGCGTTGCCGGCGAATTCGAGCCAGTCGAGCAGCGCCGCGTGCGCCGCCTGTCCTGCGCGCTGCACGCTGTCGGTGATGCCGTGGATGAGGATATTGGCGGCGCCGGTGGTCTGCGCCTGCGTCAGTCCGGTTTCGAAACTGTGAGCCAGTGCGATGCGTTTCTCTTCGATCATCACCGCGCCGATCGCCAGCAGAGGATCGTGCAGCGCGTCGAGCCCGCCCGTCTCGACGTCGACCACGCACCAGCGCAGCGCAGCGAGTGGCTGATCGAGGTCGGGGGCGGCCAGCGCGGCGAGCGCGTCGCGGCGTGCTGCACTGGCCGCATCGAGCGATACATGCCGGCGCCGGGCAAACGGCCAGATCACAACTTGTAATCCATCGCCAGCCGCGCCTGCACCTTGCGCGCCTGGCGCAGCGCTTCCTTGAGGATGCGGCGGTCGAGCGGATTCAGCGTGTCGGGATTGACGTGGTTGTCCGGCGGCTGCCCCGCACGCAGGCGTGCGTGCTGGTGGCGCAGGCGCAGCAGTTGCAGGAAATGGAAAGCGCGGTTCCAGTCGGCGAGTTCGCCGTCGGGGATGCGCAGGGCGTGCGCGGCTTCGCGCAGGCGCTTTGCGGTATTGGTCTGCGGGCTGCCCGCAGCCAGCGCGAAGATGCGCGCGGCGTCGACGAATGGCGTCGCGCCGGTGAGCTTGAGGTCGAGCGTATGCGGGTGCGCCTCGTCACCGGAGAGCACGAAATCGCGCATCACGCCGAGCGGCGGACGGTTGCGCAGCGCGTTGCCCGCCATCTGGTGAAGGAAGCGCGGATTCTTCTGCGCCGCCCGGTTGAGCCAGGCGCGCAGATCGAGCGCCAGCGCCGCATCGCCGGCGAGCGGACGGAAATCGAAGAAGATGCTGGCGTGCAGCAGCGCCTCGGGCGTGCCGTGGTCGATCCATTGCGTGAACTGGCGCTGCCAGGCGTCCGCCGACAGGCACCACTGCGGGTTGCCGGCCATGATCTCGCCCGCGCAGAGCGGAAAACCGCACGCGTCCAGGCGTGCGTTCACGCGCTGCGCGAACGCCAGCAGCGCCTCGCGCTGCGTGTCGTCGGCCTGCTCGAAGATCAGCGCGTTGTCCTGGTCGGTGGCGAGCGTCTGTTCCATGCGGCCTTCCGAGCCGAGCGCGAGCCAGCACCAGCGCAGCCCTGCGAGCTTGCGATCGGTCTCGCTTTCGAATGCGATGATGCGTTCGGTGAGGCGGTCGTTGAGGCTGGAGATGATCGCGGTGAGGTTCTCCGCGTCCATGCCCTGTGCCAGCAGACTGTGCGCGAGATCGCCGATGTCATGGGCCAGTCCGGGCAGGCGCGCGGGATCGTCGGTGCGCCCGAGTGCCGAGGTGATGCCATCCACCGACAGCCGGCGCAGGGCGAAGATGTCCTTCTCTGACACCACGCCGCTCAACCGGCCCTCGCTCACCAGCGGCAGGTGGTGGAAGCCCTGGCGCGCCATCAGCACCAACGCGTCGGCCACCGGCGCGGCATCGGGCAAGGTGGCCGGCGCGTGCGTCATGACGGCCGAAATCGGGGTGGAGAGTGGCACCTGCGCCAGCGTCACGCGCGCCAGCACGTCCTTGAGCGTGAGGATGCCGACCGGGGTACCCGCGTCGTCGACGACCACGACCGAGCCAATGCGTGCCGCCTCCATCGCCGCGAGCGCTTCGGCGAGCGGCGTGGCAGGCGCCACGCTGAAGGGCGCACGCCGCACCAGACCGCCGAGCGGGCGCGCGAAGCGGTGCTCGTCATCGAGTGCCAGCGCGTATTCGGATTGCACCGCGCGGTGCGATTCCTCCAGCAGGCTGGCGATGCGGCGCGTGCAGAAATCGTTGAATTCCATGCTGCGCGCGAGCAGCGTGTGGAAGTCGGCCGCCGGCAGGAGATAGCAGAACGTGTCGGCGGCGGCGACGTAGCGGTTGGCGACGCCGCGCCCGGCGAGCAGCGCACCGAGTGGAAACATCTCGCCCGCCGCGAGCTGGAACACCGCCTGGCCGTCGGCGGTGACGCCGCTGACCGTGCCCTGCTTGATGATGAACAGCGCAGCGGGGCGAGCTTCGGCCGGCTCCAGCAGCACGGCGTGCTCGGCGTAATACGCCACCGACAGCCGCTGCACCAGCCACAGCACCTCGTCGGCCGCCATCGTGGCGAACGGCGCCTGCCGCCGCAGCGCATCGACGGTGGCGCGATGCAGGCTGTTGGCGAGGGGGATCGCGGGGTTCATACGGCAACGTTAGTGGCTGGCGCGGAGTTTGGCAACCGGACACCGCGCGGCCCCGGCTTTGCAGTTGCGGATCAGTGTCTATACTGGATTTCGTGGCGATTCGCGGCCCCGGGACATGACACGGCGACGTGCCATGAGCGTTTTCCTCTCCCTCGCGTTCCAGGCGGAAGAGGGGAAACGGGCATGCTGTGCGAGTTTCACGTTGATTCGTGCGCTCGCTGGGGGCTGGTATTCAAGACGGCGGCGCAGGCGCCGGCTTCTCCCTCGGCGGTTTCGGCAGCGATTCCCCGCATCCCTTCTTTTTCTCCGGCCTGCGCTTTCAACACCTTCCGAAAGGAGGCAGGACATGCACACCAGGACGATTTTCCCCCTGTTGCTGGGAGCGCTCGTTTTCAACACGTGGGCGACCCCCGTGCAGGCGGACGATAAGGCTGCCGCGGGCAGCGAGGCGATGGCTACGCAGGCAGGCGAGGCGGGATCAGGATATGGCATGGACCCGGACATGATGACGGGTGCCGCGCTCGATGCCGGTATCGCGTGCAGCGGGCCGGGGATGATGGGCGGCGGCTGGGGCATGGGCCCCTGGAGCCGGGCCGAACTGACCGCGGAGCAGCGGACCCAGATCAACAGGATCCGGGACGAGACGCGCAGAAAGAACTGGGGACTGATGGGCCGGTTGATGGACGAGCAGGCCACCCTCAGGGACTTGTCTGACGCCCCCAAGCGGGATGCCGACGCATTGAACGAGGCGTACCGGAAGGTCAGGGAACTGAAGCAGCAGATTCATGCGTCGTCGGAAGACGCGTACGATCGCATCGACGCCATCCTGACCCCGAAACAGAAGGAAAAATCATCGTGGCGCTTCTGGCGCCGCTGGTGAGACGGCGATGAAAAAGCCCCGCCGAAGCGGGGCCTGGGGACAGCGCGAAACGGGCGTGCTGCTTACATCATGCCCATGCCGCCCATGCCGCCCATGTCGCCGCCGCCCATCGGCATCGCCGGCTTGTCTTCCGGCAGGTCGGCGACCATGCAGTCGGTGGTCAGCATCAGGCCGGCGATCGACGCAGCGTTCTGCAGTGCGGTGCGGGTGACCTTGGTCGGGTCGAGCACGCCCATCGCCACCATGTCGCCGTATTCGCCGGTGCCGGCGTTGTAGCCGAAGTTGCCCTGGCCTTCCAGCACCTTGTTGACGACGACCGAGGCTTCCTCGCCGCAGTTCTTGACGATCTGGCGTAGCGGTTCCTCGATCGCGCGCAGCACGATCTTCACGCCGGCGTCCTGGTCGTGGTTGTCGCCCTTGACCGCGGCCGCAGCGGCCTTGGCGCGCAGGAGCGCGACGCCGCCGCCGGGGACGATGCCTTCTTCAACGGCAGCGCGGGTGGCGTGCAGCGCGTCCTCGACGCGGGCCTTCTTCTCCTTCATCTCGACTTCGGTCGCGGCACCGACCTTGATCACCGCCACGCCGCCGGCCAGCTTGGCCTTGCGCTCCTGCAGCTTCTCGCGGTCGTAGTCGCTGGTGACTTCCTCGACCTGCTTGTTGATCTGCGCGATGCGGCCCTTGATCGCGTCGTGATTGCCGGCGCCATCGATGACGGTGGTGTTCTCCTTGCCCACCTCGATGCGCTTGGCGCGACCCAGGTCGGTCAGTTGCGCCTTCTCCAGGCTCAGACCGACTTCCTCGGCGATCACGGTGCCGCCGGTGAGGATCGCCATGTCTTCCAGCATCGCCTTGCGGCGGTCGCCGAAGCCCGGCGCCTTGACCGCGCAGGTCTTGAGGATGCCACGGATGTTGTTGACCACCAGCGTGGCAAGCGCCTCGCCGTCGACGTCTTCGGCGACGATCATCAGCGGCTTGCCGGCCTTGGCGACCTGCTCCAGCACCGGCAGCAGATCGCGGATGTTGGAGATCTTCTTGTCGAACAGCAGGATGAAGGGGTCTTCCAGCACCGCCATCTGCTTGTCGGGGTTGTTGATGAAGTAGGGCGACAGGTAGCCGCGGTCGAACTGCATGCCCTCGACGACGTCGAGCTCGTTCTCCAGGCCCGAGCCGTCCTCGACGGTGATCACGCCTTCCTTGCCGACCTTGTCCATGGCGTCGGCGATGATCTGGCCGATCGGCGCGTCGGAGTTCGCCGAGATCGAGCCGACCTGGGCGATTTCCTTGCTGGTGGTGCAGGGCTTGGAGATTTTCTTCAGTTCTTCGGTGATGGCGATCACGGCCTTGTCAATGCCGCGCTTCAGATCCATCGGGTTCATGCCGGCGGCGACGAACTTCATGCCTTCGTTGACGACGGCCTGGGCCAGCACCGTGGCGGTGGTGGTGCCGTCGCCGGCGACGTCGGAGGTCTTGGAAGCGACTTCCTTCACCATCTGCGCGCCCATGTTCTCAAGCTTGTCCTTCAGCTCGATTTCCTTGGCGACCGACACGCCGTCCTTGGTCACGGTGGGGGCGCCGAAGGAACGGTCGAGTACCACGTTGCGGCCCTTCGGGCCCAGGGTCACCTTCACCGCGTCGGCCAGGGTGTTGACACCCGCCACCATGCGGTGACGCGCGGAATCGCCAAAACGTACGTCTTTTGCAGCCATGTTCTAAACTCCTAGATATCGTGTGAATTCGGTTGGATTGCGTGCGGCTTACAGCTCGACCACGCCCATGATGTCTTCTTCGCGCATCACCAGCAGTTCCTGGCCCTCGACCTTGACGGTCTGGCCGGCGTACTTGCCGAACAGCACGCGGTCGCCGACTTTCACGTCCATGGGGATGATTTTTCCCTGGTCGTCTTTCTTGCCGGCGCCGACGGCGACGATTTCGCCCTGGTCGGGCTTCTCGGTCGCGGTATCGGGAATCACGATGCCGGACGCGGTCTTGCGCTCTTCCTCCATGCGCTTGACAATCACACGGTCGTGCAGAGGACGGATTTTCATTGCAAAGTCTCCATTGCGGTTACGTTGAACGACAGGCAGCTGCGGCTGCCGGAAAATGGCAGGCGGCGAAGATGCTGTTAGCACTCGCCGCCGTCGAGTGCCAATAGTAGGGGCGCATGCCGACAATTTCAAGTCTATGGACCTGATTTCACGTACCCGTGCCGCGGTCTGGCATCCCTGTACCCAGATGCAGCACCTGGAAGCCGTGCCGCCGCTCGCGGTCGCGCGCGGCGAGGGGGCGTGGCTGATCGACGTGGACGGCCGCCGCTATCTCGACGCGATTTCGAGCTGGTGGGTCAATCTGTTCGGCCACTGCAATCCGCGCATCAACGCCGCGATCACCGATCAGTTGACGACGATCGAGCACGTGATGCTGGCCGGCGCCACCCACGCGCCGGTGGTCGAACTGTCCGAGCGGCTGGGGCGGCTGACCGGGCTGGGTCACGCGTTCTATGCTTCGGACGGCGCCTCGGCCACCGAGATTGCGCTGAAAATGAGCGCTCACTACTGGCGCAATGCCGGCCAACCCGAGAAGAACGGCTTCATCAGTTTGCAAAACGGCTATCACGGCGAGACCGTCGGTGCACTGTCGGTGACCGACATCCCGCTGTTCAAGGCGACCTACGCGCCGCTTGTGCGCCATACAAAGCAAGTGCCCACTCCGGATGCGCGCCGCGCTGAACCGGGGGAGTCGGCCGAAGCGTACGCCTTGCGCTGTGCTGCGGCGCTGGAAGCGCACCTCGCCGAACATGCTGCCGGCACCGCCGCCTTCATTCTCGAACCCCTGGTGCAGGGCGCGGCCGGCATGGCGATGTACCACCCGGCGTATCTGGCCCGCGCGCGCGCGCTGTGCGACCGTTACCAGGTGCACCTGATCGCCGACGAGATCGCGGTGGGTTTCGGTCGCACCGGAACGATGTTCGCTTTCGAGCAGGCGGGCTCCGCTCCCCCATTTGCGGGGGAGAGGGGATCATCGAGCGGTTTGCGCCCCGAGGCCGATTCGATGCGCCCGGATTTCATCTGCCTCTCCAAGGGGCTCACGGGCGGCTACCTGCCGCTGTCCGCGGTGCTGACCACCGACGCCATTTACGATGCGTTCTACGCTGAGGACACCGCGCTGGGCTTCCTGCACTCGCACTCGTACACCGGCAACCCGCTCGCCTGCCGGGCGGCGCTGGCGGTGCTGGACATCTTCGAGCACGACAATATCATCGCCGCCAACCGGGTCAAAGCCATCGAATTCACCGCCATTTTGTCTGAAGTGGCCGCTCACAGACGGATTCGGCATTTCCGCAACCTGGGAATGGTCTGGGCGTTCGACGTCGGCGACGCCGGCCGTGGATTCGCCAACCGGTTCCATTGCGCCGCGCTGGCGCACGGCGTGTTCATCCGGCCAATCGGCAACACGGTGTACGTGATGCCCCCCTACATCGTCGATGCCGGCGCGATGCGCCAGCTCGCCGATGCGCTGCTTGCCTGCCTGGGCGAGGCCGGCGTCTGACGACCGGGCTTGACACGCAGCGCCCCGACCCATAAGGTAGTCAGCAATCACTAGCAAGAGAATGAGTATGGCTGCCGAGCCTGTCCGCAAGCGTCTGGGCGCCGACGAGCGGCGCGAGGAAATCGTCCGCGTCACCCTCGATCTGGCCGCGCGCCAAGGTATCGACGACGTCACCACCCAGGACATGGCCGAGGCCATGGGGGTGACGCAGGGCGCGGTATTCCGCCATTTTCCCAGCAAGGAAGCGATCTGGCTGGCGGTGATGCAATGGGTGCGCGACCGCCTGATGAACGTGATCGGGCGCGCCGCCGCCGAGGGACGCGACCCACTCGACGCGCTGCAACGCATATTCTTCGCCCACATCGACTTCATCGCCGGCAAGCCGGCGATCCCGCGTCTCCTGATGTCGGAGCATCTGCATGCCCGCAGCCCGCTGCTGCGCAAGCTCGTTACTGAAATTTTGCTCGGCTTCGAGACGAAAATCGCCGGGCTGCTGGACGATGCGCGACAGCAGGGGCTGGTGCGATCCGACCTCGATACCCAGGCCGCCGCCACCCTCTATCTCGGCATGATCCAGGGTCTGGTCCTGCAGACCTCGATCCTGCGCGGCACGCGCGAATTGCGCAGCGAGGCCGCGCGCACTTTCCCGATCTTTCTGCGGGCCATCCGCTCCGTATCCGACCCCGGAGAATCGCGATGAAACACCACGCGCTCTGCGCCACCCCGCAGACATGCATGAGGGACCGTCGCACATGCCCGATCCGCGTGGTCGATGACTCCACCGGGCACTGAGCCCTCTTGCGCGACGTGACCTTCAAACGCATCGACCCTATCCGCGACGGCAGGACCCACGAACAGGCAGGCGAGGGACGCGAACCATGAACATCACCTTTCTCGGCGCGGCACAGGAAGTCACCGGCTCCAGCTATCTGGTGGAGACGGACGGCGTGCGCTTCCTGGTCGATTGCGGCATGTTCCAGGGCGGGCGCGAGACGCGGGCGAAGAACCACCGCGCCTTCTCCTTCGATCCGCGCGGCATCGATTTCGTCCTGCTCACGCACGCCCACATCGACCATTCCGGCCTGCTGCCGCGCCTGGTCGCACTTGGCTTCAAGGGGCCGATCCACGCGACCCGCGCCACCTGCGACCTGCTCGCGGTGATGCTGCCCGATTCCGCCCACATCCAGGAAAAGGAAGCTGAATACGAGAACCTCGACCGCTTCCACCGCGGCATGGCGCGCCGCGGACCGGCCGCCGGTCCGCGGCACCGGGACATCGCCCCCCTGTATACCGTGGCGCAGGCACAGGCGTCGCTCAAACGACTCAACCCGGTCGACTACGATCTCGAAATCGCGCCGCACCCCGAAGTGCGTTGCAGCTTTCGTGACGCCGGCCACATCCTCGGTTCGGCGATCATCGAGGTGTGGGTCGGCGAGGGCCGGCGCCGCCGCAAGATCGTGTTCTCCGGCGATCTTGGCCAGCCGGCGCGGCCGCTGGTACGCGATCCCACGCCGATTCTCGACGCGGATTACCTGCTCGTCGAATCGACCTACGCCAACCGCGACCACAAGAGCATGGAGGCGACCCAGGACGAACTGGTCGAGGCGATCACCGACACCATCGAGCGCAAGGGCGGCAATGTCATCGTGCCCGCCTTCGCCGTCGGCCGCACGCAGGAACTGGTGTACCTGCTCGCCGACCTGACGCGGCAGGGACGCCTGCCGAAGCTTTCCGTGTTCGTCGATTCGCCGATGGCCACCGCCGCCACCGAGATCACCTACAAGCATATGGAATTGCTGGACGACGAAACCCACGCCCTGTTGGGACGACAGGGCGGCGCGCAGTATTTCCGCAAACTCGGATTCGTCGAGGACGTCGAGGAGTCGAAAGCGCTCGACCGCATCCGGGGCGGCGCGGTGATCATCTCGGCGAGCGGCATGTGCGAGGCCGGGCGCATCAAGTTCCACCTGCGCGCCAACCTGCCGCGCCACGAGTCGAGCGTGCTCATCACCGGTTTCCAGGCCGCCGGTACCTTCGGCCGCCGCCTCGTCGACGGTGCGCGACGGGTGCGCCTGCTTGGCGAGGACATCCCGGTGCGCGCCAGCCTCTACACCCTGGGCGGGCTGTCCGCCCACGCCGATCGCAGCGCGCTGCTCGCCTGGCTCGGCAACTTCCGCGACAAGCCGCGCCGCGTCTTCGTGGTGCATGGCGAGAACAGTGTGGCGAACGGATTCGCCGACACCCTGACCGAACGCTTCGGCTGGGACACGCTGGCGCCGCAGCCGGGGCAGCGCGTCATGCTGGATTGAGGGTGGCGCGCCGATGCGCTTTCCGCGGCCTCCACGCTTGATTGTTCCCCTGCTCCTGCTGGGGACGGTTGCCCACGCCGCCGCGCCTGCCGAGTGGGAGGCGTGCAGCGCGATTGCCGCCGACAGCGAACGCCTGGCGTGCTACGACCGACTTGCCGGACGCGCGCAAGCCTTACCGGAACCGGAGCCCGAAGCGGTGGTGGCGGACGTGCAATCCGGGCTGTTGTCGGCCTTGTCCCGCCACTGGGAACTGGACGATGCGGCCAAGCAGGGTGCCTTCCTGTTCCGCGCGCACCGTCCCAACTATTTCCTTCCGCTCAAATACAGCAGCGCACCCAACGCGCAGCCGTTCGTGGAGGCGTTTCCGCAGCGCGATCCCGGCCTGAAGGCGGTGGAGACCGAGTTGCAGTTGAGCTTCAAAGTGAAGGGCATGCAGGGCGTGTTCGGCAACGACGATCTCGACCTGTGGTTCGGCTATACCGTCACCTCGTTCTGGCAGGCCTACAACAGCGACTATTCCGCGGCGTTCCGCGAGACCAACTACGAGCCGGAAATGATGTGGGTGGTTCGCACCGATTATTCGCTTGCCGGCTTTCGCGGGCGCTTCGTCAACCTGGGCCTCGTGCACCAGTCGAACGGCCGCAGTGCGGGTCTGTCGCGCAGCTGGAACCGGGTCTACGCGCAGTTCGGTTTCGAACGCGACAAGCTGGCGCTCCTGGTGCGTCCCTGGTACCGCCTCCCCGAGCCCGGCGCCGACGACAACCCCGACATCGAGGACTATTTCGGACACGGCGACCTGCAGGCGATCTACACGAGCGGCCGCAACACCTGGGCGCTGCTGCTGCGCAACAATTTCCAGCGCGACGACAACCGCGGTGCACTGAAACTCAGCTGGAGTTTTCCCCTGCGCAGCCGCCTCAGGGGCTATGTGGAGTATTTCAACGGCTACGGCGAATCGCTCATCGACTACAACCACCGGCAGCAGACCATCGGGCTGGGAGTGAGTCTCACCAGCGGGATCTGAGGCGCCGCAAAAGGGTTTTGCTCTGTGGCAGTCGCTGCTTTGGCAGACCGCCCACAAGCTGCCATACTTCAGGCCGCCCGGACGATCCCGGGCGACTGTGGCGGTGCCGCGGATTGCGCAAATTTCCGCGCGCGTCTGCGCGGTAAACCGCCTTCTTTCCGGAGCCTGGCCGAACCGCACGAAATCCCGGGGCGATCGGAGCGCGGCCGAAGGCGCCGTGCTCGTGCATCGTCGCCGACTTTCCCCGAAGCTGAAGGAGATAGCGATGTTCAATACCCGTTTGTTGCGCACCCTTCCCGCACTTGGCGAGCCGGTGCTGACCGTGTACCTGGATGTGAATCCGGCAAACCCCCGCAACCAGGGGCGTCCGTCGGGCGCCGGCACGTGGGTGAAAAGCGAGGCGAGAGAACTCGCCGCGCGCCTGCACGGCATCGATCCGAAGCTGCTCAGGGAACAGGCCCAGCGCGTCGAGGCGTATATCGACGAGCAGCCGGCACGCGCCAAGGGCCTGGTGTTTTTCGCCGGCGCCACGGACTGGAAGATTCTTCGGCTGCAGGTTCCGCTTGAAGACGAGATGTATTGGGGCAAGCCGTCTCTCGGCCAGCTCATGTGGGTTCTCGACGAACATCAGCCCTATGGCATTCTGGTGGTGGATCGCAACGGCGCGCGTTTCTTCCGTTACTGGATGGGCGAGATCGTGGAGCAGAAAGAGGATCGCTTCGAGATCGATCTCTCGCAATGGCGCCGGCGTGAACTGGTGGCCGGCCGCGGGGTCGACCGGGATTCCTTCGAGCAGCGCGTCGGCGCGCAGTATGCCCGTTTCTTCAAGGACACGGCCGAGCGTTGCCGCACCTGGCGCGAGCGCGAACAGCTCTCCTCGGTATTCGTCGCCGGCCCGACCGAGGCCGCAGAAGCGGTGTGGGAAGCACTGCCCGAGGGCTGCCGTGCGCAGGGCGCACTGGTGCGCGGGCTGCCGGCACGGGTCACCGGCCCCGAACTGCTGCGCCGCATCGAACCCGAAATCGAGACCTGGAAGCGTGCCCGCGAGCTGGAAGAAGTCGAGGCCATTCTCGCTGTCGGCGAAGGAAACCGCGCATCGCTGGGCATCGATACCACACTCACCCGCATCCAGCACGGCGAGGCACGTCGCCTGGTGGTGGCGCGTGGACTGCGCGGCGAGGTGCGGGTATGCCGGCAATGCGGGTGGGTGGATCGCAGCGCGGAAGACGCCTGCCCGCGCTGTGGCGGCGCCCGCGACACCGAGTCCCTGCGCACGGCGTTTCCGGAGCTTGCGCATGCGCGCAACATTCCGGTGGAAGTCGTTGCGGGCCAGGCGGCCGAGCGCCTGAATACGGTCGAGGGGCTGGCGGCCTGGCTGGTCTGAGTGCCGTGGTGTCCGCTGAGGGCGCGGTCACCGGCGCCCGCGTGCCGGCACCAGCCCGCTGATGCGTCGGATCCGCCGCCGCTTTCCGTCTCTGCCGATCCGGCTCGCCCGGCCCAATCGCTGGGACATCGTGGCCGCTGCGCTGGTCTTCGGCACGCTGGCGCTGATCATCATGGTGGCACGCGACATGCGCATGCCGCTGGAGATGCTCGACACCACGCCGATCGTGCTCGATCCCGCCGCGCTGCCGGGCTATGCTGCGCGCACCACGCTGCGCATGTTCGCGGCACTGGCGCTGTCGCTGGTCTTCACGTTCACCATCGCCACATTCGCCGCCAAGAGCCGGCGCGCGGAGAAAATCCTCATTCCCCTGCTCGACATCCTGCAATCGGTGCCGGTGCTGGGGTATCTGTCCTTCACCGTACTGCTGTTCCTGAGCCTCTTCCCGGGCTCGGTACTGGGTGCGGAACTGGCGGCGATTTTCGCGATCTTCACCAGCCAGGTGTGGAACATGACCTTCAGTCTCTACCAGTCGCTGCGCACCGTGCCGCACGACATGGAGGAAGCCGCGCGGGCCTTCCATCTCTCGGCGTGGCAGCGTTTCTGGCGCCTCGAAGTGCCGTTCGCGATGCCCGGGCTGGTGTGGAACATGATGATGTCGATGTCGGGCGGCTGGTTTTTCGTGGTTGCGGCGGAGGCCATCGCGGTCGGCACGCACACCATCGACCTGCCGGGTATCGGGTCCTACGTCGCGCTGGCGATCGCCGAACGCGATCTCGCCGCGGTGGGCGCGGCACTCGCCGCCATGCTGGTCGTCATCGGCCTGTACGATCAACTCATGTTCCGCCCGCTGGTGGCCTGGTCGGACAAGTTTCGCATGGGGGAAACAGCCGCCGTCGAAACGTCGCGCAGCTGGCTGCTCACCCTGCTCCGGCGCACACGGCTGGTACGCAGCGCCGGCGCGCCGCTGCGCCGCGGTGCGCACGACGTCGCCATGTGGCGCTTCGAATTCCACGGCTTCGCCATTCCGCTTTCGCGCACGGCGCGCAGCCGCGGGGCGGACGTGCTGTATTACGGCATTCTCGCCGTTCTCGGTCTGCTGGGCGCGGGACTCACCGTATCGCTCATCCTGGAAATCGGCACCCGCGGGCTGCGATTACGCCGAGGCCGACACGCAGGTGCGCAAGCGGATCTTTTCCGAGCACCTCCTCACCTGCGTGCCGCTTGTCGCACACATTCGCGGCGTTCTCGCCGCACGCCCCAATCAGCAGGCGCCACGTGTACGCTTCGAGGCGGAACTGGAAGACCATCTCAGCGAGCAATACGCACGCGAGACGCTGAATGCGGCGATCGAATGGGGACGCTACGCCGAGCTGTTCGCCTATGACGACCAGACCGGACGGTTCAGTCTGGAGGATGTCAGCGCGTGAGCCCCTCGCGCGGCAAGACCTCAGCGCCCCGCCCCGCCACACCCGCCCGCTCCAGCAGATCATGTACGTAGCGCACCGGGATCGCGTAGCTGATACCGCTGGGGTTCGACAGCGCGGCTTCCTTGGCGCCCTTGACGTAGACGGAGTTGACGACGCCGAGCACCTCGCCGGTATCAGGGTGCCACACGGGACTGCCGCTGTTGCCGGGATAGGCGATGGCGTCGAGTTCGAACACCTCGTAACTGTCACGCGCCTGCTTGAGGGCGCGTGCGGTGAGCTGGGTGGCGCTGGGCGGCGGAGTGAAGGCGGGGACGATGGCGGCGAGCCCGGCGCGGTGCGTGGACGGGTTCAGACCGAGCACGGAGCCGATGGGGTAGCCGGTGAAATAAAGCTGCCAGCCTTCGCGGGCACGGGCGGAGTCGCCGAGCTTCAATGCAGGCAGCGGGTCGCCGGTGATCTTCAGCAGGACGAGGTCGCGCGGGCGGTCGGTGGCGACGATGTCGGCGCGGCGTACCGCCATCTGGCGGTCGCGGCCGATGAACACGGCGTAGGTCTCGTTTTTTTCGGAGTCGAGTGGCTTGGCGAAGATGTGCGCGCAGGTCACCACGTGGCGCCCGTCGAGCACGGCGAAGCCGGTCCCGAGCAGATTGGCGCGCGGGCGGCCGGTGGGCAGGAACACGCCGACGCCGACCACGCCGGGGCGGATCTGTTGCAGGGTGTCGGCGACGTCGGCATGCGCCGGCAGGCAGACGACGAGCAAGGCCGGCAGCCAGCTGGTACGCGCCTTGCAGGCAAGAACCACGGCCATCTGGCGGATGCGGCAAGGCAGCCCCATGCAAATTCGATACAATTCCAGCGGCGGCAAAGATAGACACTTCATACGAGGAATCCTGAAATGAGCGTTGTTGCGGTGGTCGGACTGGGTTACGTGGGCCTGCCCCTGGCGGCGGAGTTCGGCAAGAAGACCACGACCATCGGCTACGATCTGTCGGCGGAAAAAATCGCGAGCTACCGACGATTCTGCGACCCCACCGGCGAAGTCTCGACGGACGATCTCAAGGCGGCGACGCAGCTCACCGTCACCACCGATCCGGCGGATCTGGCGCAGGCCGATTTCATCATCGTCGCCGTGCCCACCCCGGTCGACGATGCGCACATTCCCGATTTTTCGCCGCTGGTGGGGTCCTCCACCACCGTCGGCCAACACATGAAAAAGGGCGCCACCGTCATCTACGAATCCACAGTCTACCCCGGCGCCACCGAGGAGGTGTGCATCCCGCTGCTGGAAAAGCATTCCGGCATGAAATGGAAGCAGGATTTCCACGTCGGCTACTCGCCCGAGCGCGTCAACCCCGGCGACCGGGAACGCACCATCACGAAGATCACCAAGGTCGTGTCCGGCGACGACGCCGCCACCCTGGAGAAGGTCGCCGCCCTGTACGAATCGGTCATCAGCGCCGGCGTGCACCGCGCCAGCAGCATCAAGGTCGCCGAAGCCGCCAAGGTCATCGAAAACACCCAGCGCGACCTCAACATCGCGCTGATGAACGAACTTTCGCTGATCTTCCACCGGCTCGGCATCGACACCCTGGAAGTACTGAAGGCCGCCGGCACCAAATGGAATTTCCTGCCGTTCCGCCCCGGCCTCGTTGGCGGCCACTGCATCGGCGTCGATCCCTACTATCTCACCCACAAGGCCGACATGCTTGGCTATCACCCGCAGGTGATCCTCGCCGGGCGCCGTATCAACGACGGCATGGGCGCCTACGTCGCGCAAGAGACGGTGAAGAAAATGATCGCCAACGGCGTGCCGGTGAAGGGCGCCCGCGTCAACGTGCTTGGCCTCACCTTCAAGGAAAACTGTCCCGATCTGCGCAACTCCAAGGTGGTCGACGTCATCCGCGAGTTGCAGTCGTTTGGCTGCGACGTGCATGTACACGACCCGCTCGGCGAATCGCGCGAGGCGGAACACGAATACGGCATCAGCCTCACGCCATGGGAGGCGCTGCCCGAGTGCGATGCGATGGTCGCCGCGGTGTCGCACGCCGCCTACCTGGAAAAACCGTTCACCGAACTTGCCACCAAGCTGAAAAAGGGCGGCGTCTTCACCGACGTCAAGTCCGCCTATGATCCCGATATGGTGAAAGCCGCCGGCTTCGCCCTGTGGAGACTTTGATGGCATCTTCCTTCGACGCGCTGAAAGCCGAGTTGCACGCAGCGCCGAAGACCTGGCTCATCACCGGCGCGGCCGGCTTCATCGGCTGCAACCTGGTCGAAGCCCTGCTGCGGCTCGACCAGCGCGTCGTCGGGCTGGACAACTTCGCCACCGGCCACGAAAAGAACCTGGCCCAGGTTCAGGCAAGCGTCGGCGCGCAGCGCTGGAAGTGTTTCACGTTCAAGCGCGGCGATATCCGCGATCTGATCACCTGCCATGACGTGTGCAAGGGCGTCGACTACGTGCTGCACCAGGCCGCGCTGGGCTCGGTGCCGCGCTCGCTGGAAGACCCGCTCTCCACCCACGCCGCCAACGCCACCGGCTTTGTCAACATGCTCGTCGCCGCACGTGACGCAGGCGTTGCGCGCTTCGTCTACGCCGCATCGTCGTCGACCTACGGCGACCACCCCGGCCTGCCCAAGATCGAGGACGTCATCGGCAAGCCGCTGTCACCCTATGCCGTCACCAAGCTCGTCAACGAACTCTACGCCGACGTGTTCGGCCGGTGCTATGGCATGGAGTCGATCGGCTTGCGCTACTTCAACATCTTCGGCCGCCGCCAGGATCCGAACGGTGCCTACGCCGCCGTGGTGCCGAAGTGGGTGTCGAGCATGATCAGGAACGAACCCGTGTACATCAACGGCGACGGCGAGACCAGCCGCGATTTCTGCTACATCGACAACGTCATCCAGGCCAACCTGCTTGCCGCCACCAGCGCGCACCCCGATGCCGCGAATCAGGTCTACAACGTCGCGGTCGGTGAACGCACCACGCTCAACCAGTTGTTCGAGGCGATCCGCGCGCTGCTCGCGCCGCGCTATCCGCATCTCCAGGACTTCAGGCCGGTGTACCGCGATTTCCGCGCCGGCGACGTGCGGCATTCGCTGGCGGACATCGCCAAGGCACAAACGCGTCTCGGCTACGCGCCGACGCACCGCATCGGCGAGGGGTTGGCGGAGGCGATGGACTGGTACGTGGACGACCTCGGGCCGGGACGCTGATTTCATCCGGTTGCTGATCATGGACACACCCCGAGCATGCGCATGCATCGTTCACCGGCCACGTCCGTACCGCTGCGTGCAGCCTGCTGAGCTGCCCCGGACATGAGCGGCAACCGGCCAGCCAGCGACATGCCGCTCGACCGCCTGCTGCGGCGCATCGAGGCAGAAAGTGATTTTCCGGCACTGTCCGAATCGGTGGGCGCCATCAACCGCATCACCGCGTCCGACCGCGAAAGCGTCAACCAGCTTTCCAATACCATCCTCAAGGATTTCGCGCTCACCAGCAAACTCCTCAAACTCGCCAATACCGCGTTCTACAGCCGCGCCGGCGGCGGCACCATCAGCACCGTGTCGCGCGCCGTGGTCATTCTCGGTTTCGACGCGGTGCGCTCGATCGCCTTGAGTCTGATCCTGTTCGACAACCTGGAGAATCGCGCGCAGGCACAGCAGTTGAAGGAGGAATTCCTCAAGGTGCTGTACGCTGCGTTGCTTGCGCGCGAACTTGCGGGGAAGTCCGGGGTGGACGATGGCGAGGAGGCGTTCATCGGCGCCATGCTGCATCACCTTGGGCGCATGCTCGCCCTGTTCTATTTTCCCGCCGAGATGGCGGCGGCGCGCGAACAGATGGCGACGCGCGGCATCACCGAGGCGCTCGCCACGACCGAGGTGCTGGGTGCCTCGCCGGAGCAGTTGGGCATCGCCGTTGCGCGCAACTGGGGGTTTCCGGAGCGCCTGGTGCAGAGCATGAAAGGCCTGCCGCCGGGGCGCGTGCGCAAGGGTGCGAACGAAGTCGATCGCCTGCGCATCGTGGCCGGGTTTGCCAGCGCATTGTGCGACGGCATGGCGGCAGCGCGGGAGGGCGAACACCCCGTCGCGGTGGCGCGGCTGGTCGAGCGTTTTCGTGACAGCGTGCCGGTCACGGCGGAGCAGATCGGCATGGTCATGAGCGTCACTTTCGGCGAGCTTTCGCGCTTCGCCCAGGCGGTGAATATCGATCTGGCGCGCAGCGCGTTCGCGGTGCAGGCCGCGCAGTGGGCGGGCCTGCCGCCGCCCGCGGAGACGGCAAGCGACGGCATGGCGCCGGACGCGACCGCGCCGCCGGAGGCGCTGGACGAGGCGGTGCTCGCCTCGCGCGCAGCGGATGCGTCTCCACCCCGTACGCCCGAAGCGGTACAGGCGCGCCTCGCCGCGGGCCTGCAGGACGTCGGCAATTCCCTCGTCGACGACAGCATGCCGCTCAACGACATCCTGCGCATGATCCTGGAGACCATGTACACCGGCATGGGCTTCGAACACGTGATCCTGTGCATCCGCGACGGCAGCCGCAACGCGATGCGCGGCCGCTTCGGCTTCGGCGAGGAGGCGCAGGCGCTCGCGCGCGCCTTCGATTTTCCGCTCGTCGGCACCCCCGACGTGTTTCTCGTCGCGCTGCAGAACAATGCCGACATCCTCATCAGCGACATCGACAGCGCCAACATCGCGCCACGCATCCCCGCCTGGTTCCGTCGGCAGGTGCCGGCACGCACCTTCGTGCTGTTTCCCATCCTCGTCAAGGGCAAACCGGTCGGCCTCATCTACGCCGATCGCAGCAAGGCCGGCGATATCGTCATCGCGGAGACCGAACTCTCGCTGCTGAAGTCGCTGCGCAACCAGGCGGTGCTCGCCATCCGTCAATCCTTGTAGCAAGCCACCCGCCCCGGGGGAATCCGGCATAATCAGGCCATGCCTGTTGCTGCCGCCTTCCGCCTGCTTGCCGGTCTGCTGTTTGTCGCACTTGCGCTGGGGGCGCGTGGCGCCGGACTGCCGGCGACGGTCGTCGCGGCCCTCGCGGAAGCCGACATCCCGCTCGGCCGCGTGGCCGTGGTGGTGCAGCCGCTCGGCGCGTCGGCGCCGCTGTTGAGTCACAATCCTGACGCAGCACTGAATCCCGCTTCGACGATGAAGCTGGTGACGAGCTTCGCCGCGCTCGACCTGCTTGGCCCGACCTATATGTGGACCACGACGCTGTGGGCGGCGGGGCCGCTTGCCGACGGAGTGCTCGATGGCGATCTCGTCATCAAGGGGCGGGGCGATCCGACGCTGATGCTCGAACGCATGTGGCTGCTGCAGCGCGAACTGCGCGCGCGCGGCGTGCAGCACATTCGTGGCGGACTGGTGCTCGACACTTCGTATTTCAGCGTACCGGAGCACGATTCCGCGGCCTTCGATGGCGAGCCCTTCGCACCCTACAATGCCGCGCCCGGGGCGCTGGTCGCCAATTTCAACGCGCTCGCGCTGCGCGTGAAGCCACAGGACGATGCGGTATTGATCGTCCCCGATCTCGTGCTGCCGGGCGTGACGCTGGTGTCGCGCGTGGCGCTTGCCGAGGCCACTGAATGCAACGGCTGGCAGAGTGCGCTCGTGCCGGCCTTTCCGGACGAGGCACGGCGCACCCTGAAAATCGTCGGACGCTATCCGCGCGACTGCGGCGAGCGGGTGCTCGCGCTCAACCTGTTCGAGCCGGCGGCGACTTTCGATTTCATTTTCCGCGCCCTGTGGCACGAGTCGGGCGGCACACTTGCTGGCGCCACACGCGGCGGCACGGCACCGGATGACGCGCCGCTGCTGGTGTTCGAGTCCGAAGCGCTGGCGCAGGCGCTGGTTCGTCTCAACAAGTATTCGAGCAACGTCATGGCGCGCAACCTGTTCCTGACGCTGGGTGCGGAGACTTTCGGTGCGCCAGGTACGCCGGACAAGGGGGCGCGTGCGGTGCGCGACAGCCTGGCACGGCACGGCGTGTCGACGCGCAAGCTGGTGCTGGAAAACGGCGCCGGGTTGTCGCGTATCGAACGCATCAGCGCGCAGGCGCTCACGGATCTTTTGCGCGCCGCGCAGCGCACGCCCTGGGCCGCCGAGTTTGCGGCGTCGTTGCCGCTCGCGGCCCAGGACGGCACGCTGAAGCGGCGTTTCGCCGGCAGCGCGGTGGCCGGGCGCGCACACCTGAAGACCGGAACGCTGCGCGACGTCAGCGCGCTCGCGGGTTACGTGCACACGCTGCGCGGCGATAGCATGAGCGTTGTCATGCTGGTCAACCACCCGCGTGCACGCGCCAGTGAGACGGCGCAGCGCGCCTTGCTGGAGTGGGCGGTGGCGCAATGAACATGGGATGTCGCGCCCTCGCATTATTCCTGGTGCTGCTGGCGCTGTTCCAGTCGTTGCCGGTGGCGGTGGACGCGTGGCAGACGTGGCAATGGCCGGACACAACCGGCGAGTGGTTTCGTCTCGCGCTGCTTCCGGGATCCTTGTGGCTGTATCTGCGCTACTTCAGCGTGCTGGGCTGCCGGCGGTGCGACCGCCCGGATGAAACGGGTCGATGAACGCTACGGCAGGGCGCGCGCGAAGAAGCGCGCCAGCACTTGCTTGCCGGCGAGCAGGCTTAGCGTGCGGTCCTCGATGCGATACGCATCGGCGCGCGCGAAGGCGTCGAACAGCGCCACTTCCTGCGCCTGGAGTTCGGGTGGGCAGGCCATGCGGGTGCTGGCCACGCGGCCGAAGCGCAGCACGCCGGGTTGCGGGTGGCTGTAGTCGCCCATCAGCTTGTTGCAGCCGCTGCCGCCGGTGAGGAGTCCATCGAGCAGCACCATGTAGGCAGTACGCTCACCCGGGACCGTGCGTACCGGTACGCCACCGACGTCGACGAGCTGCCAGTCGGTGTCGTCCAGGGTGGTGGCGACGCTGTGTTCACCGGCTGCCGCGACGGCAATCTCGATGGCGTCGGTGGTGTTGGCCAGCGGTTGCGCACCGGCGCTGGCGAACAGCACCTGGCCGTCGGCGTACACCACCGCGCGCAGCGCAAGATTGCCGGCCGGTGGCGCGTAGGGCAGCACGAACGCCAGCGGCCGCGACCGCCCCGCGGCAGGCTGTTCCAGCAAAATGAGACGGCGCGCTGTCGCCTGCGACATGTCGAAGAGTTCGAGGCGCAGCATCGCCGTTGCCGGCAGCTCGACGTTCGCCGGCAGGTTGAGCCGGCCGCGCAGCAGTTCGGCGTCGGCATGGGCCACGCCGGCACATAGCGCGGCGGCCAGACAGAGGGAAACCGCGCCGCGTTTCATTCGGTGCCGGCCTCGGCAATCTGGTGCGCCCAGTGCATGGCATCGAGCTGGGCGCGTGTCAGCGCAGCGAGCGTGAGACCGCCGGCACCCTCGAGCAGTGCGAGGGTGCGTGCGAGATCGGGGTACTCGACGCTCTCGACCAGTTGCAGCAGCGCACCCAGTTCGCCCTCGCGCCGCAGCAGCGCGGCGGCGACGTGGGGGACGAGGTTGAGCTCGGCGACGATGTCGGCGAGCGGCTTGTCGATCAGAACGTCGATGAGCGAGAGGATACCCGCCATGAAGGCTTGCTCACCGTAGTCGGTGCTGCGGTGCTGCGTCTGCGCCAGCAGCTCCATCATCTTGCCGCGCGTGGCGGCGAGCAGCAGCAGCGGACTGGGGTAGGGCATGCGGCTGTCCAGCGTGAACAGCAGCAGTTGCAGCCAGCGTTGCAACTGCATCCGCCCGAGCACGAGGATCGCCTGCGATACCGACGAGAGCGTGCGCCGCGTGCCGCAGGCGACCGAGTTCACCAGGCGCATCAGGTTGTAGGTGAGATTGGGGTGGTGTTTGAATACCTGTTCGATCTGCGCGGTGTCGGCGTCGCGCAGCACCAGCCCGAGCAATTGCGTGAGCGCCAGTTGCGTGGGATCGGCGCGCTTGGTGGCGAGCACCGAGGGTCGCGCGAAATAATAGCCCTGGAACAATTCGAAGCCGAGTGCGCGGCAGCGCTCGGCCTGCTCGGCGCTGTCGACTTTTTCCGCCAGCAGCTTAACCGGCCAGCGCCTGAGCTGGCTGACCAGCGCATCCAGCGTCGCGGGGGTGTGCTGCAGGAGGTCGATCTTGACGATGTCGGCGAGCTCGAGCAGCGGGTGAAAACTGTCGTCATAGACGAAGTCGTCGAGCGCGAGCCGGAAGCCCTGCTGTTTCAGGGCGCGGCAGCGCTCGACCACGACTTCGCTGGCGGCGACGGTCTCGAGCAGTTCCAGCACCACCTGCTGCTTTGGCAGCAGCTCGATGAGGTCGGACAGCAGCAGTTCGGTGCTGATGTTGATGAAGCCGAGCTGGTCGCCGAGCACAGTCGACACACCCAGTTCGCCGAAGGCGTGCTGGATCACGCTGGCGGTGGCCTGCACGTCGTCGGTGACCTGCGCGCCGCCGGTGTTGCCTGCGCGGAACAGAAGTTCGTAGGCGACCACGCGCTGCTCGCGGTCGAGAATGGGCTGGCGGCCAAGATAGACGTCACGCATGCCTCAAAGCCCCAGGCTGTCCCACAGCGCATCGACGCGCGCCTTCACCGCCGCGTCCATGACGATGGGCGTGCCCCACTCGCGCGCCGTCTCGCCCGGCCACTTGCTGGTGGCATCGATGCCCATCTTGCTGCCCAGGCCCGATACCGGGCTGGCGAAATCGAGGTAGTCGATCGGCGTGTTCTCCACCAGCAGCGTGTCGCGCGCCGGGTCGACGCGCGTGGTCAGCGCCCAGATGACTTCCTTCCAGTCGCGTACGTCGACGTCGTCGTCGGTGACGAGAATGAACTTGGTGTACATGAACTGGCGCAGGAACGACCACACGCCGAACATCACGCGCTTGGCGTGGCCGGGATAGGCCTTCTTCATCGACACCACCGCCATGCGGTACGAGCAGCCCTCGGGCGGCAGATAGAAGTCGGTGATCTCGGGGAATTGTTTTTGCAGCAGTGGCACGAACACCTCGTTCAGCGCGACGCCGAGAATCGCCGGCTCGTCCGGCGGCTTGCCGGTGTAGGTGCTGTGATAGAGCGGGTCGCGCCGCATCGTGATGCGCTCGACGGTGAACACCGGGAAGGTCTCCTGCTCGTTGTAGTAGCCGGTGTGGTCGCCGTAAGGGCCTTCCAGGGCGGTCTCGCCCGGGTGGATCACGCCTTCGAGCACGATCTCGGCGGAGGCGGGCACTTGCAGGGTGTTGCCGAGGCATTGCGTCACCTCGGTCTTGGCGCCACGCAACAGGCCGGCGAACTGGTATTCGGACAACGTGTCGGGCACCGGCGTGACGGCACCGAGGAGGGTCGCCGGATCGGCGCCCAGGGCGACGGCGACCGGGAAGGGTTCGCCCGGATGCGCGAGTGTATGCTCGCGGAAATCGAGCGCGCCGCCGCGGTGGGCGAGCCAGCGCATGATGAGCTTGTTGCGGCCGACGACCTGTTGTCGATAGATGCCGAGGTTCTGCCGTTTCTTGTGCGGGCCGCGGGTGATGGTGAGACCCCAGGTGACGAGCGGCGCGACGTCGCCCGGCCAGCAGTGCTGGATCGGCAGGCGGGTGAGATCGACGTCGGCACCTTCCCACACGACGTCCTGGCATGGTGCGTTCCTGACTTCCTTCGGCGCCATGTTGAGCACCTGTTTGAGCACCGGCCATTTTTCCCAGGCGTCGCGCAGACCCTTTGGCGGCTCCGGTTCCTTCAGGTAGGCGAGCAGTTTGCCGACTTCGCGCAGGCGCGCGGCATCCTCCTCGCCCATGCCCAATGCCACGCGTTCGACCGTGCCGAACAGGTTCGCCAGCACCGGGATCGTGTGCCCCTTGGGTTTTTCGAACAACAGCGCGGGACCGCCGGCGCGCAGCACGCGGTCGGCGATCTCCGTCATTTCCAGCCGGGGGTCGACCTCGACCGCGATGCGCTTCAACGCGCCGCGCGCTTCGAGCTGGGCGACGAAATCACGCAGGTCGCGGTAGATCATGAGATCAGTCGAGATACTCGAACAGGGTGACCACTTTGGTGACCCCCGAGGTGGTACGCGCGGTTTCCGCGGCGGCGGCACCCTCGGTGCGGGTCACCAGCCCCATCAGATAGACCACGCCGGCCTCGGTCTTCACCTTGATCTTGGTGCCGGGCACGCGGTCGTCGCGCAGCAGGCGCGTCTTCACGCTTGCGGTGATGCTGGTGTCGTTGGCGCTGGAGGTGAACGAGGTGACGCCGGAAATGGAGAGTTCGTTGAACACCGTACGCACGTCCGGAATGCCCTTCACCACTTCGCCCGCGCGCGCGCGCGTCGCCTCGTCCGGCACCTGGCCGGTGAGCAGCACCTGCCGGTTATAGCTGGTGGTGGCGATACTTTCGGTTCCCTGCGGGAAGGTCTCGCGCAGACGACTCATCGCGCGTAGCTCGATTTCCTGGTCGCTCACGAACACGCCGGCGGTGCGGCGGTCGACTGCGATGGCGGTGCCGGTCGCGGCGCCGCCCACCACTGCGGCGGCGCACCCGGTCAGGGATGGTGCGGCAATGGCCAGCACCAGGGCATAGACAAGCTTGTTCATTCTTCGACTCCTAGCAAAACGCTGTCCACCGCATCGCACAGGCAATGGATGACCAGCAGGTGGATTTCCTGGATACGTGCCGTCGATTCGATGGGCACGCACAACAAGACGTCGTCATCGCTCATTTGTTCCGCAAGTTCACCGCCGCGGTGTCCGGTGAGGGCGATGACATGAACGTGGCGCGCATGCGCCGTGAGTGCCGCCTGCAGCACGCTGGGCGAGTGGCCGCTGGCCGAGATCGCCAGCAGGATATCTCCCGGCTGTCCGAGTGCCTTGACCTGGCGCGCGAACACCTGGTCGAAGGCATGCTCGTTGGCGATCGAGGTGAGCGTCGAGCTGTCGGCAGCCAGCGTGAGCGCGGCAAGCCCGGGGCGTTCCTGTTCGAAGCGGTTGATCATCAGCGAGACGAAGCGCTGCGCATGCGCGGCCGACCCGCCGTTGCCGCAGGCGAGGATCTTGTTGCCCTGCGTGAGGCAATGCACGACCAGGCGCGCCGCACGCTCGATCTCCGGCGCAAGCGCCTCCGCGACCGCCAGCTTGGCCTGCGCCGAGGCCGTGAAATGTTCGAGGATTCTGTCGTGCAGGGGCATGGAATGGGGCGATGCAGCGAGGCTTGGCGGATTATCCCATATCGTCGAACGCGTTTCGTATCCAGTCGGTGACCGTGTCGCCGGCCAGGGCCACCACGTCGAAGCGGCACGGCGGCAGGTTTGCGAGACCGGCGAGATACAGGCGTGCCGCCGCCAGCAGTTTCTTCTGTTTGGCGGGCGTGACGCTCGCCGCCGCGCCGCCGTAATCGGCGTTGCGGCGCAGGCGTACTTCGACGAACACCAGCGTTGCGCCGTCCTGCATGATCAGGTCGATCTCGCCGAAGCGGCAGCGCCAGTTGCGCGTCACGGGCTTGAGGCCATGCGCGCCGAGATGAGCCTCGGCGCGCGCCTCGGCACTTTTGCCGAGCAGGGATTTCAGCATCTGCGACAATGGCGGAAATGAACGAGAGCCCTCATCTTACCCGCCTGCCGCCGGCGCTTTACATCGTGGCGACCCCCATCGGCAATCTCGGCGA